>Ga0163154_10007700_pt1 | contig 12769 bp, 8 predicted proteins | sample OliLakLV19MP9P1_FD_148649 | JGI IMG/M metagenome (GOLD analysis project Ga0163154, IMG submission 148649) | Freshwater microbial mat bacterial communities from Lake Vanda, McMurdo Dry Valleys, Antarctica - Oligotrophic Lake LV.19.MP9.P1 | ecosystem: Environmental > Aquatic > Freshwater > Lake >... | reverse complement strand
CTCTAGAGCACTTTCATCTTGGGTGTAGCGTCGGCTTAGCCGGGCCGCTCGCGGCCCGTGACGTCGCGGGCCGCGAGCGGCCCGGCTAAACGATACAGGCCCGTTGAAAATGCTCTAACCTTCTGGAATCGTGCGCTCCAACCCCAATCGTCATCATGAGCGAAGCATTCCTCGCCCATCTCGACAAACAACTCGCCGAAATCCGCGCCGCCGGGACCTTTAAGCAGGAGCGGACGATCATCTCGCCCCAGGCCGCGCGAATCAGTGTGGCCGGCGGGGCGACGTTGTTGAACCTGTGCGCAAACAACTATCTGGGATTGGCCGATCACCCCGACGTCATCGAAGCCGCCCGCGAGGCAATGGGCCGTTGGGGATACGGCCTGGCGTCGGTTCGATTCATCTGTGGAACGCAATCCATTCACACGCAACTCGAACAGAAGCTGAGTGAATTTCTGGAGACCGAGGCCACGATCCTTTACAGCTCCTGCTTCGATGCCAATGGCGGACTGTTCGAAACCCTTTTGGGGGCGGAGGACGCGGTCATTTCTGATGAGTTGAATCACGCCAGCATCATCGACGGAGTGCGGCTGTGCAAAGCGAAACGCTATCGCTATTTGAACGGCAACATGGACGACCTGGAGGCCAGGCTGCGTGAGGCTTCGGCAGCGCGATTCAAAATGATTGCGACCGATGGCGTGTTTTCCATGGACGGGCACGTCGCCAACCTGCCCGCGATTTGCGACCTGGCCGACAAATATGGTGCGCTGCTGATGGTCGATGATTCGCACGGCGTGGGTTTCATGGGGCCGCGCGGGCGGGGCACCCACGAGCATCACAACGTCATGGGCCGCGTCGATATTCTCACTGGCACGCTTGGCAAGGCTCTCGGTGGCGCGAGCGGTGGATATGCCAGCGGGCGACGCGAAATCGTCGAGCTTCTCCGCCAGCGGTCTCGCCCCTATCTCTTTTCCAATTCCCTCGCCCCCGCCATAGCCGGCGCGTCGCTGAAAGTGTTGGAAATACTCCAGCGATCGTCCGAGCTGCGCGATCGCCTGCATGACAACACACGTTTTTTCCGACACGAAATGACCCGTCGCGGGTTCGATATTCTCCCCGGCATCCACCCCATCACGCCCCTGATTCTCGGCGACGCGTCGCTCGCAGGTCGATTCGCTGAAGCGGCCCTCAGGCTCGGTGTTTACGTGGTGGCTTTCTCTTATCCCGTCGTCCCGCAAGGCAGGGCCCGGATTCGCACGCAAATCTCCGGCGCCCATTCCCAACAAGACCTGGCCTTCGCCGCAGATGTATTTGAGCAGGTGAAGCAAGAACTCAACGCATGATGATTCGATTGACGATCAACGCGAGAAGTCGCCTTGCCTGTATAACGGAGCGACGGTACCGTAAAAAACAGGCCCGCGTAGCTCAGTTGGATAGAGCACTGGTTTCCTAAACTGGAGGTCGCTGGTTCGATCCCAGCCGCGGGTATTTGGGGATCGGCGCTGCGAATCTCCCCATTTTTTCCGGCGGCCTCAGGGAATCACGTCGCCGGCCCAAAATCGGGTGTTGTAGAAGAAGGGGACGTCCTTTTTCGAGATATAGGTCACGTGACCATCGAAAAAGAGATAATTTTTCCCCATATTTGCGCGGTTGATGTAATGCCGGAAGCCAAATGATGCAGCCCAGTCGTTCTGCTCGGGGCACATCACGGTGAAATACTTCGAGTCGGTCATCAGCACCACTTCCGCGGGCTGACGCACGCGTATCCGCGCCTCGCGCCACCAACTGAAAGGCGCGCCCGGCACCACCTGCTTATATTTTGAAGGCCACGCCGCCCACGTCATGCCATAGCCGCCAAAGTCTTGGGCGTAATTGCCGTAGAGATGGCGATAGCCCAAAGCCGCACCGGTCGTCCAGCCGTTGCGCTCGCCGGGAACAGTATGTCCGCCGGCCTCGGTGGTCATGCTCGGGCATTTGTAAACCTTCGGAAAGCCGTTGGGATAACCCAGATTCTCGGTCGAGACTGGCAGATACCGCATAAATTGCGTCACCCACATTTCCTCTTTTTCATACAACCCCGCCGGCGGAGCCTGCGTCACCGATTGGGGCAGGCGACTGCGGAATTCGTTGGCATATTGGATTGCCGATGCACCGATCTGCCGCAGGTTCGAGGCGCAGTTGATCGCATAGGCGCTTTCGCGGGCGCGTGTGAGGGCGGGCAGAAGAATGGAAACGAGGACTGAAATGATGCCGATGACAACAAGAAGCTCGACGAGTGTGAAAGCGCAGCGACGCATGAAAGTCTCCTGCAGAAATGGAGTCACGTCGGGTCGATGTTGAAACATCGCCGGACCAGGACGAGCCGATTGGTTCAGAATCGCGCGTCCTTATTGTAGAAGATTATACGGATTGAATGGCTCTGTCCAGCAAAAAATGGCGTAGATTGCCCAAAGCGCGAACACTGTCTTAAGAAATGAATCGACGATTCAAAATTGATTCCAGACGAGGTGGCCTGCGGAGGAGTGGTTTTTCCAAAGCGATTACAGCACTTCGATCGCTCGGGGGTAACTGCCCAGCACGGTGAGTTGCAGGCAGTGTTTCTTCGCCTCGGCGATCGCCTGTTGCATGGCAGGGTCGTCGGCGTGGCCTTGGGCGTCGATGAAGAAGTAGTATTCCCAGTTCACTTTCTGGCTGGGGCGTTTCTCGATGTCGGTGAGATTGATGCCTTTGTCCCGAAACACGTCCAGCACTTCGGCCAGCGCGCCCGGTTTGTGGGCGGTGGTGAACATCACTGCGGTCTTGTCATCGCCGGTCTTGCGGGCAGGCTCTCGCGATATGACGAAAAAGCGCGTGACGTTATCAGGATTATCTTCGATATTCTCAAACAGCGTGTGCAGCCCGTACAACTCGCCCGCCAGTGACGACCCGATCGCCGCCACGCCCGCCTCCTGACTCGCCAGTTCCGCGCTGCGGCTCGTGCTGGCTGCAGGCTGGATGTCGCGATCCTTGGCGACGGTCGAAAGCCACTTGCGACACTGGCTGAACACTTCGGGCTTGGAATAAACCGTCTTGACATTCTCCCACGGCCCGCGCGAGAGCAGGTTATGATGCACGTGAATCAGCACCTCGGCACAGATGCGCGCCGACGACTGCACGAACGCATCCAGCGTATCGACGACCCCGCCATGCAGGCTGTTTTCGACCGGCACCAGGCCATAGTCAATGTGCCCGCGCACCACTTCTTCGAATACGCCGGGAATATCTGCTAGCGCGACATAATCGACGCTCGACCCGAACTTTCGCACCGAAGCCGCGTGCGAAAAACTCCCTGCCGGCCCGAGAAAGCCGATGCGCAGGGGCCTTTCCAGCGCGAACGAGCCGCTCATCAGTTCGCGATAAACCGCCTCAAGGCAACGGTGGGGAAGCGGCCCGGCATTCAGTCTTCGGACTTTTTCCAGGACAATTTTCTCACGATCGGGTGCATAAATCGGACTTTTGTTCTGCTGCTTGATCTTGCCGATTTCGACAACCACTTCGGCGCGGGCATTGAGCAGACCGATGATCTGGACATCCAGCGCGTCGATCTGTGATCGCAACGTCTCCAGCGGCGCGTCGGCGGGTTCGGCAGGCATGAAAGCGTTGTAGCGGTGGGGAGGTTTTCAGGCAAGACGTTTGAACGATTCTGACGACGCGCTGGCACGCTTGTGGCTGGCGGGCGACGCCTCTACGCTTGGCGTCATGCGAATCCAATTCTGCGGCGCCAATCGGACCGTCACCGGATCGTGTCATCTTCTTGAGATCAACGGAAAGCGAATGTTTCTCGATATGGGCCTTTACCAGGGTCCGCGCGACGAAGCCCGCCGGCTCAATGCTTACATGCCCGCCGCTGCGCAGGACGCTGACGCGATCATCCTTTCACATGGGCATCTGGATCATTGCGGCAAGCTTCCAGTCATTGTCAAGCACGGATTCACGGGTCGGATCTATTGTACGGGGGCGACGGCCGACGTCGCGCGCGTCGTGCTGGAAGACTCAGCCGAGATCCAGGAAGAAGACGCCGTCTACCTCAACCGCCGCTCCCGCTCGCCTGCCGATCCGGAGGTCGAGCCGCTTTACCGACGCGCCGATGTGCAGCAGGTTCTGAAGCAGTTTCATCGCGTCAATTACGGTCAGAAAATAGATCTGGGAAATTCCGTCAACTTCACATTTCATGACGCCGGCCACATCCTTGGCTCAGCTTACGTGCTCATCGAGTGGCTCGAGAAAGCACAGCGCAAGACGCTTTTATTCACCGCCGACATCGGCCGATATGACACGCCTATCCTGCGCGATCCGGCGCCGCTGCCTGGTCCCGTGGATCATGTGATCACCGAGAGCACATATGGCAATCGGCTGCACGCGCCGATGAGTGAGATCGAGCCGCAGTTTTTCGATGCGGTCAAATGGTGCGTCGAAAAGCGCAGCCGGCTCATCGTGCCCAGCTTCGCGGTGGGGCGTACGCAGACCGTACTCTGGTATATGCAGAAATTCGTTGACGAGGGAAAAATTCCGTCGATCCCGATCTTTGTCGACAGCCCGATGGGGATCGAGATCAGCCGCATTCATACCCAGTTTCGTGACTATTTTGACGACCAGACGCGCGATTTGATCGGCCAACGCGACCTCTTCGGTCTCAGCCGCGTTACCTTCGCCAAGTCCGCCGACCAGAGCAAGGCGATCAACGGGCAATCGGGCGCGTGCGTCATCATCGCCTCCAGCCCGACCTGCGAATTTGGCCGGGTGCTGCACCACATTCGCCATAGCATCGAGCGACCCAATGACCTGATCGTTTTCGTGGGTTGGATTCCGCCTCAAACACTCGGCAGGCGCTTGCAGGAGGGGCAAAAGCGCGTACGCATCTACGATTCATGGTACGACCTGCGTTGCCAGGTGCGTACGATTCATGGGTTGAGTGCGCATGCTGATTCTGAAGAACTGTTGCGGTTTCTAAAGCCGACCCTCCGCAGGGAGACCTCCGCCTATATCGTCCACGGCGAAGCCGAATCCGCGGAGGCGTTTGCAACAAAATTGCTGGATGCCGGGATGGGGCGTGCCACCGTACCGGCACTGGAGACCGCCGTGGTGGAATCCGCGTAGAGGCGAACGGCATTCTCGATTATACTGAGTAATTCCATAGAATAATGAACGATAATGGTGGCTGATGCCTTATCATCGGTCCGGCCTTTTAGCGGAGATTCGGATGGTTACCTTGAATTCCTCGCGTTCCAATGCCCGCCTCAGCACGTCGCAGGTCGAAGCGTTTCACGAATTGGGATATCTCATTGTCCCCGATATTTTTGACCCGCGCGATTTGCAACCGGTTCGTGATGAACTGGCGGCGCGGATGGATTGGAAGATCGGTGAGCTGGTTCGTGAAGGGAAATTGACGAATACCTATCCCGAGGCGTCATTTGAGCGACGGGCGGCGCTGATCTGGGGCGATAGCAAGGAGAACGGCGAAGCCGTCATGAAAGATCTCGAAGGCCCGGCGGGCGGGGGGTGGACCGGGCAGGAGATGTTTAAGGTGATCACCCACCCCAAGATGGTGGCGGCGGTGGAGTGTTTTGTGGGCGATGAAATCATCGGGTCGTCGGTGTATCGCATCCGCCCGAAGATGCCCGGCGCGCTCACGCGCGGAGTGGTTCCCTGGCATCAGGATCAGGGATATTTCGCGCCACTATGCGATAACAATCTCGTGCTTACCTGCTGGATTCCGCTGGTCGATGCCAATGAAGAGAACGGCTGCATGAAAATTCTGCCCAAAGCGCACAAGCAAGGCATCGTGAGGCATTATGCGGGCGGACACGCTGGGTTTCTCGTGATTCAGGATGAAGATTTGCCCGACGTTCCCAGCCATGCAATTACCGCGGATTGCCCGCGCGGCGGGGTTGTTTTCATGTCGAACATGACGCCGCATTGCTCAACTCCCAATCATACGGATTCGGTGCGGTGGAGCCTCGATCTTCGTTATCAGGGCGCGGAGGTTCCCAACAATGTGGGCCTGCTCCCCGACCTTGAAGCCGAGCCATCCCCGGATTATGAAATGGCCTGCTATCCACCAGAAGCGGATTTTGTCGTGCAGAGCTTGAAGTTTCCTGAGCGCGTGACCCGCTATGAAGAATATATGTCGCGTCGGAAACACTACGATTCGATGAAGCATAAGTCCTACCCGAAGCGCGGCTGGACACCGGTGTCGGTGCCTGAATGAAGAGAATGAACGGGTGGAGGTTGCCAGGCCATCGCCCGATGCCTCATCGCGCCAGCCTCGCTGCCCGACTGAAGCGAAGAGTGGGAAGGGTTGTGTCCGCAATCGGGTGTGATAGGGGCAACAAAGCAGATTAAAAGCGTGAAACGCGCGCCGTCACACGGTGGCCAGCGCGGGTGTGGTGCCACCGGCACCTGCGGATTCTCCGGCACTGGCATAGATTTTGGATGCAGCCAGTTCGTGGACCTTTTCGATCGCGAATTGCAGAGATGTGCAGATTTCCACCGTTTCCGTGGAGTCGATGCGTTCTTTGGCGCGGACGGGGTCGGCTCGAGAGGTCCAGAGGCCGATCACCGTGTTTCGCTTGCCCATCACGGGCGCCAGGCGCTTGCAAAGATAGCGCGCGTGAAGCGTTGCCGCGGGGGGCAGGGCGGAGATGACCACAACATCGCTTTTTTCTTGCCGAACCGCCTCCATCATTTCGCTGGCCAGCGCACTGACGGACATCGTAATGACGCTATAGCCTCTGAGGTTTAAAAGCTGCCCAAGCATGAGGCCGACAAGTTCATCCGCTTCATCGCGTGCGGGGAGCGTCAGCACGTTGATCTTGGACCCTTGCGGAATGCGTCCGGTCTTTTCAGAATTTTCCTCGACGCGGCCATTCGCCTTTTCCGCCTTGTCCGCCTTGGCTTTGGCCTTTTTCAGTTTCCCTTCATATTTATCCAGTAGGTCATCGAGCATTTCACGGATGGATCGCCGAACGAATTGCCGTTGGTCGGCCTCAAGCGTGCCCGAATGTCCATCCTGCTCGGCGATCGCGAGCGCCGGGATGAGCACTTTGTCATAGACCTCTTCAAGCGACATCTCGTCGAGGTATTCCAGCGTCGTCGAGACCGCCTCTTCCTGGTCGCCTGAAAGCAGCCGTTGATATACGTGTTGTCCTGGAGTGAGTGCGGGCTGGTCGCCTAGAAGCAGCTCAAGAAACGCGAGTTGAGGCACGTATTTGCCGGTTACGACAAGGCAGACTGTCAAAGGCGTGGCCAGCAGAAGCCCCATTGGTCCCCAGAGCCAGGTCCAGAAAACCGCCGCCACGAGAACGGCTAAGGTGCTCATGCCCGTGCTGGACCCATAGAGCCACGGTTCCATGAGGTTATTGCTGAGCAACTCGATGAAAACGAACATCCCCAACACCGCTGCAAACACTCCAAATCCCGGAAAGACCGCAAACGAAACTGCGATGGGAAAGACGGCGGCGAGCCACGGGCCGATATAGGGGATGAATCGCAGGACGGCACAGAGAATGCCCCAAAGCACCAGATTGGGAAACGTCACGCCTCCGCCGACCGTCAGGCCAATCACCCATAGGCCCAGGCTGATCGCGATGCCATACGTTCCGTTAACGATGGCCTGGGCAGTGAGGTATCGGCTGATGCGTTGACCGACTTCGTCCATCGCCTGAGTCGTGACCGTGAGTTTGCCATATCCAACCAGTCGGATCATGCGGTCGCGCAGGTCTTCCCGGGCAAGGAGCATGAAAAAGACGAAGACGATGACGATGCCGGCAATGCCGAGCCTTCCGAGAATGGGACCGGAGTAATCGGAGAACTGTCGAAAGCCGCTCACCTCTTCCGGGATCAAGCGCACCGGGAATGGATTTTCAGGTGAAACCTGCTGCTGGGCGAGAGGTGCGGCGGGGCGCGTGGTCGTGAAGGATGCATCGCCGGCCGATTGTGTCGTCGGCTCGCTCATCTCCTGAATCTCGCGAACGTTTTTCGTGACTTGCTCAATCGTGCCACTCCCCGTTCCACTAATCGCCCGCAGCTTATCGCGGATGTTGTGCTTGTATTGCGGAAGATCATTGGCCAGGTCGAGCACTTGCTGCGCGACCACGTAGCCAAGTCCGCTGACGCCCGCGCAACCCAGGAGCACCACAAGCGTGACGGCAACCACACGAGGAACGTGCCACCTTTCGAGGCGCGTCACAAGAGGTGCGAGAAGAAAGCACAGCAGGATCGATAGCGCGATCGGAATAAGAACGTCTTGTCCGAAGTAAAGAATGGCCACCAGCAGGCAAGCCGAGCCGAGCAACGGGAATAATGCATTTTTGCGGACTGTGGCCGGAGTACGTTCCATGAATTCTTTCCGCCGATTTGGCTCAGGGCGAGACTCTGAGCTATCTTATGGGACTTCATGCAAACACGGGGAGGGACAAAAGCGATGCCGTCCACTTTAGTTGCTCCTTCCATGCTCGTTTTGCCTGATTTCTGTCCGATACAGAGATAGAGGATTCTGATGATGGGCGCGCGAATTGGGTTCATTCTTGCAGTGATGTTTAGCGCGTCGAGCTTGTGCGCGCAAACGACGCAACCGTCGAGCCCCCTGGCTTGGCCGGCCGTAGTATGCAGCGCCGCCGAGGCGTTGGTTGCCGATGATGTCGCCACTTTTCGGTCGTTGATGAATGAGAAAGCAAGCATTCGGACATTTCAGAAAGACGGCGACGTCGATGTGACGTGCAAGGCGATCCAAGGCGCGCGGATTCTGGGTGCTCATGCGTACATCAATCCCCCGCTCGTGATGGCCGCGGACCTGGCCGCGGACTTTAAGAACGCCACGGATTTGCCCGAGGAAATCCGCAAGCGCATGCTCCCGGTGGATGACGACGACATGAAGCGGGCCAATGCCACCGCGGCGCAATGGGTCGCCAGCGCCCTCGCCGCCCATCCGGGAGAATTCGTAGCAGTCATCGTGGTTTGGAAAGATGAATCAGTCCAGCCGGTATCACTGACCGACCAGGCGCCGAGCCAGGGTGCGGTTCAGTTTGTATTGCTCAAAGGCGAGGAGATCGCTCCAGGCGATTTCCGCATCTCGCTGGCGTTGATGGGCAAGCCTTTCATATCCGATTAGGGTTCGTTACTCGACGATTTCAGGGCAGATCGATTCGACCTTGGGCATCGTTCGCCTGGAACTGCCACGCCTCCTCCGCTTGCCACATTGCAACCCGCGCTCGGATCGGCGATACCTTCGCCACGTACCAAGGGAGATCATTCATGTTTCGAGTCATCGCATTGTTTCTCGTACTGATCCTGCCGCAGTATGCCTTGGCGTGGGGCACGAAAGAGCACATGATGCTGACGCGTCTGGCGGCACAACTTGTGCTGGCCGACCCCACCGCGCCCGAGGAGATGAAACTCTGGATACGTGAGACCAATCCTGATCTCGGAGACATAAAAAAAATCGAGTCCTATTTCATGAACGAGCGCGTGGGCATCTTTCCGCGCGGGGCCGATGGATTGGCATTCTGGGTGGTTGTGCCCGACCTGATGTCGGCAGGTGATCCTCCTGGCAAAAAGGTGGACGGCTTCGGTGTGCCTGAGCGCCTGTTGCACTACATCGATCTGGAATTTTTTCACGACGATGAATCGCTTCGTTTCTACAAGCACGATTTGACAGGACTGCCGAAAGTTGAAGAGGTGCCGCGTGACAAGAACGATGCGCGTTATGCACGCGCAGGAATGTTGCCGTTTCGCGTTGAAGATTGTTATCAGAAGCTCGTGACACAAATCCGGGCGAATCGCCTCGGGCCAAAGCCCGGTCAGTTTCCGCGCGATGAGCATGCACTCAAATGGGCTGGGATGCTCGCACACTATGTGCAGGACAACACGCAGCCACAGCATGCGACCATTGACTACAAGAGCGCGGAGTATTTTGCCGACAAGAAAAAGGCCCCCAATGTTCACAGCCAGGTCGAATACATCATGTCCGACGACGAGAACGACGACTACATGGACTTGCGGCATGAATTCTGGCCTGAGTTCATGCGTCGGGTCGCGGAACAGAATGATCCCATCGCCACCACGGATGTGTGGCTGGGCACGCTGGAAGTTGCCCGCCACAGCTACGAGGCGCTCCCCTTAATCGGCGCCGCCGCCATGCACGCAACCCGGCAGGGCGGAACACCGGAAGCCCCCACGGGCCCGATCGAAAAATTCGACACGCGAGCGTTTTTCCGATTCAAGGGAACGGTTCGAGGGAAGGAGATGACCGTCCTGGAGATGAAGGCCCAACAGCAGGCCTGGGCCGTCGCTCGTACGGTCAAGATTTGGCGACAGGCGTGGGACGAGGCGAAACGCAAGGAATGAAATCGAAATTGTCCGCATGATTAGGCCATGCGGGAGAGCTTTCAATCCGGCCTGATTCCTCCTGAAGTTTTCCGCTCGAAAGCGAGACGGCTGAACCAAATCGAAATTCCTCTCGCGAAGAGGTTTCAGTCAGAAGTCATTCCAAAAGAAATTTGTGAGAAGGTCTACTGCCCGAAGATTTGCCCAGCGGTGGAAGAACCAACGCCACGGCCCAGGCCATCGGGAATCACGTTGAGGCTGAATCCGCCAAAGTCCTCGGTATTGCTGTAATTCGCTGAGAACACGGCGGTGAAGCGGTCGAACTTACGCTCGATGCTCACTCCGTTGGATACCGTGCCATCCCCCGAAAAATCATAGCTCTGATTGAATGAGACGCGATACTTGGTGCTCAGCTTGTACGCCGCCGATACTGTGGCGATGTTGGAATTCAATTCTTCGATGTAACGCGTATCGATCGAATAACTCACGTTCGCATCGCGCTGCACGACCAGGCCGATCGAAGCTGTCGCAAGCTGGCCTTTGTCCGCGTTCCACTGCACATCCGACAGCACCGCGGTGGTGTCGCTCAATCTCCACATCGCATCGGCGTTGACGCTGTTGCGGGGGATGCTCGCTTCGGGAAGCGAGGCAAAGAACAGTCCCCGGAAATTGCCCGGCGGAAGCGCATCGTCGTCAGGTTGATTGGCGAAAGCGTTGCCTTCGATGTTCAACGCGAAGAAATCGACGTTCCGCCAGCGCCCCGGCCCACCTCGCTTGGTCTGCCAGCGCTGTCGCAATGCGATTTGCACTGCCGATATATCGTGGACACCATCAATTTCTTCGTCATAAATGTAAACTTCGCCGCGATCATGAGTTGTCGCACTGCTGTAGAGATGCACCTCGGGAGAAACAATGTGCCGCACGCGATGCAGGTCAAACAGTTGCGAGTTGATGGTGTCTTCAGTGCTGTATATCGACGTGTTGAAACGCACGCCCGCCGCCGCATACAGGCGATTCTTGGATGATCCGTCGGGCGACTGGTTGTAAGGCGTGTAGCGACCGACCACGTAGGGGAGCGCTTTGATCTCGCCGGCGGAAAAAGGAAACGCGAGTTCCTCACGGAAATCGCCGCGCCAGGTGACGCTGTCATCGATCCCTGTCGTCCCCTGGGCGGCAATGCCGGGTGAAAGCGGAACGGCTGGTGGAATGCCTTGTGGATATCCCTGGTCTTCCAGGCTCGCCCCGCTCGTATTGAAGCGGAGGCCCGAAAATGAATTATTGCTGACGAGGGTGAACTGATCGTCGAGCAAACTTTCCCCAATGCGGTGGTAGCCAAGCTCGGGCAATCGTTCGATCTCAAATTGTTCCTGGACCATGTCGCTGGTGGTCACGATGTCGTTGGGTTGGAATTGCACGAGCAAGGTCAGCGCCTCGCTGTCGCGCTGACGCTTGACGTACGCCGATACGTCATGCTCGACATCCGATCGAAACTCTTTGCGAAACCACTCTTCCAGAAACGTCGGATCGCTCACCCACGCCGCCGACAACTGAACCTGCCAGTCGCCGGGGAGAAACTGCTGATGCTGCCAACGGATTCGCCCGCGCACGTCTTCGTCGGGATCGACATCGGTGCGATTCCCACCGAACGAATCCGTTCCGTGATCGAACACGAAATAGCTCGTCAGCCCGCCTTCAAATCCCCACGGTTCCTGCGTGGTTTCGGTGAGCAATTCTCCGCCATAAAACGCGCGCAGGCCGGCAGCAAAGCCGCGCTCGGTGTAGTAGTCCAGCCGATATGAGGCATCCAGCCCTTGCGGCGGCATTCGGCCGAACGTCTCGAACAATCCCCATTCGCTCAAGAATCCCCATCCGAATCGTGACGATTGTTCCAGACCCAGGTCACGCAGCGCCCCGCCGCGATCGGTGATGCTGCCTGCCGCGTAGGGCAACCAGAAAAAGGGCACGCCCACCGCCCGCAACGTGACGTCGTTCCCCTTGAAATAGGTGCGGTTCCCGTACATCGGGTCGCCAGTTTCCACTTGCCGGATATAGGCCTTATCGGCTTTGATGCTGTATGTGGGTATCGCGAAACTGCTGGTGCTCAGTTCGACTTTTTCGGCCCGATACTCGCCAAGGGCGAGTTGTCGCAAGGTGTTGGCGCGAACGATGACGGGGATGTTCTTCTTGGGTTCGAGCGTGTGCAGCACCGCGTCGGTCAAGATCGCGCGATCAGTTGCAAATTCATAATAAATGCGTCGAGCGGCCAGGCGTTGCTCGGGTTGGGTTGTATCGGCGGGCGTGTAAACGATGCGCACGTCGCCTTCGAGGAAGGCAGACTCGATCGCGTCTTCAATCCTTTTGAATTTGTCGCTGGATTGAAGGTCGGACAAAGCTTGAAGCTGCGTGAAAA
>Ga0163154_10007699_pt1 | contig 12769 bp, 13 predicted proteins | sample OliLakLV19MP9P1_FD_148649 | JGI IMG/M metagenome (GOLD analysis project Ga0163154, IMG submission 148649) | Freshwater microbial mat bacterial communities from Lake Vanda, McMurdo Dry Valleys, Antarctica - Oligotrophic Lake LV.19.MP9.P1 | ecosystem: Environmental > Aquatic > Freshwater > Lake >... | reverse complement strand
AAAATAAGTAGACTTCCTAATTTCTTTAATAATTAGATCGACTTAATTAAACCAATATCAAATCAATCAACTAAATGCAGTCAGAGACTTTAGAGTTATTAGAATGGTCGCGGTTATGTCGGCATTTATCTACCTTTGCAGCTACAAAACTCGGAGCGATCGCCGCCAATCATCTAGTAATTCCTTCAACCTACGATCGCAGTCTAGAGTTACTAACCCAAACTAAAGAAGCATATTATCTCGAAACTAAGTTAGCAGGCGGATTATCGCTTGAGGGTGTAGAGGATATTTCAGGTGCATTAGCTAGAGCCGAAGTTCAAGGAGTTTTATCCCCATTAGAATTATTTGCGATCGCCACTACCCTTGCTGGAGCCAGAAATCTCAGACGTACTTTAGATAATTCTGATAATTGTCCTACTTTACAAACATTAGTTAGCACTCTCCGCACCTATCCCGACTTAGAAAAAGAAATCTACCACTGCATTGAAGAAGGTGGCACCGTTTTAGAGCGAGCCTCGGAAAAATTAGGAACTATCCGCCGTTCTTCCCATCAAGTCCGCGAAAAAATTCTGAATACTTTACAAGGAATTATCCAAAGAAAAAATAACGCCCTCCAAGACAATATCATTACCCAACGCGGCGATCGCTATGTACTATCGGTTAAAGCCTCGCACAAAGATCAAGTTACGGGAATCGTCCATGATGCCTCTGGTAGTGGTTTAACTTTATTGGTCGAACCAAATTCTGTAGTTTCAGCGAATAATGACCTCCGCCAGTTAGTAGCCCGCGAACAAAGAGAAATCGAATTAATTTTAGCTAAGTTAAGCCAGCAAGTCACCGCCGTTGTCGAAGATTTATTCAGGCTTCTCGCAATTCTCACCGAAATCGATTTAGCGATCGCCCGTGCCCGATATGCATACTGGTTAAAAGCCAATCCTCCAACTCTATCTACTAATTTATCAACTAATTTATCAACTAATCCAGAAGCGATCGCTTTAACAACTCCCATTACTTTGAGAAATTTAAGGCATCCGCTTTTAGTGTGGCAAGAGCAACAAGAGAATGGAAGAGAAGTTATTCCGATCGATATATTAATTTCTCCAGACATCAAAGTAGTTGTGATTACTGGACCCAACACTGGTGGTAAAACTGCAACTCTCAAGACCTTTGGCATAGTATCAGTAATGGCAAAAGTAGGAATGTTTATCCCTGCCAGAGAACCAGTAGAAATGCCTTGGTTTGATTTAATCTTGGCAGATATTGGTGACGAGCAATCCCTACAGCAAAATCTTTCGACTTTTTCGGGACATATTCGCCGCATTGGTAAAATTTTAGAACTGACTACACCTTCGAGTTTAGTGCTTTTAGATGAAGTTGGTGCGGGTACCGATCCCAGTGAAGGGAGTGCGATCGCCACGGCATTGCTCGAACATCTAGCTAATCATACTCATCTCACCATCGCAACTACTCACTTCGGCGAATTAAAAACCTTAAAATATCAAAATCCCCAATTTGAAAATGCCTCGGTAGAATTTGATGACGTGCAGTTAGCTCCTACCTATAAATTACTTTGGGGCATCCCCGGACGTTCCAATGCCTTGGCGATCGCGCTCCGTTTAGGATTACCAGAAAATATTATTAACTCTGCCCAAAACCATGTAGGCTATGGCTCCACCGAAATCAACCTTGTCATCGCCGAACTAGAATCCCAACGCCGCCGTCAAACCGAAAAAACTCAGTCATCAACTATCCTTTTAGCCGAAATGGAAAAGCTCCATAAAGAGATCGGCGATAAATCTCAGATGCTGCGATCGCAATATCAAGAGCTAAAAGCCAAACAAGAAACCGAAGTCACAAATGCGATCGCGCAAGCCAAAAAAGAAATAGCTAGAGTAATTCGCAAACTCCAAGCAGGCGATCAATCACCCCAATCTGCTCAACACGCTGACTCCAGAATGACCCAAATTGGCAGAATGCATCTTCCTTCGCAACAAAAACAGGTTCAAATACCGATAGAAGAACTCAAATATATTCCTAAACTAGGCGATCTAGTCAAAGTGATCAAGCTTGATAAAACTGGACAAATATTATCTATCCCAAATAATTCAGGTGAAGTATCAGTGCGACTGGGTGGAATGAAGATGACAGTTAATCTAAAAGACATAGAAGTAGTGAAAGGATAATGGTGTTCTTACTAACTCACCTTACGCGGAAGTTAACTATCTCTCATCCCCCAACCCCTTCTCTCAACTGGGAGAAGGGAAGTAATACAGGTTTTTTCTTGTTCCCTCTCCCGTTCTGGGAGAGGGCTAGGGTGAGGGTCTTAAACTCTTCTGCGTAAGGTGAGTTACTAAGGAAATACAGGACTTGAATCGTAATCCTATTGATTTAAGTTCGGAAAATATCTTCTCAGTGCGATCGCTTCCAAGCGAAGTTCCTTGTGGATCTAAGTTGATTTAGTCCGCACCAAAAACCGATATTATCCAAAACTAAACTAAAAAAAATTCTACAAAATACTGACTAGCAGAGCTTTTTGCGCGTGGAGTCGATTTTCTGCTTCATCCCAAACTTTAGATTGAGAACCCTCAAGCACTTCATTCGTAATTTCTTCGCCGCGATGGGCGGGTAAACAATGGAGGACGATCGCTTGCTTATCTGCTAGTGACATCAGTTCGCAATTTAGTTGAAAGGGTTGAAATAACGGAATGCGATCGCTTGCCTCTTGTTCTTGTCCCATACTTGCCCAGACATCTGTATATAACACCTGTGCGCCTTTTGCGGCTAAATGGGGATCGTTGGTAATTAAAACTTCGGACTTGCCATTGGCAATTTTTTCGGTTTGGGTTACAATTTCGGGACTAGGCATAAATCCAACAGGGGAGGCAACTCTGACATTCATGCCCACTAAAGCACAGCCCAACATTAAAGAATGCGCCATATTATTACCATCGCCTACATAGGTAAGGGTTAAACCTTTAAGGTCGCCAAAATTTTCGGTAATAGTTAATAAATCTGCTAAAGCCTGACAGGGATGTTCGCGATCGCTCAGGGCATTAATAATCGGAATTTTACAATAACGGGCAAATGTTTCTAACTCGGATTGCTCAAAGGTACGCACTGCTAGGGCATCTACATAACGATCTAAAACTCTGGCAGTATCTTCAACAGGTTCGCCGCGACTGACTTGAGTAGAACTAGGCACCAAATCGATCACATGACCTCCCAACTGGTGCATCGCCACCGAAAAACTAACTCTTGTCCGCGTAGATGCCTTACGAAATAGCAATCCCAAGGTCTTACGGGCAAAACTTGGCTGTAAATTCCCTGCTTTTAATTGCTTTGCTAAATCTAAAAGTTCTAAAATTTCAGAAGTCTGTAAATCCGCCAAACTGAGTAAATCACGCCCTTTTAAGTTAGTCATGGATCTTGTCCTAGATACTTAGTCCTAGATGCTTATTAACATTCCCCATAGTTGAAGCAAGGGGATTCTTTCTTCGCAGGGATTCTCATGATACCCTCAGAAAGCTTAAACGGTATGTCCTACCGCCGTCTATTCCAACGTCTGAAGCTGAGCAGGTTGCTAGCAGACTCACTAATGGAATAAGTGTATCATAACAATATCTACGGGCGACTAAAGTCGGCGTTCCGCTTACATCTCTATACCTAAAAGTCTACCGTGTACGCACAAGTTCCTTTTAAGCTGATTCGAGATATTTTTTGGTTTTTGAAACCTTTATTTCTCGTTCAGGTTTCTCAATAAGCTTGAATCCTGAAAGCTCTGTATAGCAGCAGTCTTTAGACTTGTGTATAGCTTTTTAACTTGTGTACACCGTAGATACCTAAAAAGGTAGGGGAACTTAAGCTCGTTCTTCGGTAAAAATATAATTCCTAACTGCTGTATCAGCCCCAGAGCATTGCCTTACCCCAATATTCGACAATTTTTCCGCTCTCAACGCGATCGATGTGCATGATTGACAGACTAATTTTCTTACCCGTAGGGGGCAGACCTTGAAATTCGCCAAGATGATTCGCTATAAAGGTTACACAAGTTACAACCCGATCGCCCATCATAATAACCTCATCAAAAAAGTGTTAACCTGCGCTAAATGCGGAATAAAATGACATTCCAAACTACTTAAATCCTTCTCCATCTGGGGGCTGAGGCATACCTACGAGATGAGCCACAAAATTAGGAGCCAGAAGTTCTAAGGCTCGATCGATTTGGCGATCGTCAAAGGCTTTATAAAGTTGGAGAATCAAGGCTTTGTTTTGTTTTGACACTATCCAAAATCCCATTTTTACTGTACAAATTTTATCGTATTGAATATTTACAGTATTTAAGTTTTGATTTGATTTGATCTGATTTGTTGAGTCTTAATGTCATAATTTGGACAGAAGAATTAAAAAGAATATGACCACAGTTACGAACAAAACCTCAGATATTAATCCTAAAATTAGCAGCCTTCCGATTGACTCTAAAGTTCAAGTTAGCCAATTCATGCAAGATTTTCAAGATCGAATTTGCGCGGGCTTGGAAGAATTAGACGGTAAAGCTACATTTCGGCAAGATCAATGGACTAGAGAAGAAGGAGGAGGAGGGCGATCGCGGGTAATGTCTGAGGGCAGAATTTTTGAAAAAGGTGGGGTTAATTTCTCTGAAGTTTACGGTTCCCATTTACCGCCCAGTATCCTCAAACAATATCCCGAAGCCGCAGGTCAGATTTTTTATGCCACGGGGACATCAATGGTTCTACATCCTCGTAATCCATACGTGCCAACCGTGCATCTAAATTATCGCTATTTTCAGGTAGGGAATATTTGGTGGTTTGGCGGTGGTTTAGATCTTACTCCTTACTATGGCTTTGAGGAAGATGCTAGTTATTTACATTCCACTCTTAAGTCTGCGTGCGATCGCCACAATCCCCATTACTATCCCGTATTCAAAGCATGGTGCGATGATTATTTTTATCTCAAACATCGGGGCGAAACCAGAGGCGTGGGCGGAATTTTCTTTGATTACCAAAATAGCGAACCTAAACTTTATAAAAATAGTAATGATTCGCTGAAGGCTCAAGAATTAAGTAACAATCTAAAAGATTTCCCTGAGCGATCGTGGCAGCAGATTTTTGACTTTGTGCAAGATTGTGCGGGAGCTTTTCTAACGGCTTACGTTCCCATTACTCAACGCCGTCAAGATACCCCCTATGGCGATCGCGAGCGCAACTTTCAACTGTATCGGCGGGGTCGTTATGTGGAATTTAACCTAGTTTATGACCGTGGTACGATTTTTGGCTTGCAAACCAATGGACGTACGGAGTCGATCTTAATGTCGTTACCGCCTTTAGTCCGTTGGGAGTACGATTATCATCCCGCACCAAATACCCCAGAATCTCAGCTATATGAGGTTTTCCTTAAGCCCCAAGATTGGATAAATTGGCACCTTTAATGTATTCCTATGTATTCTTAATTTCATGATTTATCCCCGCAAGCAATTTGGTCAACATTGGCTCAAAAGTGAAAAGGCATTAGCTAAAATTCTCCAAGCTGCAAATATACAGCCGAGCGATCGCGTTCTTGAAATAGGACCAGGCACTGGAATTCTCACCATTAAACTTTTACCTTTGGTGCGATCGCTAGTGGCAATCGAAATCGATCGAGATCTTTGCCAAACTCTCCGTCAGAAATTTGCCGTTCCTATTGCAGAACAAAAATTAGAATTAATTGAAGGTGATATTCTCAGCCTACCGTTGCCCCCAGCCTGTACTAAAGTTGTTGCCAATATTCCCTATAACATTACCAGTCCGATTTTAGAAAAATTACTAGGTTCGATTAGTAATCCCGTGCAACAGTTCGAGCAGATTGTATTATTAGTGCAAAAGGAAATCGGCGATCGCATCGTGGCAAAGGCAGGACATAAAGCTTACGGAGCCATGAGTGTGAGGGTGCAGTATTTAGCCGAATGTAGTTTTATCTGTGATGTGCCAGCTAGTGCTTTTGTTCCACCGCCTAAAGTTGACTCGGCAGTAGTTAGTATATGTCCGAGGTTGCTTACTCAGCCCGCGTCCGATCCTAAATTCCTTGAGACTGTAATTAAGCTGGGGTTTGCCACTAAACGTAAGATGTTACGGAATAATTTAGGTACGGTAGTAGAACGCGATCGCCTAGTTAATATTTTGGCAGAAATGCAGATTAACCCGCAAGTCCGAGCCGAAGATTTAAGTGTGGAGCAGTGGATTAAATTAAGTGAATCTCTTAAGTAAAATTAGTTAAAGTGAATTTTTTCAAGGGAATTCTATCCAAATTATTTAACTTGGTTTTTTTATAAATTTAAAGGATACATATGTTAGGAAAGTTAAAATAACACCTACAATTACAACTTTAGAAATTGGATCGATATATGTTTCGACCAGTTTATAATTTTGCCCCAAAGCTAACCCAGCATAGGTCAATAATCCCACCCATAATGTAGTGCCAATCGTGGAATAGATCAAAAATGGTAAAATACTCATGTTACTTAGTCCCGCAGGAATCGAAATCAAAGTTCTGACTCCGGGTACAAGCCTTCCTAACAAAACAGCTTTACTACCGTGGCGATCGAACCAGTTTTTAGCTTTAGTTATATCTTCGCCCGAAATTCCCATCCATTTACCGTAGCGATCGCAAAAATTCTTTATTCTCTCTTCTCCTAACAATCGTCCCGCATAGTACCAAGGCAAAGCCCCTAAGATAGTTCCCACCACTCCAGCTATTACTACTAAAGAAAAGTCCATCTTACCTTGAGCTACGACAAAACCCCCTAATGGCATAATTAATTCAGAGGGAATAGGTGGAAATAAATTTTCTAAAAACATCAAAAAGCCAATTCCTACATATCCAAGCGAATATATAGTTTCAGTAATCCATACAACCATAAACTAATTTTGGGGCTAATTTTTTTTATAAATTCCGGACGTTGAATATAAATCCTAGATTGTCCTAACATAGTGTTAGGTGTAGTTGCAGCAATTTTTGTGTATTTTTGATACGATGCTGCTTGAGAATCTGGGAGTAAGGCTAGTAATTAAGACTGTGAGAACTAATGACTAATAGCGATAATTTTAGCAGTCTATTTACCGAAGCCGAACCAGTATGGCATCTAGAAAAATTGTATTCAGATCTAGAAAAAGTTAATCATAAACCACTTAAGCCCTTTGAAAAAGCTTGTTTGCGTGGATTACTGTGTCGCTATCGTCCCGGACAGCTTGCATTTAAATTTAGTTGGACTTCAGGAGCTTTCAGGGTCGAGCTTAATAAAGGCTTGTATCGGTACATCGAAGAACTAACCGATCGCCCTTCTAATACTTTGAAATGGGAAATAGTAGGAGATTGGTTGGCAGAAAAAGGTTATAAAAAACTTGAAACCCGTCGCGATTATAATTCTGACAATAATCCTAATAACCAAAAATCTAACAATCAAGATTGGGGAGAAGCTCCCGAAATTAATTCATTACTGGGACGTGAGACCGAAATTCAAGAACTTAAAAATTGCATATCGGGCGATCGCTGCCGTGAAATCTGTTTATGGGGCATGGGTGGAATTGGAAAAACTGCCTTAGCTGTGAAACTAGCCGAACAAATACAGGGAGATTTTGACTATTTAATTTGGCGATCTGTTAAATATATCCCTCCCATTAACCAACTTCTGACAGATTTATGTCGATTTTTACCGAGTGTCTCGCTAAATTCTGCAATTAAAGTTGATGAACTATCGCAATTTATCGAAATCCTCAAACAACAACGCTGCCTAGTAATTATTGATGACTTTGAAACCACCCTTCAAGATGGAGAATTAGTTGGCATTTATCGGCAGGGCTATGAAGGCTATGGTAACTTTTTAGAAAGAGTCGGGTCGGAAAGACATCAAAGTTGTGTCATGGTGATCAGTCGAGAACAACCCCAACAAATTTCTCTACTCCAAGGCGATACTCTACCAGTCAGGTCGTATAAACTGCGCGGATTAAAAAAACAGGGTGCGATCGAGTTGCTTAAAACTAGAGGTTTCACTGGTTCTGAAGGCGGAATGGAGCAGTTAATTCAACAATATCGGGGAAATCCATTCGCTTTAAAAATTGTTGCCACTACCATCAATGAACTATTTGACCGTAATGTTTCGGAATTTCTCAAACAAACAGCCTTAGTATTAGGTGATATCCTGCAAACGTTACTATACGAGCAATTTGAGCGACTTTCAAATCTCGAAAAAGATGTAATTTATTGGTTGGCAATCAAACGCCGTCCGACTTCTTTAGCAGAACTTGGAGTAGATATGAATGCTGGATCGGAATTATTAGGTGCTTTAGAGTCATTACGCTGGCGATCGCTAATTGAAAAAATCTCAGAAGAGGAAGAAGTTTTATTTTTACTAGAACCCGTACTAACTAAGTATGTAAATAAAAAATTTGTAGAACAAGTCATCCAAGAATTAGGGGCGATCGCTAAAACGCAGAATATATCAAAATTAGGACTTCTTCGCAGCCATAGCTTGGTTGAAGACTCTGCACCTGATGTTGTAAGGGCTGTACAAATTCGGATGACTCTAAAACCAATCAAAGATTTCCTCGTCCAAACCTCTCTTAATATTGAACTAAATGAGATTTTGTCTAAATCTTCTATGCAAGGCAGATTTTGGGAATCTAATATGACTCTTTTAGGCGTGTGGATATAAAAAAAGCAGCCCTGTTAAGAAGCTGCCTTTAATTAGATTAGATTGAACCTCAACTTTTAGAATGTAAAGCTAGTTCTCAATACACCAACAAATACAGCTTCATTTCTTACACCACCGCCAGTTATAAATCCGGGGTTAAGAATTGTGATTAAGCCAGGAGTAACTGAAATATTCCTGCTCAATTGGAAGCGATAGAAAGCTTCAATGTGGTAAGGATTCTGAGAGCCTTCAGGACGAGGTAGACTTCCACCGATCACATATGGAGGTTGTCCAAATGCGATCGAAGCTTGGTTACCTTGAGCAAATAAGTCTTTGAAGGTGGCAGAAACCAACCAAGATAGAAGATCGGCAGTATCACCGCCACCAACGCCAGCAACAGCGCGTACAGTAGCATAGCTAACTCTTCCATTTAAGCTTAAGTTTGGACTTAAGTCGAAGTTTGTTTGGAAACCAAATCTGTCAGAGCTTGCACCTGTGTTAAACCGAGCGAGGTTACCATTTGAAGATGGATCGCTAGCCAGAGATGTTCCAGTACCGTTGGTTAGGTTAAATCCAGCAGGGTCATAACCACGTTGGTATACAAAGCTTAAAGCTAAAGCTCTAACTGGAGTGAATACAATTTGAGCACTAGCAGAATAACCACCACCAAACAAACCAGCATCATTACCAGGTCCTGGATTAGAGGCATTCTGAGCTAAGTAAGCAAGGTTAAAAGCAAATTGCTCAGAAAATCTGATTTGAACACCAGCACCAGCACCTTCTTGACCACGGAATACTAATGGATCGCGGCGAGCAAAGCGGGAAAGTGCTCCTGTTTCGCTACTTGCCAAGTTAGGGTTCACTACGTCTAGGATGTTATCAACGTCGGTTGAATTAGTACCGACAACAACATTAATGTTGCTAGTAATAGGAGCGCGGTACCAGAAGTCATCGAGTACGAAGGCGTTATTCCCACCATCAAATGCTAAACGAGTTAGGTTTGATGTTGTGTTGTTAGCAACGTTGCCAGCTTGCAAGCGAATTCTTAGTAAATCCCTACCTGTGAAGCTAGTATTAAAGTTTAAACGTACACGTCCACCGAATGTAATGTTTTCAGTACCATTACTTACTGGGTTATCACCAAACGAGCCTGCACCTGCAAAGATGGCACTAGCAGATAATTTTGTGGTTGTGGAGAACTGTTGAGCTTCAAGAGTTGCAGTTTTAGCTTCTAGGGCAGTTACGCGACCTTTGAGGGCAGCTAGTTCGGCAGCGAATTCTTCTTGAAGTTTTTGTAGGGTTGCAAGGTCTTCTCTGCCAACTTTATCAGCCAAACCTGTAGAAATTAGTTCGTTGATTTTGTCTAAGCAAGCGTTTAAGCCTGCGGCAAATTCATAACGGCTCGTAGCTCTGTTCCCGCGAAAAGTACCGTTAGGGTAACCTGCGATACAACCATAGCGTTCGACTAAAGATTGTAGAGCGGTGAATGCCCAGTCAGTAGGCTGAACATCACTAAACTGAGAGATGGAAGTAACTTGAGCGGTGTTATTTTGTAAAGTTGTTGGGCTTGTAATCAAAGCATCACGATTCATGTTTTGAATCAATTGGGTGCCACTTTGAGGGTTAGCAGATACACCAGACACTCCAAGTACTGAAGATGTGGCGATCGCTGCTGCAATCAAACCTAATTTAGATCTAGACATTTGAAAAATCCTCACGATTCATTAAAGTTTTTCTACGATTAACCTTGCTACTAAAACCAAATCCTAATTCAAAGCATTTAATATCAATTTGCAAAGTCTATGTTGAACATATCTGTATTTTACATTCACAATCATGAAATTGAACATCTATTTTGGTAAAGAACAGGTTAAAGTTTCTAAAATTACGGTAACAAAATTCTCAAAGCCAAAAAATTAATTAAGAATTTAATCAAAGATATTAATCAAAGATATACAGTGCGGCATCATCATATTTCTATTAAAACATCGGATATTTTCAAGGCGATCGCCTTTTATGAGGCTTTAGGGTTCGAGATCGAAACGCGTTTTACTGCGGGCATCACCCTAGCTTGTTGGATGATTGGCGCAAATACTCGGCTGGAACTCATGCAAGTACCCGAACCTCAAGCTACTCCTAACGGCTTTGATGCTGAAAACTATGTCGGTTATTACCACTTATCTTTTGAGGTTGAGAATTTGGAAATTTGCTTGGAAAAATTATTAGCCAAACTTGGTAGGGTCAAATTACTGCTTACACCTCGATTACAAGAAATTGGCGATCGCAGTTACAGAGTTGCTTTCATTGCCGATCCAGATGGTTTACCGATTGAATTATTACAGTTATGTTGAATGCCCTAAGTCGATTAATCACATTAATGAATCTAATCTATTGACGATCTTCTAAAATGCCCAGACGAGAATTAGTTGCCCGAACAAACTCGCCAACAATTCCAATAAATTGACTCAAGGTTTTTTTTAGCTCTTCAGTTTCAACTCTTGCCAAAGCGATCGCATTACTATTTGCTTCATTATTATGAGCATTGGATTCTACAATTTTTCTAGTAACTTCTAGAGATTCCCTAGTTTCGGCAAAAGCATCGTTAGTCGCTGCCAAACGTTCTTCCGAACTTGCCAGTCGCTCTTCAGATCTTGCCAAGTATTCTTGAGCTATTACAAACCTTTCTTCAGATTTGGCAAACCTTTCTTCAGATCTTGCTTGAGTTTCACTTGCTTGTGACATTCTGTCAGCTAGAGCATCTAACATTTCCTCAGTCCAACGCGCCATATTTTTCTCCAGATTTCAAATCTATAGTTAAATTATTTGCCCATACCTAGCTGTTGAGCCTTTTGGTAAACTTTGCCCTCGGTTAATAATGATGGCGCAATTATTACTTCTACTTGCTGCATTTCACTAATGGTTTGCGCTCCTAATGTTCCCATACTGGTTTTGAGGGCACCTAAAAGATTGTGAGTTCCATCGTCTAGTCCCGCAGGTCCTCTTAATATTTGAGCGATGCTGCCCGTCGTTCCAACTTTAATTCGGGTTCCGCGTGGTAGTACTAGGCTTGGAGTTGCCATACCCCAGTGAAAACCTCTACCCGGAGCTTCTTGTGCCCGTGCTAAAGGCGAACCGATCATCACTCCATCCGCACCGCAGGCGATCGCTTTACAAATATCTCCACCCGTAATTAGTCCACCGTCAGCAATTACTGGGATATATTTACCCGTTTGGCTATAAAAATCATTTCTAGCAGCAGCACAATCCGCCACAGCAGTAGCTTGGGGAATACCGACCCCTAAGACTCCCCTAGAAGTACAGGCAGCACCAGGTCCAATTCCAACTAAGATGGCTGCTGCCCCAGCTTGTAAAAGCTCAAGGGTAACTTCATAGGTCACGCAATTACCTAAAATTACAGGAATAGGCATCTTTTGGCAGAATTCGGCAAGATTTAGGGATACATAGCCTTCTGAAGCAAGATAAGTAGTCGAAACAACTGTGGATTGCACAAAAAATAAATCACATCCCACTTTAGCTGCTAGAAAACCGTATTTCTCGGCATTTGCAGGTGTGCTACTGGCGGCGGCGATCGCTCCTTTATCCTTAATTTCTTTAATTCGTAATTCAATGAGTTCGAGTTTGACTGGCTCGGCATAGAGCTTTTGCATTAGTCCCACAAAGTCATCTTTACCAACGGCGGCAATGCGATCGAGAATTGGGGCTGGATCTTGATATCGAGTTTGAATTCCATCTAGGTTAATTACTCCTAACGCGCCTAATTCAGAAAGTAACACTGCCATATTGACATCGACAACGCTATCCATCGCACTGGCAATTATTGGAATTTCTCTACTAATATTGCCAATGCTCCAATGGGTATCCGCTAGGCTAGGATCGAGAGTCTTACTACCAGGTACTAGAGCAATTTCATCGATGCCATACGCTCTTCTTGCTGATTTTCCCCGTCCAATTTGAATATTCACGCTTTTTACTCCCAAGCTTTTAGACAGACTAACAGAGTCTGAGAAATGTTGTCAAAGGTATCCAATAATACCGAAAATAAATACAAAAATAAACTACTAAAGG
>Ga0163154_10007698_pt1 | contig 12771 bp, 24 predicted proteins | sample OliLakLV19MP9P1_FD_148649 | JGI IMG/M metagenome (GOLD analysis project Ga0163154, IMG submission 148649) | Freshwater microbial mat bacterial communities from Lake Vanda, McMurdo Dry Valleys, Antarctica - Oligotrophic Lake LV.19.MP9.P1 | ecosystem: Environmental > Aquatic > Freshwater > Lake >... | reverse complement strand
CCGCCGCTATTCGTCGCCAAGCGAACGAGACGCATCGCGTGCCGAGCTTTGACGGCGCGCCAACGAGCCGCGTCTAAAGCATCGCGCTCGCCGTCGCTCACGTCGCTTCCCGGCGCTGCTCCTGTGGGGCCAACGGCGTCTCGGAGGTTGGCCTCTAACTCCCGCCGCTCGGACCCGGCACGATCCGTGGTCGCGCACTCCACCGCAGTCTGCGCGTAATTGTCGGCGTCGGCCATCAGCGCGAGGATCAACGCCTCGTCGCCGGCTTTCCAAGCGGCCGGCGCGGCTTCTGTGGGGGCGCGGTCGGCAAGGGCGCGCAGACGGTAGCTGATGCCCATGTACCGGCCGTTTTGGATAGCTGTCGGCGACTCTGGGTCCATGCCGCACTCGCGCTTCAACGCCTCAACGGCCCGTGCAATCGACAGCAGTTCATCGCGTAGGGGGTCACTCATGTCGGTTCCTTTTGTTTATCCTGCTGGCTTGATACTCGGCCGTCGAGCGCCGTAAGCGGGTGGCCGATAAGTTCCATCACGACCCGCTCGCACAGTGCGGCTACGTTGTTCTTCCACATCTCCGGCAGCGGGATGCCCTGGCGCTCGATGGCGCGACGCACGATGACCCGGAGGGTTTCGTCGGTGCTCATGCGGCCCCCTCCGTTGCTGTAACGTGGCAGCGGCGGGCCAGCTCGACCAGCCAGGCGGCGAACGCTGGCGGCGTCGCGCGCTCGCGCTTCGTGATCGACGGCAACCGTGGATAGCTTTTGGTCGGCCGCACGCAATGGGTCGGCCTGCCGCCCCGGATCGGCATGTAGGGTATGTCGTCAGGCTCGCAGCCGACAACGTAAAGCCACGTCGATTTCTCGGCGCGGTGGCCGAAGATGAACTGATTCACCGCCATCGACCAGCCACCGAAGGAGTCGGGGAACTGGCCGGGCCTGGGAAGGCCGCAATGCGCCCAGAGGGTTGACTCGGCCGGGTGCTCTAGAACGCCACCGTACTTTCGGACGTGCGCCACGGCCCCGACAGCGAGCATCTTCTCGTCATGGCTCCCGTTCGCAAACTGGCGCAACCGGCCCCACATGCGGCACGGAGGGTGGGCCACCAGCGGCGAGCCACCAGGCCAGCCACGGGCGTCCCTGGCCTCGTCCCAGACATCGACGGGCAGCGTCTTGTAGATGCTGTCAGCCCGAGCAAACAGAACGGCGACCGTGCTACGCATAGACGTTTAGCCGGCTGATCGTCACGTTAAGCGCGTCAAGCTCGCCCATCTTTTTGATCTTCCAAAGCACGCGCCGGCCGTGCCAGCCGTTGCTCGATCCCTGGTGGCAGTCCTTGCATAGGGCTACGGTCGTGAAGTGCGCCCCTTGCTCGATGTGGTGAGCATCCGAAGGGCCGGGCGCATCGCAAACCGAGCAGTCGAGTTCCTTGACCCTGCCAATATGCTGGCGAGCCTTGGCGCTGATGTTCTTGCTGTTCACGCCGCGAGCCTTGATTGAGAGCCAAGTGCCGGCACCGCTTCGGGCATGTAGGCGGGCAGCAATTGGAGGGCATACAGACCGCCCTTCGTAAAGCCGCAGGGCTTGAACCCGGCGCGCAAGTAGCAGCGGCCCGGATCGCGCTTGTGGCGCGTTTTCTTGGCATCGACAAAGGTAACCATGCCCAAAGATGGCGGCGCGCCGTAGTAGGCGCGCGTCGCGGCTACGGCTTCGCGGATCAGTTCGGAAGAAAGGTGCTTGCTTTCGTTGCGGAAGGCACTGCACATCCACGCCCCGGCCCATGCGTGCTTGACGTACTCGGCGAACGGAAACGAGGTAATCCAAAAGGCCTCCAGCGGCTGCGTCTTGAAAACGACGCAGCTGCCGGGCGGGGCGAACTGAGGCGAGCCGATCTTCTGCCGGTTGTAATGCCGGTCAGCGAGCGGCAAAACCTCGGCGTCGGCGCGGTGCGATAGGTGCCAGCGCATCACGTCGTCGATACCGTGCCCGTCTATTGCCGGCAGCACCTCGACCGACTCGCCCCGAGCCCTAAGCCACGCCGCGGTACAGAGCCGCTTCCACGTCTCTACGTCCCGCTTCTTGCCGGCCCACTCGACCGACCGGGCTATCGCGGCCAGGAGGGCATGCAAAAGGGCGTTTTGCGCCGTGTTGCGCGATGGTTCCTTGATCTCGACGACATACCCGTCCGGAGCGTCTGCCACGGCAGCGAGCGCACGGCCGCGGGCGGTCATGTGCACCAGGATAAAAACGCGCTTGCTCATGCTGCGATCGGCAACGCGCGAACCTCTGCCTCCTCGGCGCGCACCTCCTCCATGAACAGGGCGACAGCTAGCTGCAGGCCGGCGATATATGTTTCGTCGCGCTCAATGCGCCGCACGATCAACTGCAAGTGATCGGGAAACTCGGGGTTGAAAGAAGCGAACTTCCACCACGCCCGGCCGCTGATCCATATGCAGCCCTGCACCTGGGCGACGTACTTCGCCGGGCAGGTGTTGGGAGGCAGGCGCAGGTATTCGAGATGCGCCGTCAACTCCGGGCACTTTATCTCGATCCCGCCCTCTTCACCGATCAGGCCATCCGGCGATGCGCCGGCCTCAATCTCGTCATGGCGCAAAAAGCCGACAGCGTCCACAAACTCGCCCGTGAGGCTTTCGTAGGCCGCGCGGGCGATCGGCTCCCGCTCGGTGCCTTGCTGCATCGCAGCCGAGGTGAAGGACTGCACCGGAATCCCGGTCAGGCGCTCGACGACCAGCTTCGCCCGCAGGTTGCGCCGGCTGGCAGCCTCCTTTTCGCTGCCGCGGCCTTTCGCCAGGATATCGGCAAAGCCAGAGGCGGTAGCGATGCCAACCCTGGCGGTTCTCCACTCGTCGGAGCCCTGGGGCATGTCGAGGCGGATCACTGTCTCGGCTCCCGGTCGGCCTGGCCAGCGGCGTCCTTCAGCGCGGGGCTATGTCGCGCCCACCACGGCCCCGGAGGCTTGACCTTCTCGAAATGCGCCTTAAGGGCGGCCGATCCTTGCATCGAAACCTCGCGGAACTCGTCGAGCAGCGCGTCCTCCTCGCTGCCGTCGTCGTCGAGCTCGGTGTCCATGCTCATCGTCGGCACGACGAACAACTGAAACAGGGCGGTGCGGAAGGCGACGGACTGCGCCTTGATAACGGCCTTGTCGCCAGAGTCCATCGCCTCGCCGTAGGCTTCGCTGGTGACGAATGAATCGTCCTCGGCGGTGAAGGTGAAGGTACCTTTGAGCGTGACGAACCGGGTCGCCTTGGCGTCCTTCGGGTCGCCCTTAACCCGGTCGATGATGCTCAGGTCGGCATATCGCGAAGCGACCGTGATGCCGTGATTCACCATGATTGGCGACATCTCGTTCATAGCCTGCTCGACACCGCGAAACTTGTAGTTCTGCGCCTCGTTCTTTTGCGTCTTGCCAATGCCGATCCTGCAGATGTCGCGCATCGCTGCATTGAGGGCCGTTTGAATCCTGCTCATGGTTGCGTGTCCGTTGTTGCGAGGGCGCGCTTGGCGCGGGATTGCCGCTGCCCTTCGGCCCTGCGATCGGCCCGGGCGACGCGCGCCTCGAGCTGCGCCACGTAGGCGAGCGACGGCGACTTGCCGCACAGGGCGGCCCAGAGGTTGCGGAGGTAGTTCATGGCCAGACCTTGCAGAGGAGATAGACGAAGAACGGCAGCGCCATCGCCAGCGCCCACCAGCGCCCGCGGTTGTTCGCCCGCTGGGTCAGCAGCGCCTGCCTTCTGCACGTCGAGCTCGGCGGCCGAGTCCATCGGCGGGTTGCGCTCGTAGTACAGCCCTGAATCAGGGTCGCGGACCAGGGCATGCGTCGGCTGCCAGCGCGCCCCGATGCGCACGCCGACGTGGCGCGGCAACTCGGCCACCACGGTCGGCGGGTCGGATGCGCGGCGGGCGAAGTTTCGGTTCCAGACGGGGGTCGGCGCGCTCATTGCATTTGTACCTCGTCCAGCTCGCGGCGGATGGCGAGCAACTCCTCCCGCACCGGGCAGGGCCGGCCGGCGATGCGCAGCATCTCGTCGACGCCGTCGCCCGGGCGCATCGGCTGCAGCACGCTGTCGTGCGCGGCGACGATCTTCATCGTCACCACGGCCCGCGCCGAATCCGGCACCGTCAGCGGCGGGTCGAGCAGCCAAAAGCCATCGGCTCTCGATGCAATGACGGTCGAGAACATCCCGGCGCATGCCATCGCCGCCCGCCGTGCCAGTTCGAAGCCTTCCCTTTCCGGCTTCGCGATGAAGCGCACCAGGTCGCCCACTTTGCAGTTCGGCATCAGTCCCTCCTGAACCAGATCTGGTAGACCAAGATCGCGATCTCGCACGCGATGACCAGCGCGAGGAAGAAGCAGAACCCACCCTGGCCTGGCTCGATCCACTTCGCCGGCTTGCGGACGAGCGGAATGGCCCGCCGCAGGCTCTGCACAGCGGACTGCTCGAGGCCGAGGGCGTACTGGCGGTCGGTAAGCCTCGGCTCGCGTACAAAGGGCTCGGACGGGGCGAAGTCGCGGCTGTAGCGCGCGCTCATACGGCCCCCTTCGCTTTGGCAAGTGAATCGGCCGCGGCGGCGACAGCGGCTTGATAGCGATCCTCGGTCGGCCGCTCGCCTTGCTGCTCGGCGTCCATGCCGATGCAGACCTCGAGCAATTCACGCAACGCCTCCAGCGTCTCGGGCGCGGCAAGAAACATCGCTCGGTACGGTTGTGCGCCTTCGTGAAGGGCGGCGACGTAGCACTTGCTCCGGCGCTCGCGGATGTAGCCTCCGTCCAGGAAGAGCGCGCTCATGGCTTCGTCGCCTTCAGCAGCACCGCCAGCAGCTCGGTCGTCCTCTTGTTCAGCATCGCCGCCGTGCCCAGGCGATCGATCTTCGTCATGATGCCCGCGCAGCCCTTGAGCAGGCCGATCGCATCGGCGAAGCCTTCGAGCAACTCGGGGCCGACGGCGACCAGGCGCTCAGCGGCAGCTCGAGCGGTGACCGTCTCGGCGTGCTCTCGATCCTCGGTGCGCTCGCGGCGCTCGGTCGCGATCTTCTCGTTGCGCTCCTCCTCGTCGCGAGCGAGGCCGGCGAAGGCGTCGCGGCTCATGGCTGGAGTTCCGCTGCCAAATAGTCTTCGACACCGCTCATGTCGTGCTCCTCATCCCGAGCGCGGCCATCAGAGCGGGGCGCAAGGGGTGATCCTTGTAATCGGCGGCGTCGCCGATGTCGCCGATATCGTCCCCCGACAAACCGCACTCGCTCAGCGCATAGGGATAGTCGTATTTCTCATCGACCGAGGGGTCGATCTCATGGGCCAGGGAGCAGAGCGGGCAGCGCCCCTCGGCATCCCGGATGACGGCGCTATACCCATGCTCTTCCCGGGCGGTCCACTCGCGCCCCGAAACGATGAACAAGAGGGCCAAGTAATCTTTGATGCTGCCTCTCATGTCGCGCTCCTCTCATCGAGCCATGCCTTATGTACGCGGTCCGCGTACTCTTGCGGCGATTCGTAGTCCTCGTACTGCACCCACAGGTCATCCGGCGCTTCACTCTCGCTGCGCCCGAGACCGCGAGGAAAGTCGCTCCCGACGAAGGTAGCCACGTAGCACCAGAGGCCGAGCTCAGGCTTGAGCTCGATCTGGATCGGGCGCCCGTACAGCGTTGCGTACGTGATGTCGGGGGTGTCGATGACGGCGCTCATGCGGCGGTCGCCTTTGCGACGACTTGGTAAAACGCCGAGCCGGGGCCGTACGTTTCAACGTAGTCGGGAAACGCGGCGGCGAGGCGGGCTTGATTGCTCTCGTCGGCGAGGCTCCAAGCCTCGGACAGCGCGCTCACGAAGCCACCGCCATAGGAGCTCATCGCGAAAAGCATCAGATGGGTCTCAGGGGCGCTGAGGGCGCTCATGACTGCACCTCGGGCGGCGTGCTGGCGGCCTTCGCGAGTTGTTGGACATACGCGCGATCCCGAAGCCACTCCAGCACATGGGCCTTGCTGGAGCAGAACATCGGAGCCGCGACCGGAGCCAATAGGCAGCCGGCGAACTCCGGGTCTTTCTTGCGAATCTCTGGATCGGTAGAGCACACTTGCAGCCATCCGGTGAGGCAATGCGTGGTGCCGCACAGTGTCTCTTCGGCGCACGACCGATCACGCCAGCCTTCGTCCTCGTGCCAAGATTCCATTCCGAGGCGGGTCGCATCGTCCAAAATAATCGCGCGCACCTTGTCTAAGCGCGCGATTTGCGTCTCAGCAGGAACGGCGAGCAGGTAAGCGCTACTCAAGTCAGCGCTACTCAAGTCAGCGCCGCGCAGGTCGGCGCCGCCCAGGTTGGCGATACTCAGGTTGGCGCCGCGCAAGTAGGCGCCGCGCAGGTCGGCATCGATCAGGTAGGCGCGGCGCAAGTTAGCGTCACTCAAGGTAGCGCCGCGCAAGTCAGCGCCGCTCAAATTGGCGCTGGTCAGGTCAGCGCCACTCAAGTAGGCGCCGCGCAGGTCAGCGCCGCGCAGGTCGGCGATGCGCAAGTCGGCGCTACTCAAGTCGGCGCCACGCAAGTCAGCGCCACTCAAGTAGGCGCCGCGCAGGCCGGCGCCACGCAGATCGGCGTTGCGCAGGTTGGCTTTCTCAAGCGTGTTGCGCAACGCCACGGCGCTATCGAGGCCATCTGGCAACTCGCACTCAAACAGCACCTTGGACGAATCCCAGCGGCTGACGATGCGCTGAATCATGACTGCACCTCGGGCGGCGTGCTGCTCGACGGTGCCGGAGCGGCCCACAGGTCGCTCCAGCCCGTGACCGGCGCGCCCGAGAACCGCCGCTCGTTCTGCGCCATCGCGGCTTCGCTCAGTCGCTTCTCGGTCGTCCACTCGCCGTTCAGGCCGAGGATCCGCGGCGCGCGGCGCTCGGCGTTGCGGCGCTCGGCGCGGGTCGGGTCCAGGTCGACGGCGGCGGGAGCGCGGCGGTCTTGGTCGCGGCGCTGCTCGGCGCCTGCGACCGGGAAGGTGCGGCCGAGCAGAGGGGTGGCCCTGTACTCGCGGCGGTCGCTTACGTAGTTCATCTGCTTCTCCCCTGCAGCCCGGCGAGTGCCGAACCGATGGAGTGACTTTGCTCCCGTTTCCGGGATACGTCAATCCCTAAAGTGGGATTCCCTACGCGAAACTCGGGTATTCGGTCACGAACGAATCAGTCGTCGAGGGCGCCGGGTCGAGTGGTCGCGCTCGCGCGTTCGGTGCCAAGGGCGTCGAGCGAGGCGATCACGTCACGGGGGCGCACCGCTCGATTGTGAAAAATCCTGACTCCCGCGTATGGGATTGACTGAATCCCCGAAGTGGGATGACAATGCGGCATGGAAACGCTCATCGACTACCTCAAGCGAAAGCTGAAAGACGCCGGGCCGCCGCGGTGGTCGGCAATCGCGGCGCTTACCGGATCAAGCGTCCACACCATGCGCAAGGTTGCGTACAACGACATCGAGAACCCCGGTGTCGTGACGATGCAGCCATTGCTGGATCTGTTCCAAGCAATCGACCGCGGCGAAGCTGAGTTGCCCGATCCGCTTCTCACCGACGCCGAATCCGCCTGACCCATGGCACTCGAGCGCAAGGACACCGGCATGAAACGCTGCTACATCGCCGGCCCAATGACCGGCATTCCCGACTACAACTATCCCGCCTTTATGGCCGAAAGCGACCGGCTATCGCGGCTCGGCTTTCGCGTCGAGAACCCGGCGACGAACCCCGAACAGAGTGACTGGGCCGGCTACCTCCGGGTCGCGCTGACGCAGATGCTCACTTGCGATCTCGTCGTGCTCCTGCCAGCCTGGCAGACGAGCCGCGGCGCGCAGCTCGAGGTGCATGTCGCCAAGGCGATCGGCATGCCGGTCCTGCTGGCCGAGGACGTCACGCCGCAGCGGCTCGAGACGATGGCGCTGCTGCGTGCGTCGGGAGCTCGCGGCGGAATCAGCAGCAAGGCAGGCTCCAGCGATGGTTATGCCCATGGCTGTGCCCGTAGTGCATGAGGTTCCGTTCGAAGCGTGGCTATTCGAGGCAGGGTGGCCGGACACGCAGCCGGCGGAGATGATGCCGTGACGGTCGCCCTGGTCCGCTACGAGCAGGCCCGCACGGCGCTGGCCGAGTGCCGCCGCATCGACGACGCCAAAGACATCGCTGACAAGGCGGTGGCGCTGCAATCCTATGCACGCCAAGTGCGCGACCCCGACATGGAGCGGTGGGTCGCGGAGATTCGGCTGCGGGCTCGGCGCAGGGTCGGAGAGCTGTCGGCGGCGCTTGAAACAGCGCAGGGCTCCAATCAGCATCGTTCCACTGCTGGAACGAAGCTCGAAGCCCTCGCCGCCGCCGGCCTGAGCAAAGTTGAAGCCCACCGCTGCGAGCAAATCGCCAAGGTGCCGGTGGCCCGGTTTGAAACCTACATCGCCACGCAAACAGCAGCAGGCAAGACGGTGACCGCTGATGAGGTGGTCGCCAAGACGGCTCGCGAGCAAAAGCGGCGGGATCGCGAAGAGCGTCGCACCAATGTCATCGACGTCGCCGAGGCCGCGACCGTCAAAACTTCTGACCTGGCCGCGCTGCGCGGCTTGAAGTTCGGGACTATCTTGGCCGACCCGCCTTGGCTCTATGGAAACCAGAGCACACGCGGCGCGACCAGCGACCACTACGGCGGTATGACCGTCGAAGAAATCGCGGCACTGCCCGTCGCGGAGTTGGCGACCGACCGTGCGCACCTGCACTTCTGGACGACGAACGCCTTCCTCTTCGAGTCGAAACGAATCATGGAAGCGTGGGGCTTCGAGTATCGGAGTTGCTTTGTCTGGGTGAAGCCCAACATCGGCATGGGGAATTACTGGCGCGTGTCGCACGAGTTCTTATTGCTCGGCATCCGCGGCTCGTGTCCGTTTGCGGACCACTCGTTGCGCAGTTGGGCCGAGTTCCCGCGCAGCAAGCACAGCGCCAAGCCGGACCAAATCCGCTCGCTCATCGAGAAGGCGAGCCCAGGGCCGAGGCTCGAGCTATTCGGTCGTCGGCCAGCGCCTGGCTGGGTTGTATGGGGTAACGAGATCGAGCGCACGGTGTTCGACGCCGGCGTTGAGGAGCTCTTCGCATGAGAGCCTTTCAAGCGAGCCAGAGTATTGAACAGCGTGGCAACCGCATTTTGCTTCCGTATCTGCTCGAGAAAAGCGACGGGCTCGTTCTCACGAACAAAGGAACGTTGGCCAAGTGGCTGCAAGAGAGCGTTGGCGACGTGTTGCTCAACCTTCATGAGCGGCTCTATGCCGTTGAACTGAAGTGTGAGCAGAAAGCAACCGGTAATCTGTTCCTCGAAGTCTGGAGTAATCGCAACCTCGAATGCAGAAGCAGCCACGCCTACCGAGGACAGACCCCAGGGTGGATGTTCAAGTCGCGCGCCGACCAATTGCTGACCTACTTTCTCGACACCGACCAGCTCTACAGCGTCGACCTTTTCGATCTGAAACAGTGGTTCTTCGGGTCCGGCAAGAAAGCAGGCGCGATTCACTCGCAACAGTTTCTGCCCCGGAGAACGCGATGCGACCAGTTAAACGACACATGGGGGTCATGCGTGCCAATTGAGGTTTTGCGCCGTGAACTGCGCCTCGGTGCTCTCAAAGAGACGCAAGTGCTGCAACGGTCTCTTTTGCTCGAGGCCGTCTCAGTGGTGCCGGCGTGAGCGACCCCTTGCCCGAACCGCTCCTGCCGGCCGACTCCAGCGATGGGTGGGCCCACGGATGAGCGACTACCTCGCCTTCCTGCGCGAGAAGATCAAACTCGCCAGCTTCAAGGGCTTCGAGGTCGCGCCCGACGAGCTGCACCCGTGCCTGTTCCCTCACCAGCGCGACATCGTTCGCTGGGCCGTGCTGGGTGGCAACCGCGCCATCTTCGCCGCCTTCGGCCTCGGCAAGTCGGTCATGCAGTGCGAGTGGCAGCGTCAGATCGTGCCCAAGGCGGGCGGGCCCGGCCTGACCGTCTGCCCGCTCGGCGTGCGGCAGGAGTTGATCCGCGACGCGCAGATGGTCGGCATCGAGCTTCGATTCATCCGTTCGGCCGCCGAAATGACAGCTGGGCACGAGTTCTACATCACGAACTATGAGACGGTCCGCGACGGCAAGCTCGACCCCGCGATCTTCGCGGCGACCAGCCTCGACGAGGCCGCCGTGTTGCGCAGCTTTGGATCGAAGACGTTTCAGGAGTTCCTGCCGATGTTCGCATCGGTGCCGTTCAAGCTGGTCAACACCGCAACGCCGAGTCCGAATCGCTACAAGGAACTGATCCACTACGCCGCCTACCTCGGCGTCATGGATAGCGGCCAGGCCCTGACGCGATTCTTCCAGCGCGACGCCGAGAAGGCCGGCAATCTGACGCTCTACCCGCACAAGGAAACCGAGTTCTGGCTCTGGGTTTCATCGTGGGCGATCTTCCTTCAGCGCCCGAGCGATCTCGGCTATTCGGACGAGGGCTACGACCTGCCCGAACTCGACATCCGTTACCACGAGGTGCCGACCGACTACGCGAAGGCCGGTAGCGAGCGCGACGGTCAGGCGATCATGTTCACGGATCCTGCGCTCGGTCTTTCCGCCGCCGCCGCCGAGAAGCGCGACAGCATGCCCGGCCGGGTCGCCAAGGTCCGCGAGCTCGTCGCCGAAACCGACGATCACTTCGTCATCTGGCACGACCTCGAGGCCGAGCGCCACGCGCTGCAGGGTGCGATCCCCGAGGCGGTGAGCGTCTGGGGGGGCCAAGACCTCGAAGAGCGCGAGCGCCGCATCGTCGGCTTCGGCGACGGCGAGTTCCGCGTCCTCTCGACGAAACCGATCATCGCCGGCAGCGGCTGCAATTTTCAGCGCCACTGCCACCGCGAAGTCTTCGCCGGCATCGGCTTTAAGTTCGCCGATTTCATCCAGGCCATCCACCGGGTGCAGCGCTTCCAACAAGCGCACCAGGTCCGCATCGACATCGTCTACAGCGAAGCCGAACGCGAGATCTTGCGCACGCTTCTGGCGAAGTGGGCGCAGCACAAGGAACAGGTACAAGTCATGACGGAGATCATCAAAAAGTACGGCCTCAACCATCTGGTCATGCAGGAGACGCTTGCCAGGACCCTCGGCCTCGAACGGATCGAGGTGAAGGGCGAGCGCTTCTGCGTCGCGAACAACGACTGCGTGGAAGAGGCAAAGCGGCAACCGGAGGCGAGCGTCGACCTCATCGTCACCTCGATCCCCTTCGCCAATCACTACGAGTATTCGCCCTCGTACAACGACTTCGGGCATACCGACGACAACGCGCACTTCTGGGCGCAGATGGACTTCCTGACGCCGGAGCTGTTGCGCATGCTCAAGCCAGGTCGGATCTACGCCTGCCACGTCAAGGACCGGATCAACTTCGGCAACGTCACCGGCTTCGGGTTGCCGACATCGAGCCCCTTCCACTGCGAAGCGACGATGCACGGCATCAAGCACGGCTTTGACTACCTCGGCATGCTGACGGTCGTCACCGACGTCGTGCGCGAGAACAACCAGACCTACCGCCTCGGCTATACCGAGATGCGCAAGGACGGTACGAAGATGGGGGTCGGCTCGCCCGAGTACATCCTGCTCTTCCACAAGCCGCAGAGCGACCGCGCCCGCGGCTACGCCGACGTCCCCGTCACGAAAACTAAGGCGCAGTACTCCCTCGCGCGCTGGCAGGTCGACGCTCACTCCTTCTGGCGATCGAGCGGGAACCGGAGCCTCACCGCCGAAGAGATGGCCGGCTACGGTCCCGCCAAGCTGGCAAAGATGTTCACCGACTACAGCCTGCAGGAGGTGTACGACTACGAGTTCCACGTCAAGATCGGCGAGGAACTGCAGGCCAAGGGAGCTTTGCCCTCGACCTTCATGAGCTTAGCTCCGGGCAGCCATTCGCCCGATGTCTGGCACGACGTGCTGCGCATGAAGACCTTCAACGGCGAGCAGGCGAACCGGGCTGTCGAAAAGCATGTCTGCCCTCTGCAATTTGACATCGTGGACCGGCTGATCGAGCGCTATAGCAACAAGGGCGAACACGTCTACGATCCGTTCTCTGGCCTTGGAACCGTGCCCGCGCGGGCCGTTGCGCTCGGCCGCACCGGCGGCGGGTCGGAGTTGAACCCAGCCTACTTCCTAGACCAGGTGCACTACCTCAAGGCCGCGGAACGCGAGTTCGCGATGCCCGACCTGTTCGACCTCGAGGCCGCGTGAGCTACGCGCCCTCTACCGTCTCGCGCGCAAGGTCGATGCGCTGCTCCATCCAAGAGTTGGCCGAGACGCCGGCGGATTGCGCGAGCCGGCGCAGCTTTGCCACCCGCGCGGCGGTTGTGCGGAGCTCGAGGCGCTCGCCCTTGCGCTGCTCGGGCGGCAGCCGCGGGCGGCCCATCTTGCGGGGCTCAGTCGGCTGCATTGGCGAGGGCCTCGGCAACGGTGGCGCGCGTCATCGGGTAGCGCAGGCAGGCGATGCGGTAGTCCCAGCCGTCGCCATCGGCGCCGCGTGCGATCACATCGTTCTCGGAGTGTCCGTACAGCCACGAGCCGTCGGCGAAGACGTTGACGCAGGCGCCGAAACCGTCAGGGTGGCAGTTGTCCTTGGTGGCCCGGGCGATGCCGGCGATCTGGACCTTGGTGATGCTCATTTCAATCTCCTAGAGGGTGGTGGGTCAGGCGGCGGGCATCGTGGCGAGCCAAGCAAGGGCCACATATCTCGGGCAATCCCAGACGGCAGCACACACGTCGA
>Ga0163154_10007695_pt1 | contig 12775 bp, 9 predicted proteins | sample OliLakLV19MP9P1_FD_148649 | JGI IMG/M metagenome (GOLD analysis project Ga0163154, IMG submission 148649) | Freshwater microbial mat bacterial communities from Lake Vanda, McMurdo Dry Valleys, Antarctica - Oligotrophic Lake LV.19.MP9.P1 | ecosystem: Environmental > Aquatic > Freshwater > Lake >... | reverse complement strand
GAGTAATCGCGCGATCGCCCAAATATTTTTTAATCAAGTGCGTAAACCCCAGTCCGTGCGTAAAATTCTCAGTCAGGCGTATGTGCGTAAAGAAGCAATTACAGATGAACTCGTAAATATTTTAATCGAACCCGCCCAACACCCTAATGCCGTGGATGTGTTTGTGGCATTTGTTAGCTATTCCCAAGGACCTACTCCTCAGAGCTTACTAGCTAAATTACCCTGTGAAGCAGTTGTCCTGTGGGGTGAGAACGACCCGTGGGAGCCGATCGCTTTGGGTCGAGAGTTTACAAAATTTCCCTGTGTTTCCCAATTTATTACCATTCCTAATGCTGGACATTGCCCTCAAGATGAAGCTCCCGAAGATGTTAATCCCATTTTGGTTAAGTTATTAAGTGCCTGAGGTTTCATTTTATTCTAAGTAAGGTTGGCTAGTTCTTCTCTAAATATGGCTTTAGCTTTAACATATTCAGTTTCCAGATCGGGCATTAATTTCTCTAACTCTTGGATATTTCCCAGTTTTGCTTGCTGTTCGATATTTCTAGAAATTTTAGCAATTGTGACTGCACCTAAACTACCGCTTGTAGATTTTAAGTTATGGGCTGAGAAATAAACTTTACCAAAGTCTCGAATTAATAATTCACTATTTAAGGATTGGATTAAATTATCGGTAGTAACTATATATTCTTCAATAATTTTGGTCAGGTTCTCTAAAGTTAAATATTCTAATAAAGACTTAAGCACATTGCGATCGACAATTGGACTTTTTACGATTTCAACCCCACGATCTACCGCAGTAGGCTGACATCTTTCTAGGATTTTTACTAATTCTTCGGTTAGGACGGGTTTGCTAATATAGTCATCCATTCCTGCGGCAAAGCATTCGGCGATCGCATCTTTAAAGATATTGGCGGTCATTGCGACAATGCGAGGTCGATTTTTTAAGTCCTGCTGGCGAATAATCCGTGTAGCCGTAATCCCATCCATTTCTGGCATTTGCATATCCATAAAAATTAAATCAAAGTTTTGCTGGCGAGTTATAGTTACAGCTTCTTTACCGTTACCGGCGATCGCGGGATGATAGCCAAACCTTTCGAGCATGGCGATTGCTACTTTTTGATTGATGGCGTTATCTTCAACCAACAAAATTTGCAGGGGTTTAGTAATAGCCGAAGGCAACGGGGTAGAGTTTTCAGGGTTTTCCCATTCTTGACCCCCAAAAATTTGTAAGAAAGTATTGAGTAGTCGCGAGCCTTTAACAGGTTTTGTCAAGGTGGCAGTGATACTATTGTCTATGGGTTTTTGGCGATAATCTAAAGAAGTTAAAAGTACGATTGGGAAATTATGACCCCTTTCTCGAATCGCGATCGCTAGTTGCCCTCCATCCATTTCAGGCATCTTCATATCTAAAATTGCCAGATCGAAATTAGGGTCAATTTCTAAAATATTTAGGGCATCTTGTCCCATTCCCGCAGTTTGGACGATCATGCCCCAATTCTGAGCTTGAATAGTTAATATATGCCGATTGGTAGCATTGTCATCAACTATTAGTAGACGTTTACCCTGAAGATATTCTACAGGTACAGTTGAGGGTAGGTTTTGGGCGCAGGCTATGGGAACTATAAACGTAAAAGTAGAACCAACTCCCACTTCCGATTTAACCTCTAAGGTGCCCCCCATCATTTCACATAACCGCTTGCTAATTACCAAACCCAGACCAGTACCACCGTAGCGGCGAGTAATTGAACTATCTGCTTGAAAAAAAGGCTGAAATAATCGCTGGATTTGACTTGGTTCGATCCCAATTCCCGTATCTTTGATTTTAAAAAGAATATTACATTCGCGATCGCTATTATCTCGATCTAAGTTATCTTTGCCTAAATTGTTTTTAGCAGTAACTAGAATAGCGACTTCACCTTTATCGGTAAATTTGATGGCATTGCTAACTAAATTCATCAAAATTTGCCTGAGCCTACCTACGTCTCCCGTAATTATTACTGGGACTTTCGGATCGACCAAAGCTGCAAGTTCGATCTTTTTCTCGGCTGCTCTAGTTGCAAACAGGTCTAAGATCTCCTCAATACAAGTTTGCAAGCAAAAAGGTGCCATTTCTAACTCCATCCGATTTGCTTCGATTTTAGAAAAATCTAGAATATCGTTAATTACCGAAAGTAAAGCATCTCCACCCATGCGAATAGTTTCCACAAAATTTCTCTGTTCGGCATCGAGTGGCGTATCTAAGAGTACTCCTGTCATTCCAATCACCGCATTCATCGGCGTACGGATTTCATGACTCATCATTGCTAAAAATTCGCTTTTAGCTTGGTTTGCTGCTTCTGCTGCTTCTTTTGCTTCTTTTAGTTCCAATGATTGTTTTTGGACTTGAGCAAATAATTCGGCATTTTTGACTGAGATCCCCAACTGAATACCAATTTGAATCGCGATCGCCACTTCATTATCTCGCCATTTTCTGGGTTCAGAGTTTTGATAGGATGCTAAAAGTCCCCAAAGTTTCTCGCCCTGAAAAATCGGAACGGTTAAATATGCTCTTGCCTGTAAACTCTCTAAAAGTTGGACATAGCAAGCTTCAAAGCCCGCAGTATAGATATCTTCAACGCATAGATGCGTCCCCAGTCGATAACCTCCCCCTTTGGTATCTTGCAGATAAGTATCAATCACATCGCTCCCGATTTGGTCTAACTCTTCCATTTGTTTGACAATACAGCGATCGACTCCTATGGCTCCATTCGCGTTTAAGCTCCCTTCTTGTTGTCCTTCAACTAAGGAAATCCAGCCCGAACCTACAGATTCAGCGATAAATAGCCCGCTCCAATCAGAATTAAACCGATAAATCACCACGCGATCGCAAGCTAATGCCTCGCGGAGTTCATCCACCGTAGTACTAAAAATCTCCTCTAGGTCGAGAGTACGGCGAATGCGATTACTCATCTGAAAAATTAGTTGCTCTTGGAGGAGTTTCTTTTGTAAGATCAGTTCGGTTTCTTTATGATTACTAACATCAAAGGAAATAGTGCTAACGGCATAGGGTATTCCGTTATGGTCTAGGAGTGGGAATCTGGTAGTAGTGTAAGTATGAGAACCATCAAATAGATCGATTACTTCTTCTTCGGAAATTACAATGCCTTCGCTCAAAATTTGGAGATCTTTAGTTTTAATATTTTGTGCCTGCACTTTGCTAAAAAAATCATCTGGGGTTTTACCCAAGGCTTCAACTTCTGAAACCTGCAATGCAGTTTGAAATTCTAAATTGACAAATAAATAGCGCGATTGAGCATCTTTAATACTAATAATAGCTGGAGTATAGCAACTAAAAGATTTGAGTCGTTGTTCGCTTTTGCGTAATGCTTGTTCGATAGATTTGCGATCGCTAATATCTATATCAATACAAAACATTTCAATTTCATCACTAGCATTTTTAAGCATGACATGACTGCTATACACGTCTACTGAGCTACCATCTTTATGCATTAAAGAAATCTCTCCGCACAGATCGATATCTTCTGAAAATCCTACTAAAGCGATGTCTTTGGTATCGATGTAATCTGCGGATGAAGATTCTGCTCCCGCTACCCATCGATCGGTAATTGCCGAGACTATAAAACGCATTTGGGCGGGAATAATTAGCTGCTCTAAATCTTGACCGATCGCCTCTTGGGATGTATATCCATACAACCTTTCGCTTGCTTGGTTCCAAAATATGACTTTGTGGTCGCGATTGTAACCTTGAATGGCAATTTTGGGCACGGATTCGATCAAATTCTGAAAGCGAGATTCACTTTTGCGTAGGGCTGCATCTGCCAATTTACGCTCGGTTATATCGGTGGCGATCGCAATAACTTTAGGTCTTTCACCTTCTTTAGCCTCTTTTGGGCTTAATAGTGCACTACTTAATTCGATATAAATCTCTGAGCCATCAAAACGCAAAACAGTATATTCCTGACAGGGTAATTCTTGTCCTGCAAAGACTTTAGCCATACACGCTCCTAAAACCTGATGCTGCGAAGGATGGATAAATCTAGAAATAGGCTCTTTATAAACCTCTTCTGGGGTAACTGCTCCCAATAGCTTTATTCCTGCGGGATTAATAAATGTAAATTTTAGGCTTGTATCGTAAATAGCGATCGCGTAAGGACTAATTTCTACTAATTTTTGGAAGTGCTGCTCGTTAAAATCAGTATCCGAATTAAAGCTAGAATTAAAATTAAGCGATCGCTGTGGTGGAAGGTTTTGAAAAACATCTTCTAGGGTAATTACGCCCAAGATTTCTCTATCCGCTCCGACAACTCCTAAATATTCTGTCTGTTGAGATTGTAAAATTCTAAATATTTGGTAGGGCTGAGAATTAGCCAGATATCGATCTATAGAAATTAAACTCAAAGGTTTTAGCTTAAGCTCGCCAACAGTAATCTCAGTCTCGATTTGACCAATTAAATAAACTATATCACGTGCAGTTAATATCCCCACAATTTGCTTTGGCGATCCGATTAAAACATACTTTTGCTCTTCATTAATATGAGCGATCGCTTCTTTAAGTTTTATAGTTGGAGCCACTACTAAAGGAGGCTGCTTTAACCAATTAATTTCCTGAGAGGTCATTTTTGTACTCATTACTACTATTATTCTCAGCGAAATCCTGAAGATTAGACAGAAATTCTCATCATTTCTTTAAAAATTAAAGAAAAAAAAGGCGAGCATTACTCACCCTTAATCTATATAGCGTTTTATTATTTGATTTAGGCGGTAGCCAGCAATTTAGCCCGAATGCGTTTTAGCGTTTGCTCTGCTTGAATTTTGCCTTGCTTGTCATCATCTTCGATCGTACTCAGATGCTTTTCCGCAGTTTCTAATTCTTTACGAGTCTTATCCACGTCAACTTTGCTACCTGAAATCGCTTCATTTACCAAAACTGTCACTTCATTTTCTTCAACTTCAGCCACACCACCCATCAGAGCGATCGCTTGCCATTGATTATTAACCTTAAACCGCATTACCCCGATATCCAACACAGTGGTTAAAGGCGCATGATTAGTTAAAATTCCCAACTGCCCCGTAGAGCTAGGAAGTATAACTTCATCTGCCGTAGCATCTAAGACTGTCTCACCCGGAGATATAACTTTTACAGTTAACATAATTATTTAGTCTTTAGTTTTTCAGCCTTGGCGATCGCTTCTTCGATATTGCCAACTAGATAAAATGCCTGTTCGGGTAGAGCATCTAGTTCGCCAGAGAGAATCATTTTGAAGCCTTTAATGTTTTCTTCTAAAGTGACATACTTACCCGGAGAACCAGTAAAGATTTCAGCCACGAAGAAGGGTTGAGACAGGAACCGCTCTATTTTACGGGCACGACCGACAACAGTTTGATCGTTTTCAGATAGTTCATCTAAGCCCAAGATAGCGATAATATCTTGAAGTTCCTTGTAGCGTTGCAAGGTTTGTTGAACTTCACGGGCAGTTGCATAGTGCTCTTCACTAACAATGCCGGGTTGCAACATGGTTGAAGCTGAACCTAGTGGATCGACTGCGGGGTAGATACCCTTAGAAGCCAAACTCCGAGATAGGGTGGTAGTAGCATCTAAGTGGGCAAATGTAGTAGCAGGAGCAGGGTCGGTAAAGTCATCCGCAGGTACATAAACCGCTTGGATAGAGGTAATAGAACCATCGGTAGTACTGGTAATTCGTTCTTGTAAATCCCCCATTTCCGTACCCAGAGTTGGTTGATATCCTACCGCAGAAGGCATCCGACCTAAAAGTGCAGATACTTCAGAACCTGCTTGCACAAAACGGAAGATATTGTCAATAAACAAAAGCACATCTTGCTTGGAGACATCACGGAAATATTCCGCCATAGTCAAAGCAGACAAAGCTACACGCATTCTAGCTCCGGGTGGCTCATTCATCTGACCATAGACCAAAGCTACGCTATCGATCACACCAGATTCTTTGAACTCATTGTATAGGTCATTACCTTCACGGGTACGTTCGCCTACGCCAGCAAATACGGATACACCAGAGTGCTTTTTAGCAATGTTGTTAATTAGCTCTTGAATTAAAACAGTTTTACCTACGCCAGCACCGCCAAAGAGTCCAATTTTTCCACCCTTACGGTAAGGGGCAAGTAGGTCAATTACTTTGATTCCAGTCTCGAATACTTCAGGTTTGATTGTGAGATTGACAAACAAAGGTGAATCACGGTGGATAGGTAAAGTTTCTTTTGTATCAACTGGACCTAGTTCATCCACAGTCTCGCCTAAAACGTTAAAAATCCGCCCCAGTACGGCATTCCCCACTGGAACGCTAATTGCGGCACCCGTATCGGCGGTTTCCATGCCTCGAACTACGCCGTCAGTCGTGCTCATTGCCACGGCGCGGACTTGGTTGTCGCCCAGTAGTTGCTGAACTTCACAAGTAACATTTACGTCTTGTCCAGCTTCGTTTCTACCAGAGATAACCAAAGCGTTATAAATCTGGGGCATTTTGCCATTGGGAAATTCCACATCCACAACAGGACCAATGACTTTGGTGATGTAACCAATATTTGTTTTTTCTGCGGTAGTGACCATGCTTGCTGCTAGCTTTATAGTGATTATTAATACTGCCAACCATCAAAATATCATTTTATGGACGGTTTTAACTTTTCAATCTCAAAGTTTTAAACTCAAAGTTTGAATCAAGGCTTTAAAAGTTTGAATTTAATTTAGTCTCTATCTGCCTTTAACTTATTAGCTTTTAATTTTAAGTTGTTAAGGTAGATCGACCCAAATCAACCAAATCAATATTAAAGGCTACGATCCTGCTTTGGTTTCAAAATATAAAATATCGATAAAAATCGCTGCCGATAGAAGTAATAGCTTTCGATCGGATGTAAGCGATCGCTCTATAAACTCTACTTTAAAGTTATCAGCATCTGTAAACATCTCTTTCCCCAACCCCGACCACTTTTTAGCAATGAGTGAAATAGCTTTACCGTCACGCCGCACGGGAAATTGCCAAAATCGCCAAAATGGTGAAGTCATGGTCATAATTACGTGATTTTGAGGATCTAGAAAATCAAATTTCCGATCGAACCAAGCAAATCTTTGCTGCAAACTTCCGACTTGGCGATCGCCTGCTCCATAGATGTCTAGACGATTGAAGAACCACCGAAAGGGATGATGCGCTCGAAAAACATTTTGATTGTGAATATCAGTGCCAATAATATCAAAAGTCCGCCAATGTCCTAAAAACTGACGTAACAATACATCCCCAAAACCCAGGTTTGCTTCGGCACAATAGCCAATTAGTTGCCCATTTCCATTAGCGATCGTGTATTGATTGCGTTGTTCAAATCCAAAAATTGCCCCAACCTCAAACTTTTGCTTGATAAAAATTGCATCACTAATAAGTAGGGCTTGTAAAAATTTGCTCATTATCGATTCTATCCATGCCTTCAAAAATCTTTTTTACTGAGCTTTATCGTTATCGTTAAAGGTTTAGAGTAGGGCTAGGATCCATCAATCAGACTAAACAAATTAAAATAATCCAGCCCTTTTAACTAATTTCTCAATGATTCTGTCTCAATAATTCACCCATTAATAATAGGACTTACGCACTCAAAGTTATAGAAACTTAGTGTGGGGGAGTTTGAGGGCGAAGCCCTCGATTGGGGCTGTGCCCCAAACCCGCTTTAAATGCCCAAACCTGCTTTAAATATAGGTTTTCTTTTTACGCTGCGTAAGTCCTAAATAATTTAGATTAACTACTTCCCAAGGACTCTTTGCTTGAGAGTTGAAGTTTTGAGTGCCAGTTCGCGGCGGGTATCGGCAAATAGCAAATAGCGGTAACTAAACCAAATAAAGTAGACAAGCCCAATTAGTTCTAACAATGAAGAAAATAGAGGAATATTGTTAATAATGCTGACTACGCCGATTACAATAGTTAACAGTGGAATCGATATTAAAATAATGCCAATCAAAGTCAAAGTAGCCAATTGCTCTTCGGAAAATGCTTTATTCCATAAAATCGTCAACTGAGCTAACGATGCGCGTAGAAATTCCATAAACCGATCGGCAATCTGCTGAGATGCTTCGGGACGTGGGGTAAAAGTTGACAATGTAGAGACTTCATTTTTAACATCAACTTGAAGACCTGTTTCTTCTTTCACATCTACTATATCTTGGGATATATTATCGGCGGTCATAAGTTTTCCTCCAATTCAAAGAATAAATTAAACATTTTGTATATGTAGCAATCAGTAGCGATCGCCTAGAAATTAAAGTGGATATCCAACCTCAAAATCCAGTAGCTTAAAAATTGCTATAGACTCAGCTAAGAATACACAACTTTGCTACTTTATGTACGGTTAAGAATGTAACTTTTAATGTTGACTAGATGCTAACTAAAGGCTATTTTAACAGTCCCAGATTATAAGCTTGGGCGGCGGCGATCGCTACACCTACCGAAACCCAAAATGCTCTTATGGTTGAGGGATTAACTTTTGCTTCCGCTCGCTCTTCGTCAGTCATTGCTACTTCCATCCGTTGATGCTTGAGCTGAAAATAAATTAGCTGCGATCCAACCAGTAAAGTAATTGGGATCAGCACCCAACGAGTCAATAAAAATAATCCCAACCCACTACAAAACGTCAGAATAGAGCCAATGAAGAGAAAGCGATTGATTAACTTATCTTCTTTAACTCGAGTTAAGGCTTCAAGCGCAATATCTATGGCATCTAATTGCCTTGCTGTTCTAAATGTAAATATGCCACCTGCCATCCAAAATACTCCAAATAGGCGGAGCAACCATTCTAAAATTTCCAATCCATAACCCATATTTAAGAAATATATGAAATTCACAATTCATGCTGTCAAAAATTACTAACCACCCTTCTTTATAAATTGTTCAATTACGCTTACTAAGTTCTCTGGGCTGAGGTCTTGACGCTCCAGGATCTTACTAATTTCAGGTAATGCCGTCTGATATTCCAAATTAAATTGTTTGAAATAGATTGAATCATTTTTTTTATGGGTTCGATCTTGAGACTTACCAGAGTTTTTAGCAATTTGGGCGTTGACGCTTTGAGCATGATTTTCAAAAAATTGCTTACAAAACCGATTGAGCCCGCGTTCGGAAGTTGTGTACATAGCATTATGCTTGTTGAGCGTTTGACAGAGAATTTCGTTATAGCTAGAACCTTCATCAAAAATATCAATCATCATGAATAAAGCCTGAACCATTACTAATTTCTCAATAACATTGACAAACTTAAATTTGACTCTGAGCGTGTAAAATTCTAGAAATTTATCTTCTATTTGTCTTGATTGAGGACTTGAGCCAAACTTTTCCTCATCATATTCATAGTTGTGTTTACGCAGGTTAGATCGCTGTAAGTACTTTTGGACATGAGTATACTGATTTTGCCTGACGTAATTAGAGATATGAGAACTGGCGTTAGATATAGATTGGTTTAATGGCGATCGCTGATCCTTAAGCTTGAGTAATAATTTAGGTACTTCTACCCATCGCAGGTCATTACGATTAAAAAGCACACTTAGACGACCTAATAATCCTCTTGGTTCACAGAATAACTCATCGGGCAGAGGGGTGGAGTCATAGAGAGGATCGCCCATACGCAAGGCATAGATAGCGCGTTTTATGGTATCACTAATTTTTAGCTTTTCGTCCGAAACATGACGCAGTTGCTGATGATATTCATCATTAGTAGAAACGTACACACTGGGTAGGCGATTGAGGGCATAGGCGGCGATTTCAATTGGTTTGAATTTGATCCGAACATCCACAGGTAGTTGGGAATGCTGCAATACCGACTCTTGAATTACGGGATACTCGATTACATTAACTAAAAAATGAGAATCGATCACGCCCAGAGCCATGTAATAATACTTGCGTTTTTGAGCAGTTTGAGTTTGAGTTTTTAGACTTTTTCTTTTTGCTTGAATTTTGTGAATGTGATTATCGGTTTCGGAAATTTTATCTTTGAGAGCTTGAGCTTTTTTAGTTAAGGCTTCGTATTCGATCTCTAACTTTTTTATTGCTTGAATATTATTTAGGCGATCGCTCAAAATGATCTGAATATTAGCGGAATTATTTTGTGATTTTGCCAATTCCAGAGCTTTATCTTGTTGGGACACATTGTTACGTGCCTGTTCATATTTCTGCTCTGCTCGTCTAATATTAGCAAGAGCGTATGCTAAATCTCGGCGATAGGATGGAAGTGATTCTTCAAGCAAATGTATAGCACTTTCTAAAGTACTATCTGAGACTGAGTTAGATCCTAATATTTGCTCTAGATCGATATTCATCTAAACTTTCTATCAGCTAAAAGATTAAAAGTCAATTATTCACCAGTTTCTCAGTTTAAATATTTTTTGTATACAAACTAAAACTATTAAAGTTCATAATGTTTTAAGCTGTAAAATTGCCACATTAGCTTATTCAAACTTAGCTTATTCTAAACTGGCTCAAACAAATTCATGTCAAAATTTCAACAAATTAACTCCATTAAAAATATGCCCAAATTTGTTACATCAATGCATACTGAGTTAGATAACCTTGAGGACTTGTTGATTGATACCTTTACAATTTTTGGGCGCAAGCTAGTTGATGAAGAAAGAGCATATCCCCAAATCGATCGCGTTAGAGATGCAATTCCAGAGGCGATCGCCAAGGCGGAAGAAGTTTTAGAATATGAAGAAAAAATTGTACTTGAGGCGCAGCAACGGGCAAGACAAATTTTAGTGCAGGCAGAAGAAAAAGCAAAAATGCTAGTGGATGAGTCTAAAATCTTGCGTCAAGTCGAAATCGAAGCCAATCAAATTAGACAACAAAATCAACAGGAATGTGAGGCATTACGTCAGCAAGTATTGACAGAACTAAATCAACTGCGGCAGCAATATAAAACAGAGCAAGAAGAAAATCGTAAAGAAGAAACTGTCTACTTACAAAATATGCGTAAAGAAGTCAGCGAATATAGCGATCGCACGCTCGAAGATTTAGAAAAAAAGGTACTAGAAATCACCAAAATTGTCCAAAATGGGCGTAAATATATTCAAAAAGAACTCAAATCTCAAAAGTAAAGCTTAATGTCCATACCATCCAAAAAGGATATATTCCTAAAAAACTCCTCAGAAAACTATAGTGCTGCTTATTTAGATATTGGCGATGGGCATGAGGTGGAAAGTGATATTGATTCAGAAACAGTTACATTAGTCTTTTTACATGGGTTCTTAGGAGAAAGTTCGGCTTGGCTGCCAATTATCCAAGATCTCCAAGACACTTATCCAAATACTTATCGCTGTGTAGCTTTGGATTTATTAGGATTTGGTGGTTCTTCTAAGCCTCAGCTTAAATATACAATTTGGCACCAAGTTGATTTTTTACAAGAATTCTTGGCAGCAATTTCGCTTGATAGTGTAAATAATTTTTGTCTAATCGGACATTCTTACGGGGGCTGGACGGCGGCGGCTTATGCTTTAAAATATCAAGTTAAAGCCTTAATCCTAATTGCTCCTGCGGGGATTAGAGATGATAGTTTTGTCGGTCGATATAATTACTTAAAACCTTTACTTTGGGAAAACTCGATTGTGGATTTAGTTCTAAAATCTATCTCACCCATAGCAAAGATACTAGGTAAAACCCAAGAATTTGCTGTAATCGATCAAGCTCGTAAAGCCCTAGTCGCTCAACCTGTGGCGAAATCATTTATCTATGACCGTCAGCGTCCTGAAGATGCGATCGATACCGTTGAGAATGATATTTGTAAGATTACTTCACCAACTTTAGTCATTGCTGGCGATCGCGACGATACTATTCCCCTGTGGCACTGCCAAGCTTATGCTGATACTATTCCCAACGCTGAAATTAAAATTTTAGCCAATGCTACCCACGCTCTAATTCAAACCCATAGTGAAGAAATAAGCTTAGAAATAGTAAAGCTAATCAAAAAACAAAACCCCAAAACCTAAATTAAGGAGCTTAGATATTATGTTGTTAAAGTTGACACTCCTCGTGCTGAAGCACGGGGATTCCTAATTCAACGAGACAACTTACCAGATCGACTTGCATCTACTTGGCAGAGGTCGGACTCATCCAAAGGCGTAGAAATTTCGGTATGCCCTACCGTATTTTTTAATCCAATCGCCAGTATATTCAGTGCAGCATTTAAGTCTCTATCTAGTACACAGCCACATTTACAAATATGGGTACGTGTACTCAATGTTTTCTTAACCAATATTCCACAGGTAGAACAGTTCTGACTTGTATAGTGAGGTGGCACTGCAACAGTGACCTTACCAAACACCTTGCCAAAATACTCAACCCACTGCCGAAACATTGACCAGCTTGCATCACTGATACTCTTAGCTAATTTATGATTCTTGACCATATTCCGCACTTGCAAGTCTTCGTAGGCAATCAGGTCGTTTGACCGAACTACGCATCTTGCAGTTTTAACTACAAAATCTTTACGCTGTCTACTGACTTGCAAGTGTTTTCTTGCTAATCGCTTAACCGCTTTCCTGCGATTGGCTGAACCTTTTTTACGCTTAGAAACCTTGCGCTGTAACTTCTTGAGTTTGTGTTCCGACTTTCTAAGATATCTAGGATTCTCTACTACTTCACCTTGCGAGTCGGTATAGAAATGGTTAAGTCCCACATCTAAGCCAACTGCTTTTTGACTAGGCGTAATAGTTTCGGTGCGGTCAACATCAATACAAAACTGAGCATAGTAACCATCAGCACGGCGAACCAATCTGACT
>Ga0163154_10007694_pt1 | contig 12776 bp, 15 predicted proteins | sample OliLakLV19MP9P1_FD_148649 | JGI IMG/M metagenome (GOLD analysis project Ga0163154, IMG submission 148649) | Freshwater microbial mat bacterial communities from Lake Vanda, McMurdo Dry Valleys, Antarctica - Oligotrophic Lake LV.19.MP9.P1 | ecosystem: Environmental > Aquatic > Freshwater > Lake >... | reverse complement strand
ACCTCTCTACTATACCGAGCGTGGTTCAATAACCTAACTATTGAGTCGCGCACTAAATAAGACAGCAACTTTCTTGCTTGTGAGGGTACTATGCGAAGCTTTGTTTTGGTTCTGTTCGTTATACTGGCCGGCTGTGGCTCCGACATAGACGGCGGTGCGTCGATTCGATTCGACCGTTATGAAGCACTACCGCCGGCGGGCATCTATGCGGGGACTGTCTACGTGGATGGTCAAGCCTGGGACGTGTCATGGAATCTCCTTCTATAGACCGCTAAACGGCTTGTTGGCCCACTTACCCGACTCCCCCACGTGATCATAGATCCCGCGACCCGACCCTAGTATTTCCATGGGTCGGGTTGACTGTCGGTTGCCTATGTCTGGGATGATATACGTAAGCGCGAACGCGCAGTCGGCGTGACGCTTCCCGCCGCTCGCGTCGGGGATCTGTGGGGCGAGATAGTCACCGGACTTTCCGATCTCGATATCCAAAAGATCCTCTCTCAACGAACGTGCCCCAGACCCAAACGTTATGACCCCATCTTCGATTAGGGACTTCGCCTTTAGGAAGTATGCGTTCGTCTTGTTCCGGTTCACGTTATACTTGGTTAGGTTCACTTCGCGCACGAGCTTTTGACACATCAGATTGCCGCCGGCGCCAGCGTCTAGGATCATCCGATTCGCACCGTACTCCTTATAAAGTTTCTTCAGACGCTCTACCTGCTCCAACTCGGGGACAGCCCACCAACGTTCCGATGCTATTACGTGACACTGTGAGGGGGATACCCTTGCGATTACGATGCCAGTAGGGTTCCCCGTGGCGGAGAACCCAGGGTCAACGGAGATCCATGTAGACCCTTCTAGCTCTTGATCCTTCAGCTGGATGGTTGCGGGATCAAAAAATCCCGCTTGGCCTGATATGAATTCGTTCAGATAGTATTGTTTCCACTTAGGCGACGACACCGCCTTTTGAACCTTCATCAAACGGGCGGTCAGTTTGGGGTGCGCGTCGTGGATGTTTATCTTGGATATCTTGAACCCTTCCCTTCGGGTAAGCCACTCATCGTTTTCGTTATTGAACAGGTCATCTACGAACGATCCCCTTCGATCCGCGTTCGTGCAAACGACGATGCGAAGGAACTCCTTACTGGATGTGACCGCCAACGCTTGCGCGAATAACTCGTCAGGGTCAGACTGCGTTATGGCCAACTCGTCTATGATGACGTGCCCGGTAAATCCTTGGAGGGAAAGGCTGCGCCCCGACACTGACTGAATCTTTCTATTGTTGTGGAGCACCGCGGTTTGAAGTCCGCCTTGCGTCTTGTGAGAAACATCCCCAACGTATTGTTTGATCTTGCGAAGGTGTGTGTTGACCTCCTTGATAATATTCATCGCCCGCTTTTGGTCGGCGGATATTACCAACACGTCTTGAGCAGGTATCCGAACGTTTTCCCCCCTTGTACCCAACGCAAGTAGGACAGCCGCGTACGCGACTAGCCAGCTCTTCCCGATCTGCCTTGCCCCAAGTATCATCGTGTCGCCGGCTAGGATAGAGTCAAGCCAGTCACGCTGATGCGGCTTCATCACACGTTCATATAGAGTCTTGTGATACTCAGCAAAGCTAAGGCTACCGGGATGGCTATTAGAATTCTTGTTTCGTATCGGCATAATAACTCCGCAAACATCCGCTCCCCTCCTTTATAGGTCCGCACCAAAAGACTCTTCGATCCCATCTATGAAGTTCTTCCCGACCGCCATGTTCAAGTCTATCTGCGAAGGCATAAGCGATCGCAGCAATTCCTGGAGGCGGAAGCGTAGCACGACCGCATGGGATCGCCCCGCCGAAGTTTTCGATTCGTCGTAGATGGAAGCGATCTGGATAGCCATCGCCTTAATATTCAGGCGGGACTGTTGGACCAACTCATCTTGAAAGCTTATGCTGTTCGTCTCGTACGTGCTCTTGACTATCTGTAGGATCTTTTCAGCATCCGGCTGGGAGTATCCCTTCAGGATAAGTCCGCCGAGTATCTCTGGGTCGGAAGCAAACCTCGTGCACCGCTCCCAAAGAATCCAAGCGATCGTCGAGTCGAGTAGCGCTTGAACAAACTTCGTTTGCTTGTTGGCCATCTTCTTCCTCGCTACCCCTCTCGCCGGCGGTAGCGTATCTTCCGCCGGCCCTTCAGCCGGCTGTGTTTTTGTTATCGGCATGGTGCTCCTACAGCAGTATGGATAGAACGGTGCGCATCTTGCCTACCGACAAGCCTACGGCACGGTCGTAAAGGTCCATATACCAAGCGATCGGGAATAGAGGGGCCGGCCCTACCTTCACCAGACCGCCGGCTATCGCCCAACCACGGTGCTCTACTAGCTCAAACGCGGCGGATAGCCGGCGGTCGAAGGCCTCACGCGACACCTTGCTATTCTCGTTGCAATAGAATCGGTAGATAAGGTCTACCGGCGTGCCAGTAGGGAACCGATTCGCCTTGACAAACGACTTGTCGAACCAAGATACGAAGGTACTATTGCGCGCAAGTACCTTCAAAGCCGTCAGTAGGTCGATAAAATCGGGGAGGCTTACTTTCTTTTCGTTACTCATCGTGTCACCTGTAGTACAATCTGAACGACTGTTGATAGAATAATCGTGATCCCGGTGCCGAGTACCGACCTAAGGATCCACTTACGGCTCTCATCCATCGTTGTTTGTAGCTGCTCCAACCGCATAAGGCGGGAGATAACCCCACGGTCGGGCGCATCGAAGTCGCCGATCAGGGAAATCTCGATCCTTCGTATCAGCTTTACAATCTCATCAATACGATCTTCAGGCATGATCCCTCTCGGTGTCTATACAAATTTACCGGTTTGCTCCTAGCTGGTACGTTGATCTTCGTGTTGGGGCCGGCGTTGAGCGCCGATCTTATCCTCTCTTTACGATGTCCAAGGACACGTAGTAGCCGTCACCGGCGAAGGCCGGCGAATAGATTGTCGGCATGTTCTCCCTCTTATAAGGTCCGAGAACCAGAGACTCACCCGATTTACAAATCAAAGCCGAGTTGGCTCCGAGGGTCGTTGCTCCGGTCGGTAGGGCGGAAATCCATGTAACCGCCTTGGCATACAACACAACATAGACTGCACAGGTTGTATTGCTCGGCGAGAACTCTGGGTAGATGAACTGATCCCAGTAGTCCCTCAGGTCGTTGTACAGCTCCGCATCATCCGACGTGTCAACAGCGATTACCGACTTGCTGATAAGGGCAGGGGCGCGTTCGTTCCCTCCACTCTGGATGACCGTGTAGTCGACGGCATAGGTACAGTTGGTTGCGTTGTTCACTACCTTGATCCCAACCGGCGCCGTGTCCGCTTGGTACGGGCCGATGGTCTTCGTTTGCCCGGGCAAGACCACGTGAGCGCTATGGTTGAAAACATCATCCGCTAGGTTGACATACGCCTCAGCACCTACGTCGCCCGTGAACTGAAGGTGTATGTAGTAGGGGTTATCGGTGGTAACCGGCGGAGCCAGCGCCACGTTTGTCTCTGGCGCGGCAACAACCGTGCCAGTTTGACCCGAGACTATCTTTAAGTTTTTCACTGACATGTTGCTCCTAGTTGTCTCAGAGGACGAATTGAGGGATAAGACGAATTGTGTAGGCGCCATCGCCTGGCAGGTAAGCACCGAATATCAGAAGGGATTTCGTTGAGTTGGTCCACATATCGAAAGGGAAGGGGCCGAAGCGGGTGAGTACGTTCGCTTTGAAGTCCATCGCCGGCCATACCTTTGTTGCTGCTTCATCCGCAAGGTACCCGGGAAGAGACGAGTACACGTCGAGATAGAAGGAACCGCCGGCTGTATAGCCTCCCGATGCCCCGTAATCAATTGTCACATATCCGATTGCCATCGTTTACTCCGTAGGTGTTACAAGCCGAATTCCATCTCGGCGAATCCAATCAATCGAGCATCCAATAGGTGTAAGGTCTTCTTGGCAACGACCCTGCCACCTACCGCACTGTCTGTGTCGTTCGTATTCGCCTCCACTGTCCAGATCCAACCATCGGTATCTACCCTTTCCACGAGCCCCATATGGCCCAGCGACGACCCGCCACGAAGAACGGACGCCACCGTTGCGGCTTTGCGTGTGCGGAAGAAGGCCATGCCGGCTGTGATCAACTTAGGGTTTGCCCTCGCGGAATCCACCGTCACTTTTCTAACGGTGTCTAGCTTGTGCCACCACCTTACCACGCCACCCGATACCGGGCTGATAAGCCTATTATTGACCAGCTCTGCGCCGAATCGGAACCAAGCGATCGCGCCATAGGCGCACCACGCACCAGAGTTCTCACTACCGCCGCCCTTGAGAACCAACTCCCTCTTACGAGGGGTGCCCTTCTTTACGCCGAGACACGCGTCAAGTAGGGCGATCTTCAAGGCAAGGTGCGACGGGCCGGCTGAGCTAAGGTGTTGCGTCCGCTCGATAAACCAAGCGTCCCACGCGGCGCGTGTATCCTTACCGGGTATGCCATCGATCAAGCCGGGACTGTGGCCGGCTGCTAATAGCCTCTGCTGCACGACGGCGACGGACACCTTATGGGTACTCGTGAAGTCGGGGTGATGGATAATCGTAATCATATTAGGACCATACCACGCCGGCGAATCTAGAAAAGGTGACGGCTGTACCGCTCTGACCACCAAGTTGTAACTGTGTTCTATTTGTGGTGCCCGACGTAAGCACGCTGTTCACACTATATACCGAGACCCCATCTTGGTATACAGTCAATAAGTTCGTGCTGATATTGATAACAGCACACCAGTAAGAAAGCGATGCTAGCGTAACGCCGGTATCAACAAGAGTTGGTACAGAGTTGTAGACGTTGAGTTTTGTAATCTGACTACCGGGAGAGCCCGTTCCTCCAAACTCCAGAAATAAAGCTTGGTTTGAATCCGTCGTTGCACGGACCGTAATAAACGTTTGTGTTGATAACGCCGAGACACCAGCAACAGCAAAGTCGGAAAAGAAGAAACCAAGATCGGTTGCTGAACTGCGTGAATCTACTGAGCTTATATTCGCTGCCACGCCGGTTGATCGTGTGAAAGTTAACTTACCAGAAGCGGCTGCTAACGTACCACCAGAACCTAAGGCAACCGTCATATCAGCGGGCTCTGGATAGCGTACCACAACATCAGATGATTCGGGCGTGCCAAGCGCAAAGACCGCCGCCGGCACCCAGAAGGTGAGATCGTATCCGTCACCGGTACTGGAGCAGTTAAGTGCCCGCATCGTTATCGGCGTGCCGGATCCCTTACCAGCGACAGCGTACTCTGATTTGCCGCCGACTGGTAACGACGCAAGCGCGCCGGAGCCCGCCGGCGTAGAGACCCAATAGGGTGCCACCCGCGTACCATGGCCACCGCTTGGCTCGTACCACGCCGTGTCGGCGAACTCATACTGCAACAACAGCAAGCGCCGTAAGGGCTGCTGCATAATCAACGGCGTCAACTTGAAAGGGGAAAGCTGCGCTGCCATCCGCTGCGCATGGGTCGCCGGTTACGATTACGGTTGAACCAATTTCTGTCGTTGTCAAAGCCATCTTGTAGTCTCCTGTCTATGGTATAATTTACCGGGTTGAGGATAGTGGCGTCTCATGCACCACCAAAGCGGAAAGGAATCCCGTCAAGTTACTGTCAGCCTGTCGTATCGCAACTTGGATCCTGAACAAGTCACCGGGCTTGGATCCGTCTGGGTAAAGCAAGAACGGTTGCGGCCCCGGCCCCGTTGATAGATCCTCTGTCCCTTCCCATGCGTAAGACCCTCCGTGGACAGTTTGACCTGTGGAGGCAGTACCCGCCAGCGTAAGCCCGCCTGTGCCGTTTAGCGCGCAGCGTTGGACTACGTAGTTGATTATCACGTTCTTCCCTCTCGACCAGCAGGATAGGCCACCACGTGTGGCTAGCGTTGTGCCTGAGTTCGTTCCCGTCACGCCGGCTGATCCCGGGATGGGGCTGGGTATCGTGTAGAGCATGGCGGGAATCGTTAGATCCCAACGGTCGGGATCGCCGACTGCGTTGAACACGGAGATAGGTTTAAGGTTACCCGTATCCGTTTCGGCTCGCGCGAGGGAGATCAAGGTGTTGAACCTCGCGCCGTAGGCTGTCTGATCCGCCTTGAGTAGGGTGTTGAAGTCCGCACCGCGGATCTTCTTGCCCGGGTCAAAGCGAGCCTGCTTGTTGTAGTTGTAAAGATCATCCAAGCTATTGTCGAGATCATACTCGTAGCTTGTATTCAAGGATGTTTTATCGACAACGTAACCCATAGGAACCTCCTATATGTGTATTGGCTGTGCTGGGTTTGCGTACGCGGAATCGTAGAGTTGTGTGTAGTAGGATCGGAGCCCTTGGACCCTATGGTAGTAGGTGACGTCGGTATCCGATGACGAGTACCGCATGTTATAAAGGTCGCGGTCGCCCTCGAATATGGGGAGATCCGACCGTATGCTAGCGGTTATATTCGTCAAGGATGGAAGGGTTGCTCGATCCCCAACCGACACCGCGCCCTCATCCGTATTCGGTTCAGGGATCGCCATGAAGGCGACGCCTGATACTAGGTCTTCAAAGACTGGGATCTGCCTCGCCGTGATTGAAACATAACCCGCGCCGGAGACCCCTCGCGGAACATCCCTATTCGCCAAGTACCCATAAGAACTTAAGCCGGCGTTGCTGGTGTTCCCGTAACCGTAGATGTCTCGGGATGCTGCTATGACCTGATCGTTGAGGCAATCCGCATACATGTACCCAGCCGGCACTGGGCTTGTAACATCCGGCACCAGTATGTTGTTGTACCAACGCGAAAAGAACCCAGAAACAAACAGACTTTTTATGGGTGTCTTTTTCGGAAAGTTCAGAAAGGTTTCGCCGGATGATGTTGGGTGGTTATGAATCTCGGCGGCGGCGTACGATAAGGTCTCGGATTGTATGTTGAGACTCCCCGGGGATACCGCACCCCCCACGAACTGTCTGGCGTTGTTTTCAAGCATCGCTGGGAAGTAACGGGTTTCTTTGACTGAACAGCTATGCATATAGTACGACATCCAACCCGACTGTTGCTTCATCTGTGGCATAGCGTGTGCCATCAGGGGAACCTCGTAGGGGGTGCCTGGGTCTACGCCGTTGCCGGTAGACGATGCGTCGTACGTCTGCTCACGCCAGAAGCTAAAGTGCTGGCGGTAGAGAACCTTTCTCGTGCCGGTGTCGTACTCCGAATAGGATTCAAGGTCGCAGGGTACGTGTGGCACTTGGTTGTGTCGAAACAGTTGGGTGTTCAAAGCCCATGCGGAATTCAACACACCATAATCGTTTCTTCCGTCCGAGAAGTTGGAAGCCTTTACGGTGAATTCAGCCGGCTGTTTGTTTTCGATTGCGTCGTAGGAGATCGCGCCGGCCCTCACACCCGTGGCGGCGATTTGGAAAAGTCTGCCTTGATATATTTGAATCACGGTACTACCTCCAAAGTTGGCTCTGCTGTCACGGAGAATAGGGTTGCCTTGCTTAGGTAGTACAACTCTATCGTGGACCCGGTTGCCGCGCCGGCGGTGAGGGTCGGGTTTAAGGTTGTTGGCATGTAGGGGATCGACGGGTATAACACAAGGCCGGCGTTATAGCTGCTGGACCAGGGGTTATCTATCGTGTTTGGGTTGAATAGATTGTTGATGTTGGGTGTGGTATTCTCAATCGGTATCATCTGAAGAACATGGTGCCAAGTGTAGTCAACGCCGGGGGGCATGCCGGCTGCTGATGTGTTGTAGAAGATTTTCGCCATCGCGTGAAACTTACCCGGCGGCACGTCAATAGCAAACTTACCGGACACCGTTGCAAAGGTTTGATTCAGCTCAACATAAGCGCCGGACCCTAGAAAGATGCTCGGGGTTATGTCCCTGTCGATAAAGGATTTTATCTTCGCAGTCTGCATAAGGTCGCCGGCCTTTGAAAGAAAGGAGAGCACGAGATTATACTCTGACAGTACGAACCTAGATGCTGGATTAGAAAAGTCTTTCGTGTTGTAGTTTACGGGGTCCGAAAGATAGTCTCCCTCAAGTGTGTGAATACTTGGAATATCAAGTTCGTAGTAAGAACAACCATCTGTGCCGGTGACCGATGTCTTTGTCATATTGACAAGAGCGGTGCCCTCGCCGGCTGTGTTTAGTTCCAAAGCCGTCTTATACCCGTCACCCTCAAACCTAGAGGGGAAGGCGGAGTTGATTAGGTTTATGGGGTTTCCGTTCCCCCCATATCGAATAACGTCCTCGTCTTCCGTAGAAGACTTATCTCTTCGTCTGATCCAAGCGAGCACGTCCATGTCAGCCTCTTCAATACGAAGACACAAGCGAACCTTAAACCCCTCTATAGGGTTGGGGAACCCGCCTTCATCGGTCCCGAAAAGACTATCCATCGGAACCGTAAGAAGGTAAGGCTCTGCGATGTGCGTGGAGAACTGTAGGCCGTAGGTCTGGGGGTCGTTGCCCGGCACTGCTACGTCCTGTGTTGTGTATGACAACGCGCTATTGTAGGTGCCAATCAGATCGTCTGGTTTGACTGTAGCAGGATCTGTTACGTTGCTCGTGGTCGCACCGGTCCAGAACATGTTGCTCTTACGCAGCCGGTTACGTAGAAGGTACTGGCCGTTAGAAGCCAGCCTCTCGTAAAGGGCGATAGGCACGGGGCTAAGCGCGCCGGTGACCAGGGTATAGGAATCCGTCTCATCAATAGGTTTGTACACTGCTTTCGTCATGGCTCGTACCTTGTTGTGTTGAAGTCTTCGCCCGAGTTCTCTTCGTAGAAGCTGGCGAGTTCAGCGGCCCGAACCTCTGGGAAGGCCGGCTGCTCGTTCATAGTAGCATGTATGATGATGTCACCAGCCGATGCCGTGATTGGTCCGGAGCTATCCTCCTTAATAAAGGACGATTGCAAGGTGATCTCGCCGGTTGTGACGGATAGAATTGTCTGGGGGAGCGACTTCAAAACGAAGTTAGCGGATAGAAGAACCACCTTATCTAGCACTTCGAAGCCGGTTGCATCACCCAACACCGTGCCGGCTGTGTAATAGTCCGTCTCTAGACTGATAACGGTGGCCGTCGACGATGCAACTTCGCCGGAAGCGGTCCATCTTTTGTTGTAGTTGACGGATGGGATAGCCGTTAACACGAGAATCTCGACAATCGACGTGCCTGTGTTGAATTCACGAACGATCCCAGTAATCAATCCGCCGGCTTGACCCCCTCTTTGACCTACCTTTCCGACGATATTGTCCAAGTCCACCGTGACAAAGGATCCAACGTTTCTCTCCAATAGGTTGAAATCGCCAAAAGTACCCTCCGCTTGGATCAAAACCGTTGTATACAGGTTAGAGTCGCGCAGCCGAACCTTTATCCTAGACGCCGGCGCGTTGAAAAACCGGAGCAAAGCGATGGCACGATCTGAAACCTGCTTCTCTTTCATCGTGAAAAGATTATCGAAGGACAAATTCACACCGTTTCTTTGTAGGGATGATGATCCCCAAGTAAGGGCCGGCGCATCGACCGCGAACTCTCCCACCGCAAACTCCCTTGGCACGGTGTGCATAGTCAGATTATCGAAGTTTCCGATCTGGGGGAACCTGATTATGTGCTTGAGGGAGCTAATCAGTCTCGTGCTGTTATACTCTTGAGGCACTTCGGGAACCGTATTGCCTCCGTCGATGAATAGATTTGCATCATCAATCATAGGAAACCCAAGGTTCCTATCGTCCACCATGTTGACCACGGTCAACTTTCCGAGAGACGTTTGCGCAAGCGCAAGACCTAAAGGCTCGAGAACTTTCTTCTTAAGCCACTCAAGTATTTCGGCTGTCTCCGTAGCCTCCACAAAGACGTTAGCCATCTGCAAACCTAGATCAGTTACAGAATACCCTATACGTGTCAGGGGTTCACCAGGCCTTGCCATGAACAGAAAGCCACGGGTGTCGATTAGATCGCCGGGGATCCCCAAGCCAACACCTTCGGGCAGCACGTCAAAGCTCTGCTCCACGGTGCTGGTTAGATCGCCGGCTGCGTCGTAGTATCTGAAGGTGACGGGATTATCAAGCTTACCCGACATCGACGTAAGTATCTGAAGGATAAGGTCTCTTACGTCAATAACCGGCTGATAGACGTAGTCAGCCGGCTTGTCCGGTGTTGCAACATTTTCGGGCAAGCCCCAAACTATTGACGTATCCGCTAACATATTTCTTGAGATATCACCAGTACCGAAGTCGGGACCGCCGGCCATCTCAAATATATGACATAAGGCTACAGGTTGTAACTGTCCTAAGTCAGTACCTCTTGCCCCGGTCCTGTTGATTCCACCATCAATAATATCAGAAACCGCATACTGTTTGCCGTACTCTGTGCCGCGACTATTCGTCTCCCAATAGATCCAATAGTCGTTGTTACTCGCTTCCCTATCATCGAAGGAAGTCATACGATAGAATCGCCGAAGCTCATCTATCTTTTTGATGACACAAAGATCTGCTTTGCGTTGTATCTGATAGGCTCCTACAAGATCGTCGTTGTAATATTGGAGAACATCTTGGACAGGATAGGTTACAGCATAGCCTGGTAAGTCTGGAATTCTTTGGGCCGACAGGGTCAGGTGTGTTAGCTCACGAGTTAAACCCACACGAAGAGCGATTGACCCTAAGGCAACCCACCGCCAGTTGAGAGTTTTGAATCTTTGAGTTGTTACAATTCCCGTCTGTTCCTTCGGGAAGAAAGCGTACGCCGCGTCGTTGAAAGCGGTTCCGAGTCCGGTTGATCTGGCTTGGATAAGATCCACCGTAGTCGCACCTACAGCCGGCGGAGTGATCCGACTCTTCAGAAGGACGGAAGTCACCTCGATATCAAAGACCGTGATGCCGTTGTCGAACCGAATACCGTCAATCAATCCAAAGTAGAGGGATGATCTACCGGGGACGGTAACGGATCCAGTAAGCACACCCTTGTCAAAGCAAACGGAAGTAGAAGGGATGCTGTAGAACTCAAGCACTTGGCCTTGCGCCACGGGAAGGCCGGCTGAGACCAGCGTACCGTAGGACTGCCACACGTTCTTCGTACCCAATAGTCCGCGTGCGATAGTCGCCACTTTCGTGCCGGCGTCGTAGGAGTCAACGGCAAAGGCTTCGCCGTTGGCCATACATGGCTCTCCGCCGAAGGTTAGCTCGCCGGCTGTCTCCGATGATGTTATGTATTGATCCGCCGGCTGTGCGTTCAACTGCATACTCGTACCGTTGATGACGGTATCGTCTTCAGTGATGTAAAGGTTACTATCAGAAGTGGATAACGCGGACCTCGGTTGCCTCTGTAAGAAGTATTGAAGTTCCTCATCGGCGCTCTTATACTGAACGCTGAAGGTCAAACCGTCAATCGTAGCCACGCCACCGGGGGGCTCTATCTTCTGCGAGATAGTATTCGTGGATGATAGCAGGTAGGGTAGCCACGATGACTGCGCGTTGACACCCGTAACGAAGTCGGGGATACCACCTTGCGACACCTTGTAGTAGTCTTCAAGGCGAACGAAACGCGATCCAGCCGGCGCTATGCCCACCGCTGTATTGTAGCCGGGGATAACACCAGTTCCCTTCAGGGTAATAAGGGATTGTGCAACGGAGAGATCGACGATGGTGTAATAACCATCAGCGGCTTTCGCGTTAACACCACCACCACCAAGGCCTTTCAGGTAGACGGTCGCACCTACCCAGTCGATAAAGGGTCTATGGTCGTTCAGACCAATCTGTATCTCATCGGTCTCAAGGCCGGCTGATGCCTGGGTGACAACCGAACCGAAGGTGACGGGCATCGAAACGTTCCCCCACCCGCGGACCTGAAAGTAACTGATTGTGTGGTTAGTTGTCATCGGTATACCAAACGTAAGTTGCGTAAAAAAGGATCGCAAGTATGATGTACACTGCGAGTGCCGTATCTACAATTCGATCTTGCATCAGAGTGCCCTGAACTTTACCGCCACTTCGTACATCGCTCCGCGACCGCTTATGTCGGTAACCGCCTTCGACATATCCCGCACCATATTTTGGTCTACAATATTGGCGAGATTGTAATCTTCATCCGTCTCGTAGATTCGGAAAGGGGATCCCTCGCCGGCTGCTGTGAACAGATTCTCTAGAAGGTTGTTCGGGTCAGCCACGTCACGCTCTGCTGGCGTAGCGAAGCCGGCGTTCTCTCGCCGATAGAGATACACGTCGGCTGCATAGACCGTTGGGAATTCGATGGTACGGTCAGTCTTCTTGCTACCCCACCGCACAACTTCAATCACGGTGCCCGTAGAGTTCTCGGTGATGAACACCGGGTCGATCACACTTTGAAAGTCTCTCGCTACGAAGTTCGGGTAGGGACTGAAGTAGCCGGCTGAATTGAATTTGGTTCTACGTGCGCCGCCGGCTGTGAAGGTGATTGATGTGGAATCGAATCCAAAATCTTTCGCGAACGCTAGGTTGGCCACACCCCCCACTCTAAATTCTACAGTGATGGTAGCACCTGAGGGTCGACTATAGACCGTAGAAGGGGTGCCCCGTAGGGCGGGCATGCCCGGTGGCCACTCATAATTCGCACTCAAGTCCGATCCCGTGGTGACCGTATTCACCTCATCGCGGAGCCAACCAGCGAGCGAATCCGGCTGGCACGTGCCGAGAGCGGCTGCTGCCCCTATGGAGAAACCCCAAAGATTTGAACCACTTAGGGGAACGGTAACGGGTGAGCCCGTCACG
>Ga0163154_10007687_pt1 | contig 12783 bp, 10 predicted proteins | sample OliLakLV19MP9P1_FD_148649 | JGI IMG/M metagenome (GOLD analysis project Ga0163154, IMG submission 148649) | Freshwater microbial mat bacterial communities from Lake Vanda, McMurdo Dry Valleys, Antarctica - Oligotrophic Lake LV.19.MP9.P1 | ecosystem: Environmental > Aquatic > Freshwater > Lake >... | reverse complement strand
CGACGGTTGCAACCGCGCCCGATGATTTCACCGCCGCGCACGGCAATCGCGCCGATGGGAACGTCACCCGTTTCGAGCGCCTTTTCAGCTTCGGCTAACGCCAACCGCATCCAGTCGAGATCGTTCTTTAGACCCCACCCCGAAAATCAGCCTCACCCCCCAACCCCCTCTCCGAAAAAAGGAGAGGGGGAGTCCAGCAACCCTGCAAACAGACTCGATCAGAATAGAGATAACTGCTGAAAACCTGATTTATCTGGTGGCGGGGGTTTGTCATCCTCGTTCCCCTGCGACTCCTCAACTGTTAGCTCGATCTCCGGTGGCGATTCGATCTGTGGCGCGGCGACTTCTACTTGCTGGACGAGTTCCATATCTGGCACAAAGTCGGATGGCAGATCATCAACGTGCATAGTCGCCAGCACGTACCATTCTTTCAGGTCGTCAGCATTGAATCCGCATTCGTACAATACGTTACGGAGCGTCTTTTCGGTACGATGATCCTCTGCACGAATGACGTGTGTATAGTGCGCCTTCAGACAGTCGCGCCAATCATCCGAAAATGGGCTTTTACCGGGCATTAGACCTCCACGGACGAATGCAAGGCGGGAACATCAACCGTCATCATTTCGTAGCGCGAACGCAGCGACTCTGCCAGCGCGAATGCGGGAGGTTCTTCACCGTGAACCAAAAACGTCTGGCGCGGCTTCTTCTTCATCGCATCGACCCAACCGATCAAGCCGTCTTTATCGGCGTGACCGCTGAAACCGCTCATCACTTCCACATGGGCGTTGTTCTGATACTTCTCCCCGAAGATCGAGACTTCGGGCGCTTTATCCACCAGACGGCGACCCAACGTGTTTTCAGCTTGATAGCCGACGACCAGTACGGTAGTGCGCGGGTCTTCGATGCGATTCTTGAGGTGATGCAAAATGCGCCCCGCTTCCATCATGCCACTTGCCGCAATGATGATCGCAGGTTCTTTGAGGAAATTGAGCTTCTTGCTGTCGGCGGCAGAGCGCGTGTAGGTGAGCATGTCGAAGCCAAACGGATCAACACGTCCTTTCACTTCACTTTGCACGAACGCCCTGATTTCGTCGTCATAACATTCGGGATGCAGTCGATACACGCTGGTGACATCAATGGCAAGCGGGCTGTCTACGAACACGGGCATATCGGGGATGTCGTTGCCACGCGCCAACTGATTGAGCGTGTAGATCAACTGCTGTGTGCGCCCAACAGCGAACGCGGGGATCAAGACCATACCACCGCGCTTATACGTGTCGATGATGATCTGCTCCATGCGTTTGGTATCATCTTCATAGGGCGGGTGCTGATGATCGCCATAGGTGCTTTCCATGATCAGCACATCGGCAAAATCGCACACATCAGGGTCACGGATGATCGGAATGCCCTTGCGCCCCAAGTCGCCGCTAAAGACCAAGCGCACATCACGCCCGCGTTCCTTATCTTCAATGTCGAGGATGACAAACGCGCTGCCCAACATATGACCCGCGTCTTTGAACGTGAGCGTGACGCCGGGCATGATCTGGCGCGGGCGGTCATAGTTCTGCGTGATGAATAAGCCGAGACTTTTGGTCGCATCCTCTTGTGTATAGATCGGCTCGATGAGTGGTTCGCCACGCTTCTGGTGATGCTTGTTGACGAAAGCGGCATCGCGTTCTTGAATGCTGGCGCTGTCTAACAGCATAGACGCGCATAAATCACGGGTGGCGTAGGTGCTGATGATGTCGCCGCGAAAGCCCGACTTGACCAGATTGGGGATACTGCCCGAATGATCAATGTGGGCGTGTGACAGGATCAGCACATCAATCGAGCGGGCGTCAAATGGCAGCTTGATGTTTTGCTCCCGCGATTCAGAACGCTTGCCCTGCACCATGCCGCAATCCAGCAAAATACGCTTGCCATCCACTTCGATCAAGTGTTTCGACCCTGTGACGGTTCGCGCCGCCCCGTGAAATGTGATTCGCATAGCCCCACTCCCCTCAGCCAAACCTCACCCCAGACCCCTCCCCGAATTCAGGGAGGGGAGCAAGCGACGGACGCGCCGTTGCGCGTCCCTACAGCCTCACCCCCCGACCCCCTCTCCGTTCGGAGAGGGGGAGTTAGAGGTTAAATCCGAATTTGTGAGCCGCCCGACGTGATATTACGTCCCGCACGTCGCATCAAGTCAAAGATGATTTGTCCAAGACAAATGGCGGCGACAATGGCGATCAACACGACACCGTTGATCGTTGTGCCAAACAAGCCTAACGCTAAGATGATGACTGCGCTAACGATACGTATCATGAATTCCGGGCGTCCGCTTTGCTCACCCACATTCTTGACCGTAAATCGTTCAATGATGGCGGTGGTGAACAGCGCCAGCGCAACTGCTCCTGTGATCAGAATACGATAGTTATCGGGAATTGTGTCGTACTCTTCAAGGTGGATTAGCTTATAAATGCCGACTGCCAGCGCGATCAAGCTAAGTTGCAAGGGCAGATGAGTATAAATCCATGTTGTGCCGCCTTGCGCCCAATCCACAGCGCGATCCGCCACATTCTCGAAGTAAATCCACCAGATCGAACCCACCAAGATCAAGCCAAGCAGCCCGACAAAAACATGATTCAACAGCACATGATCTTCACCCGCGAAGCCGCCGATCACTTTGATGAAGGATTCGCCAAACACGATGATCGTGAACAAGCCGAGACGTTCCGGGAGATGATGGGGACTTGGCGGAAGCTGACGCTGTAAGTGGCGTGATTGGGGCGAAAGCGGCGTATAAAAGTCGATGCCCAAGCCGATGCCCCACACGAAAAAACGGAACGGTGGCGGGACGAACGCCGCGATCAACCAGACGAGCGATGCCAGCGCAAAACCAGCCGCATAACGATTGGCAAGCGCGGACGCTTGCGGAACGTGTCGCGCCGCACGTAAATACATCAGCACGAGCAAACCACGCGCCGCCGCATATGCCAATGAAAAACCGACGGCGGTTTCGCCTAAGCCGTCATAGACACTGATCGCCAGCGCAGATACGACGAAAATTTGCCCGAAGATCAAGGCGCGATGAGGAAGATCGTCAGCATCGAAGCGATTGGCGTAGAAGGTCGTTCCCATCCACACCCACCAGATCGGGATAAACAGCAGCACGAAGGCGATGAAGCCATCTACCGTGACACTTTCGCTCAATTTGTTGCCAAGCTGAACGATAGTCGCTACGTAAACCAGATCGTAGAACAGTTCCAGCCATCCGACACGACGATGCGAGGACTCTGTTACCAGACGTGGGGCTTTACTATGATGATGATGGGCGTGTTCATCATGCGATGAAGCAGCAGCATGTGCCATTGAGTCTCCTTTTAGATGTAGCGGTTAGCGATTAAAAAGCAACCTCACCCCTGACCCCTCTCCAAATTCAGAGGGAGATCAAAGCAACCTCACCCCCCGCCCCTCTCCAAGTGGAGAGGGGAGAAAGCAAAGGTTAGGGATTTTCGTTAAAGTCTACGGATATTTGCGAATAACCTCAAGGATTTCTATACCGTAGTTGGCAATGCGCCATTCGCTCATGCCGGGAACAACGCTCATGGTTTCCAGCGATTTGGGCGCGTGTTCTGCCAATGCCCACAATGCATCCTTTGGAATGATCACGTCTGATTCAACGCCGCGCTGTAAAGCCCGATTTTTGCGCCATTCTCGCAGCGCCGTATAGCGATCCACAATCAGCGGATCGGGGGTAGGTTCGGGCGGCGGCGGTTGAGGGACTTTCGCATGTTTGCCCCGCTCTACCGCGTCGATGATAGCGCGTCCCTGATTGCGTATCACGTTTTGCGACAAACCATGAACGGCTTCGACTTCATGCATTTTGGCGGGGGCTGCCAACGCAAGCTGCATGAGCGTTTTATCGAGCGCCACTTTGAAGGCTGGCACATCTTTTTCGCGGGCGACTTCTTCACGCCAGTGATAGAGTTCGCGCAGAATCGCAGCTTGGCGGCGATTCATCTGGTTAGGGAGCGCAATTTTCCAGTAGCCTTCCGGGTCAAACTCGACGCGGCGGGCAGGTGGCACTTCAATCGCATCACGGAACGCCTCATACGCTTCTTCTTTCCGGTTGAGCCGCGCCATTTCTGCGACGAAATGATCTCGCAATGCGGGCAGGTAGTGCGTATCCATTTGCGCGTAAAGCAAACTGCTGTGCGGCAGAGGTCGCACCGCCCAGTTATCACGCTGATGGCTTTTGTCCACTTCGACTGCATGGAGTTCATTGAGCAGTGAGCCTAAGCCCACCTGTTTATAGCCGCAAATACGCGCCGCGATCATCGTGTCGAACAGGTTGACGAACGTGAAGTCGAAATCGCGCTTCATACACATCAGGTCATATTCTGCCGCGTGAAAGACCTTCTCGATGTTCGGGTCTGCCAGCAGCGGTGCAAGCGGCTGCATGTTGGTGATGCGTAGCGGGTCGAGGATGTAATCGTGCTTGCGCGTGGAAATCTGGATCAAGCAGACCCGTTCACGGTAGGCGTGGAGGCTGTTGGATTCCGTGTCGAGCGCGATCAGCTTTTCAGATGCCCAACGATCCGTGAAATAGCGCAGTTTATCCGTCGTCTCGACAAGTACCGGGATTGGAAGGGGACGCCGTTTTTGGTTGTTCATCTAGCTGTCCCGCCAATGGGAGAGAAGATCGTATGAAAGGGTGGTCGAACGCACCTTGCTGTTCCGAAAATGCTTAAACGTCAATCTGCTATTATCGTCTGCGCGTGCATGTGCGTGCAAGTGGGGAAAATTGCAAAATTAGCGCGGTTTTGGGGAACTGCGTCCCTATCTAGATGTAGACAGGGACGCAAAAGTGCAAACTTGAACCCTGTATGGGCAGTTCGAGCGTTTTCGCACCCTTGTTTAGCTAAAGTGCTTATTTGCTGGCACTGCTATCTGCCAAGGTTGTCGGAAGCGGACGCCCTTGCCAAACCTCATCATAATTCGGCTGCATCGTTTCGACTGGCACCCAGAGATATTGGCACGCGAGGATGATTTTGTAGAACGCGCCGCTTTCATCGACACCCAAGACCCAGTAATCGCCCGGGCTAACGAACACATCAGGCGAAATATTGCCAGGTTCATAATAGGCTTGCGTGCGTAGTGGTAGATTACCCACCACAGAGGTGCTGGTCGTCCCGGCAAAACAAGATTCCACAGCAGTGGTCACAGGTACATTGATGATTTCACCACCGCGTACTTGAAAGAGATAACGCCCGATCTGGTTGGAGTTCAAACTGTTTGAGATAAGTGCGTTGGGTCCACCATCGACGAATGCGCCCGACATCGCTGAACCCGCCAGTTCAAGGTATGTCCCTGCCACCCCTGTCCCATTTGAATAGCCTGCCCGCCCCGGAGCGCCACCGAAACCCCCGATACCCCCGCTGGCGTCGCCAGTTTCCCATTGAATCTGGGTGTAATTGAACTCGAAGTCGAAGTCGCCCGCCGCAATATCCGAGCGATCCACCATGACTAATTGAAAAGAATTCAGCTTATCAACATGAAAGGCGAAATAACCGACATCAAGCCAGTTCACGCCAAAAGCGGGGCGTCCATTCACGGTATCTTGACCGTAACGGGTGACATTGCCGGCACGCGTATCCACATCTGCGAAGAAGGGAGCAAGAATCTTGCGTCCCGTTGAGGTTAAATCAAAGGGTGTGAAGATGGAGAGCGGCGCATCGAATGTGACGTTTCCATTATTGTTGACGTAAAGTTGAGAGAAGGTTAAACCGTACAAGTTGACGCTGAATCCGATATTGACCAAGCCAGTCGAACTATCATCATTTGCTGCCAGAAAACTTGTATTGAAGCCGCCATTATCTCGAATCGCTCCAGTTGCATATACAGGAGCCGAGTGTGAGCCTACAATGAGGAATGAGAAAACTGTTACCAACATCCAGAGGAATGATACACGAACATTTCTTTTCATGGGTAACCCTTAATGTACGCAAAGAACAAAACAACACATTAATCTTGAGACACTTTTGATAGATTGTCAATAATTGTTATGAAATAATTCACGAGAGACAACCATTAAGTTGAAAAGTTGGTGGCTGACATGAGTGCTTTTTGACAATCCCCTACCAATTGTGATACATTTTACAAAGAGCTTTGACACGTTAAAGTGTCACCTTTTTCATTCACTGTCTTTGCGCCGTACTGTGCGTTATACTCTCTCTCAGAGTGCGGCTTCTTAGATTTTTGCCCTAGTTTAGGGAGGTAGGTCATCGATGACTACAACCGCCGTTGAAACCAAGGTTTCTACTGCACAAGCGAGAACGGCTCCACAGGTGCAAGTTGCCGCGCCGAACCGCCGCGAGTTCTTATATTACATCTGGGGCGCGTCTATGGCGCTTCTGTTGGGTGAGGCAACTGCGACCATCATCTGGTTCTCGCTTCCTCGCTTCAAAGAAGGGACATTTGGCGGCGTGTTCAGCTTCGCGGCAGACCGAGTTCCGTCGGTAGGCAGCGGACCCCTGAACGTACCGGAAGGTCGCTTCTGGGCCAGCAATTCGGACAAAGGCTTGGTCATTCTATATGCGGTGTGTACACACCTCGGCTGTTTGCCGAAGTGGGTAGATGTCAATTTCCGTTTTGAGTGTCCGTGTCATGGGTCGAAGTTTCAGATCGACGGCACCTATATCGAAGGTCCCGCCCCGCGCAGCCTTGATCGCTTCAAGACAACGCTCACATTCACCGATGGCAGCACAGTGGTTCAAAACGCCAGCGGCGACCCCATTGATCTAGCTGGGCGCGAAATCGCTTCAGTGGCTATCGACACTGGTACGCGCCTCAAACGCGACGGTAAAGTCTAACTTACTGGGAGAAGGAGTAGAACGAATGTCGGTACTCCCGTTTCCATCATTTCTAGATGATGTGAAAGAAAAGGGACTTCGGCGTGCATTGTACGAGGGGATCAACAGCGTCGTAGAACGCTTTACCGCAGGGATGAACGTCCAAGACCTGCGCGAAGCATTACGAGGCGACCCGCCGAGCCGTAAACCGAACCCACGTTTGCAACCGCACGCGGACGGTTTTTGGCTGCATATGCGCCCAAGTTATTTCCATAAGTCAGTGACAGGGCTGTATCCTGAATTCCGGCTCGGCTGGCTGTCCACTTATTTCGTTTTCTTCGAGACGATCACGGGTATTTTCCTGATGGTGTGGTATACACCGTCGCCGCAAGTCGCTTACGCGAATATGCTTGCGATTATGGCGAACGTCCCGCTCGGTCAGTTCATGCGCGACTTGCACCGTTTAGGCGCAGAAGCGATGGTCTTGATCGTCACGTTGCATATGTTGAGGACGTTCCTCACCGCCAGTTATAAAAAGCCGAGAGAATTTACGTGGTTCAGCGGCATTATGCTGCTGGTGTTCACCATGGTCCTCAGCTTTAGCGGCTACCTGCTCCCGTGGGATCAGTTGGCGCTGTGGGCGGTGACGATTGGAGCCTCGATGGTTGAAGCCGCGCCCCCCGAAGTAGTGGGTACAAACCTCAACTTACTGCTGCGCGGTGGTCCTGAAATCGGCGCGAACGGTTTGCTGCGTTTCTACCTGCTGCACGTTCTGGCGCTGCCTGCGCTGTTGTTCGTGTTCTTAGGCGTCCACTATTATAAAGTGGTCATACACGCTCACAGCTTGCCACCTAAAGAAGAAAATATCGGGGAAGATACCGCCAAGCGCGTGCCGCTGGATAAGCGTGTGTATTTCATCCCGGACGTATTGACCAGCGAAATTATGTGGATTGGGGTCACATCGTTGATCCTGATCATCTTGGTGACATGGTTCTTCCATGCGCCGCTTGAAAGCCATGCTGACCCGCAAGTGACTCCGCTCGGCACGACTGCCCCCTGGTATTTCTTGTGGGTGCAAGGCGCGTTGAAGCTGGGTGATAAAGTGTTCTGGGGTATTATTTTCCCAACGCTTTACGTGGTCGTCCTCGCGGTTGTCCCGTATGTCGATACCGCGCCAAGCCGCCGTTGGGCGCATCGCCGCTTCCAACTGACGTTCGCTTTCGGCATGATCGCTATGACGGTGATCCTCAGTTACATGGGGCTGTCTGAATTTGGCGTCGTCACGTCTGCGGACTCAGAAATCATCAACGAGATGGTGAAAGAACCTGCCCATAACCATATGGGTCACATTCGCCCCGTCCCGTATGACGAACTGCGTTCCGGCATGTACACCACCCGTCAATTTGAAGCGGGCATGGGTGAAGAAGCTGAAGTGGTTGCCGCATTCAATGAAGAAATTGAAAACGGTGAACAGGCTACAGCCGCCACGACGCTGGTAGGCTTCTTAGAGGCAACGCATCATTTGCCCGTCACAAGCCTGAACTTTACGCCGCTGCCAGACGATGGAGGCGAACTCTACCATGTGTTGGAAGAATTTGGCATGGCTATTGAAGCGCGTCCGAATGAACTGCCAAACGCATGGGGCGGGGTGATCATCACCGACGTGCAAGACGGCTTGAAGCGCATCGATGTCATGATCGTGTGGAACGATTATGTAAACGAGAATGGTCGCCCGATCCTCAATGAGAACGGTCAGCCGACGCTCGTTCGGGACGCGGAAGGCAATCCGGTTTGGCGTATCAACAACAATCACATCTTTATTCACGAGAATTCGCAGTATTTCTCAGCGCCGGGAACGTAAGCTATGAATCTACAACGAATGCTCGTTGAACGTATAGAATCACGTATCCTTGTCGGAACAGTGTCCTTCCTGCTGATCATGGTTTTGGTCGGGTGGATTGCCATCAACGAAGGCGGGCGTATGCAAGCCTTCGAGCGGCAGTACACCGCCCGTTCGATTGAACGCGGTGCGGGGATGTTTGCAACTTACTGTTCCGAATGTCATGGACTAGACGGACGCGGACTAACGGGTATTGCCCCCGGTTTGGACAGCCCCTTCCTGTTCGGGCATGACTTCCTCGCGGAAGCCAATCTCGAAACGGACACGCTGACCGCCGAACGCGACGCCGCAGGCACAACCGACGCCCGTAAAGCGGAGATTGAAACCCGTCTGTCAGAACTCGTGACCGAACGGCAAGCGATCAGCACATCGCTGCAAACCGCAGTAGATCGCGGATACAACCCCGAAGAACCGAGCCGTTTGGTGAATGTGGGTTGGGGCAGCACCCTATATACCTTTGTGTTCACCACATTGGTTCATGGGCGTCCGGTCAGCGAAAGCTACTGGCCCCGTGCAATGCCAGCGTGGTCACAGACGGCGGGCGGTTCGCTGCGTGACGACCAACTGAACGATCTTGTGACTTTCATCCTCAATTGGGATAAGGGCGAAGACTGGACTGTTGAAGACGCGAACGCAGTCAATCAATACCCGATTGAACCCTCTGCGAGTGGTGCCGCGCTTGAGAATGCTGTTGGTGTAGACACACCGACTGAAACGATTGTGGCGGAACTCGTCAATTATGTAGGCGACCCGAACAACGGTCAGTCGCTTTACAACGGCAGTCTTGCGTGTGCAGGTTGTCATCTGGCGGGGATTGTCGCGCCGCCGATGGCTGGCACATGGACTCGCGTTGAGACTGAACGCCTCGCTGATCCGCTGCTGGCGGGTTACACAGGCGAACAGTACCTCGCGGAAAGCATCATTCACTCGGCAGCGTACATTGCACCTAATTACCAAAACCTGATGCCGGCGAACTTCGGTGCGCGTCTGTCCTATCAAGATTTGGCAGATTTGGTCGCCTTCCTAGAGACGCAAGAATAAGGTAGGCTGGCAAATCGAATATACCCCTCCCTGAATTCAGAGAGGGGAAGCACGCGACCCCTTGCATGTAGCGAGGGGTTTTTCATGTGCGGTACAATGAAACCCTATGACCTGACTTGTAAGGAGTCACCCTGCATGAAGAACAAGATCAAGATGAAAACCCTGATAGCCCTAGTCCTTTCCCTACTGGTGATCGCGTCGTTTGCACACCCAAAACAAGCAGCAACCGCGCAAGAAGCGACGGTAGAATCGGAAACCGGGACGGAAAGCGTCACCGAAGAAACGACGGAAGTTGAAGCAGCAGCGGGCGATGTCGAAGAAGATCACGCCGAAGAAGCAGCGAACAATGAGAGTGAAACCCCTGCCGGGTCTGCCCTGTTGATGCTGCTGCTCGGTATTGGTACAGTCGCGTTAGTCGGCGGTTTGAACTTATTCCGACGCGGAAATCAGCCGCCAACAAGTTAAATGGCGCCCCTATTGTGACGACAATCACAATAGGGTAAAATAAAGTTCTATGGAGTTGAGTGGGAGAATCATATGGCAACGTGGGAAAAGAGCGCAATCTCCGTTCCCGTGCGTTCAAGTCGGAGCGGTGAACGGCTCAAGTTCTTGATCGGCGGGCTGCTTATCCTCGGCGCGGTGATGTACTTGATTATTTCCGGCACCTTGACCGGAGCGAGTTACTTCATTTCGGTAGATGAATTGTTGAGCAAGCCAGAATATCTCGGTCAAACGGTACGCATCACGGGGGCGGTACTCGGTGATACGATCACCTACGATACGGAAACCCTGACGATTGAGTTCACGATTGCCAACGTGCAAGAACCTTATGACGACCTCGCGCTGGCGCTGAACCATGCGGTCAACAATCCGAACGCCAGCCGTATTCGTGTGCGCGTGGAAAATCAGGTGATGCCTGAACTGCTGCAAAATGAAGCGCAAGCCATCCTCAGCGGGGCGCTTGACGAGAATGGCGTGTTTCACGCGAGCGATCTATTACTGAAATGCCCGTCCCGCTTCATTGAGGGCGGACCATCACAAGCCGAGTTATCCGACATGGGTGCATAAACCTATGCTGGCTGAAATCGGAATTGTCACGCTAGGGTTAGCGTTCTTCGCGGCGATCTACGCGATCATCGCGTCGGTGTATGGGGCGCGTATTCGCTCTGAACGTATCATCCTCACGGGGCGCAACGCCTCGCTGATTACTTTTCCCCTGCTGCTCCTCTCGTGTACAGCACTGATGGCGGCGCTTCTGACTCACCAGTATCAGATCGCATATGTGTGGCAGGTGAGTGACCCCAGTACGCCGACGTTTTACCGATTCACGGCGCTCTGGGGATCGCAGCAAGGATCGCTGTTGTTCTGGTGCTTGCTGATGAGCCTGTTCACGTTTTTCGCCACGCTCATCAATTGGCGGCGCAACCGTCCGCTGATGCCGTACTTCATCGCCTACTGCATGGCGACGCTGGCGTTTTTCGTCGGGTTGGTGCTGTTCGTCGAGAACCCGTTTGTGCGCTACTGGCTGACACCTGACCTCACGGCGAATTCGTCCGTCCTTGCCTACCTATTCATTCCGCCGAATGCTCAAGCGCCAGAGGCGTTGGGATTGGCGCAAACGGCACGCGGATTGAACCCGCTGTTACGACATTTCGGCATGATCATTCACCCGCCCATGCTCTATCTCGGCTTTGTGGGCTTCGTGATCCCGTTCGCGTTCGCCATGTCTGCATTGGCGTCGGGCGACCTGTCCACGAACTGGATCAAGGCGGCGCGGCGCTGGTCGTTGATCGCATGGCTGTTCCTCTCGCTTGGCTTACTGCTCGGTGGTCGCTGGGCGTATGACGTGTTGGGATGGGGTGGCTACTGGGGCTGGGATCCCGTCGAGAATGCAGCGTTCATCCCCTGGTTGATGGGAACGGCGTTCTTGCACAGCGTCATGATTCAGGAAAAGCGCGGCATGTTGAAGGTCTGGAATATGTTTCTGGTGATCTTCACGTTTAGCGCGGTGATCTTCGGGACGTTTGCGACTCGATCTGGCTTGGTGGAAAGCGTTCACAGCTTCGCGCAAAGCGGGATCGGCATTCCGATGTTCCTGTTCTGGGGCAGCATGACGATCATCTCTGTGGCACTGGTGCTGTGGCGCTGGAACACGGGACGCTTAAGCGATGAACGCGGTTTCGCGGGCATGATCAGCCGCGAGTCGCTGTTTGTGCTGAATAATGTCGTGTTCGTGGCGCTGGCATTGGCGATTTTCTGGGGCAGCTTCGGCGCACCGATCCTCTCCGAACTCGTGATGAACACGGATATTACGCTTGGCAAATCCTATTTCAACGGCGTGACCGCGCCGCTGTTTGTGGCGCTGTACATCCTCATGGGGATCGCCCCGCTCTCGGCGTGGGGCGCAACATCAGCGCGGCGCTTAGGGAAGTCAATGCTTGTCCCCATTGCGCTCACGCTGATCACGCTGGTGATCACATTTGTGAGCGGCACGCGGGACGGCGGCGCGTTGTTCGGCTACGGTGTGGTGATTTTCGCCGGCTATGTCGCCATTTATGAGACGTATCGCGGGGCAGTTGCACGGCGCAAAAACACGGGCGAAGCCTTCCCACTCGCTATGATCGCCATTTTTGGCAAGAATCGCCGCCGCTACGGGGGCTTTATTGTGCATCTTGGAATCACCGTGATCGGGATCGGCGTCATTGGCTCAACGCTGTTTCAAGTGGAGACTCAACGCACGCTGGCAGTTGGCGAAACGCTCGAACTAGGCGGTTATACGCTGCGCTTTGACGGCTTGGACATGAACCAGATCGCAGAAGACAGCCGCGTGATGGACATCGCCAACTTGACTCTGCTGCGTAATGGCGCAGAAATTGCGCGTTTGCGCCCGCGTCACGACTTCTTCCCGCAAGCAACGGGCATGAATCAAATGAACATCGCCGGGTCGCACAGCACGATTGAGAATGATTTTTACGTGCTGCTGGCGTCAAGCGCCAATGATGGATCGAC
>Ga0163154_10007682_pt1 | contig 12792 bp, 8 predicted proteins | sample OliLakLV19MP9P1_FD_148649 | JGI IMG/M metagenome (GOLD analysis project Ga0163154, IMG submission 148649) | Freshwater microbial mat bacterial communities from Lake Vanda, McMurdo Dry Valleys, Antarctica - Oligotrophic Lake LV.19.MP9.P1 | ecosystem: Environmental > Aquatic > Freshwater > Lake >... | reverse complement strand
TGATGGAACAGGGCACGCTCTACGTCTCCAGCCTCCGGGTGCCCACCGGTGTGACCGGCTCAACTGCGGCCGGTACGGCCAGCCTCCGTCTCAGCCCCGACAATACGTTCGCCACCGTCAACGTCAATTTTTTGGGGCTCACCTCGATGCAGACCGTCGCGTATCTGCGCATGGGTGACAAAACCCAGGTCGGTGTGGAACTCTTCCGCCTGCCAAACGGCCAGGTCACTGCCTTGCGCTGGAATCTGAGCTCCACCGCCAATCTGCCGGTCGCCGACGTGCTGCTCGCACTTCAGGAAGGCCGCGTCTTTGTCGCGATCCAAACCGTCAATCTGCCCGCCGGTGAAGTCGTCGGATCCTTCGTGCACGCGACGGGTTCGATCGCCTTCGTGCCGCCGGACGCTCCTCCCCTGCTGCCGAATGCACCACTGACCACATCCGATGCGTCTCGCTTCCTGATGCAGTCCACATTCGGTCCAACGGGGGCGGAAATCGACGCCCTGGCGGGCCGGCCCCGCTCCGCCCTCAACGACTGGATCACGACCCAAGCCAGTCTGCCTCCGTCACAGCACCTGGTCACAACCAACAGCGACTTCACCCAGTTCATGCAGCCCGACGGACAAACCGCGGTCAGTTCATCCAGTCGCCAGGCTGCGTGGTGGCGAATCGCCATCAAAGGACAGGATCAATTGCGCCAGCGGGTCGCCTTCGCGCTCAGCCAGATTTTCGTGATTTCGGAAAACAATGAGGCCTTGGCTGGAACCCCGACCGGAGTCGCGACGTACTACGATATGCTCGCGCGCAACGCGTTCGGGAACTACCGCACCCTTCTCGAGGAGGTCTCGCTCAGTCCGGTGATGGGCGTGTACCTGAGCCATCTTCGCAACGCCAAGGCGAACTTCAACAGTCAGGGGGTCCAGCTCAGCTTTCCTGACGAGAATTACGCCCGCGAAGTCATGCAGCTCTTCTCCGTGGGGTTGAATCGGTTGCATCCGGACGGATCCCTCATGCTCGATCTGAACGGCTCCCCGATCCCGGTCTACGACCAGCAGACGATCGCGGAGACGGCCAAGGTCTTCACCGGTTGGGCCTTCGCCTCAACCGCGAGCAATCCGAGTTTCTATGGCGCGACCGCCAACTATCTCGAACCCATGAGGATGTATCCGACCTACCACGATTCCGGGACGAAGACCATCATCGGTGGGCAGCAGCTTCCAGCGAACCAAGGCGGACTGAAGGACCTGCAGGACACGCTCGACGCGCTCTTCAATCATGCCAACACCGGACCGTTCATCTCCCGCCAGCTGATCCAGCGTCTGGTGACGAGCAACCCGAGCGCGGGTTATGTCTATCGCGTGGCGCAGGTCTTTGCGAACAACGGCGCGGGCGTCCGCGGCGACCTCGGAGCCGTGGTCCGGGCGATTCTCTCCGACTACGAAGCCCGCTCGATCTCCGCCGCCGCCTCCGCGACCTACGGAAAACTGCGCGAGCCCGCGCTGCGAGTCACCGCCCTGCTGCGCGGATTGGGAGGCGACTCCAACAGCGGACGAATTGGAATCACCGCTGGCAATACCGACTTCAATCTGGCGCAAACGCCCGTAAAGGCGCCGACAGTCTTCAACTTCTATGAACCCGCCTATGTGCAGCCGGGCTTGCTCGCCCAGGCGGGACTGCATGCACCGGAGTTTCAAATCCTGACCGATAACACCGCCATCACGGTTCCCAATTTCCTCCGCGGCTACCTTTACGCGAACCGGGGACTGGGGACCGACACGCCGAATCGGACGATCGGCTTCCGGCTCGATGCCCCGACCCTTGCCCTGACGGCGACCCCGCAACTCCTCGTCGACCAGCTCAGTTTGATTCTGGCCGGCGGCACCCTGCCGAGCGCAGCGACGGCCCATGTCGTCACGGCCATCAACGCCATTCCCGCGACGACGGATGCCAATCGCATCGAACGCTGGCGCTCAGCGGTGTATCTGATCCTGACCACACCCGCTGGCGCCGTGCAAAAATAACCGCTACGGGGAGGCCCCCGGTCCGGAGCCTCAGCTCGCGCCGCCCGACTTGATCACGGGGATCTTGTAGGCACCACGCCCTTCGCGCTTCAACAGCAGGCTCGAGTTGGCTTTGGCGACCAACGCGCGGTCGGCGCCTTTGAACTGCTCCTTTTTCGCGTCGATCATCAGCAGGGGGCCCAGAACGGTCTGCGTGGTTCCGACATCGACCGAGTTGGCCTTCAAATGGTCCAGCGTGCGCTCAAACGTTTCCTTGGTCAGCGGGTCCGATTTGATGGCCTCGGCGATCGCGGCGTTGCTCTTGTCGGCCCCGAGCAGGTAGGAGATGTTGCCGAAGTGACACAGCGCGGTCGAGATGTGACTGTTATCAATCGTGCCGCGCAGGACCTCGCGCTTCCGGCTGCGGAGCGCATCGACAAAATTGGTCCGATGCCGCCCGAGCCCACCCTCGGTAAACGCGGTGATCTTCTTGCCATCGTTGCCGTAGATGGTGGAGTTGCCGCTCTCGGAAATCTGCACATAACCACCTTCGCATTGCACGATGACACCGACGCGGGATCCCTTGTACGCATCCATCGCGTTCATACCCGTCTTCATCGGCAGTCCGCGGACCTCGAAGATCAACGGAGCCTTCTTGTAGTTGAAGACACAAATCTCGGTGTTCGGCGTCTCGGCGTCGTCCGGCTCGCCGAAACGGCCACCGATGCTCATCACGCTCGGCGGCAGTCCGTCCTCTCCAAGGAACCAGCGGGCCACGTCCACCTGGTGGATACCCTGATTCGAAATATCGCCGCCGCCGTAGTTCCAGAACCAGTGCCAATCATAGTGCACCGGACCGCGGGACCCGTTGCGATGCGGCGGAACCAGATCGGCCGGGCCCGTCCAAAGATCGTAGTCAATGTTCGCGGGAACGGCCTGCGGACCGGTCGTTTTGCCGATGCTTTCGCGACGCTTGTAACACAGCCCACGCGCATGCTGGATCTTGCCCAGCTTACCGGACTTCACGTACTCGATCGCCTGGACGATGTCCAAGGACGAACGGTTCTGCGTGCCGGACTGAACCATGCGATCCCGGTAGTAGTTCGCCGCCTCAACCGCCTGACGACCCTCCCAGACATTGTGGGAAAGAGGTTTTTCAACATAGACATCCTTGCCCGCCTGCAGCGCCCAAATCGTCATCAAGGAGTGCCAGTGATTTGGCGTGGCAATCACCACCGCGTCGATCGACTTGTCCTCCAGAAGTTTTCGGTAGTCCTGATACGTCGCGACCTTGATCCCCTCATTCGCCGCTTCCGCCGCCCGCATCGCCAGCACCGCACTGTCGGCGTCGCAGATCGCGACCAACCGCGTTCCCGGTTCCTTGTAATACGTCTTCATGTGACCGCCGCCTTGGGAACGGATGCCGACGACCGCCACGCGGATTTCCGAGTTGGCGCTGCCTGGGCGAACCACCGCCGGCGCTCCTTGGGCAAACAAGGCAGTGCGCCCCGCAAGCAGCGAGGCTCCGCCGCCGATCAACGATGCACGAAGAAACTCTTTTCTAGACCAATTTTTCATAGGAAGGCAAAAAAGGGGAGGCAGATAACAACTATCATCACAATCGCCCTCGCTCAATGTGTCAGTCCTCAAATGCAATCGAGGCCGTGAACGATAACCAAAGAAATCCCGGGTGGCTTTTTCGTATTTACCAAGATGTGCGAAAACTCGATCCTACGAGTTGTTCTTGAAACGGAACTCGGAATCCGTTCAGCCCTCAGCACCGCACTCAAATAATTCATTGGCAATTGATTACGCTTAAGAGGCCGGGACCGCGTTGATTTACTGGCGGAGGATTCAAATTGGACGCAAAGAACACAAAGATCGAATCCCGCTTCTCTGCGTGCTCTTGTGGGTAAAGGGATGGTGTAGACGGTGCGAACCGAGCGGCCGCGCATGGGCGTCAACTTAAGGAAATCGGAGGAGACGAACTCCGCCTTGTAGGCGGCCTCGGGGAGGCTGCGTCTCCCCTGCGCCCCCCTTTTATATTGATCATGTCGATACCCAAGACCACCGTGATTCACTTTCCCACCTCGACGGTCTAACCGGGAGGGTCGACCTCAGTGACTGCCAAATGAACTTCACCACGTCGCTTCCTGGAAAGGTCGTCCATCCATCACCGAGGCTGTTACATTTGGTCGTAAAGGAGGGTCGGCGATGAACTGGCTTGCATGGTCTTTACTGTCAGCCCTGTTCGCCGGGCTCACCGCCATCCTCGCCAAGAAAGGCGTAGCCGGCGTGGATTCCAATCTCGCCACTGCGGTGCGCACGTCGGTTGTCCTGGTGTTCGCCTGGGGTGTGGCACTCGCCACCAATCCCGCCAGTGCGCTGTTGGAATTTTCCAGGCGCACCTGGCTGTTTCTCGGCCTGTCGGGCATCGCCACTGGCCTTTCGTGGCTCTGCTACTTCCGCGCGCTGCAACTCGGCGAAGCCTCCAAGGTTGCGCCCATCGACAAGCTCAGCGTCGTCTTTGTCCTCGTGCTCGCGGCGGTCTTTCTCGGCGAATCGCTCACCGCCAAGACGCTCCTGGGTGGCGGACTCATCGCCGCCGGGGCCGTCGTGCTGGCGCTCAAATGACTTCGCTCGACGAACCGCTCGCGATTTCGCTGCTCTTTTCGTTCATCGCGACTCCGGTCGTCTAAGTCTTGATTCTCGGCCTCACCGGACGCTTGCGAAAGTAGTTAACTACTTTGTGTGACTGAGACTGCCTCCAATGAATGAACCTACAGATACGCGTTGACGGCGATACCGCATGATTCCTTTACCCTGAGGAACTGAGAGAACGCGGAGGCAGGCCTTGTCGAAGTACCCCGTTCCGGCGCAAACCGCCATGTCCGGACCCACCGAGATCGATTTTTTCGAAAATCGCCGCAAACCATGACTCCAATGTGCCGAAATCAACGTAAAAGAAGGGATCATCCACTGACCTTTCGCTGTCGACCTTCACCTGCCTGTCGTGAACTCCCTCACTTCACTTCTTCCCGCCCGCTTTCAACGCCGTCTTCTGGCCAAGGCGGAGCCGACCCCTCAGGTGGAGCCGTCCGACGGCCACAACCGGGAGGTCCTCGGCGCGATCGCCGCGGCCCCGCAGCGGCGCGGCATGTCCATCCGCTTTCGTCCACCTCCCCTGGAGGCGCCTTCCCCTAGACCTTGGATCTTCGAACGGCCCCATGCCAGAGGGTCCGTGCGCACCTGAGCGCCTTGGAACAGTCGCTCAGGCGTCCTCCGTCCGAGCTTTGCCTCCTTTCTTCGGTCAAGCGCCCCCGTCAGATCAATCCTCCATTTGGATCTCTTTGTTTCGGTGTCGGGGACAGCCGGCCCGGAGCCAGGCGGTGATGAACCGGTCGAGGTCGCCATCGAGCACGCCTTGGGTATCGCTGGTGCTCACGCCCGTGCGCAAGTCCTTGACCATCTGATACGGCTGCAGGACGTAGCTGCGAATCTGGCTGCCCCAACCAATCTCACCCTTCTCGCCGTAGAACCGCTCCATCTCGCTGCGTTGCTCATCCTGGCGTTTCTCGTAAAGCCGGGCCTTGAGGATGCTCATCGCCGAGGCTTTGTTCTTCAGCTGGGAACGTTCGTTCTGGCACACAACCACCAAGCCGCTGGGAATGTGCGTGATCCGAACCGCCGAATCGGTGGTATTGACGCCCTGTCCACCCTTGCCGGAGGAGCGATAGACATCGATCCGCAACTCATCCTCAGGAATCTCGAGTTTAATCTCGTCGGTGATCTCGGCGACCACGTCGATCGCGCAGAACGAGGTATGCCGCCGCTGGTTGGAGTCGAAAGGGCTGATGCGGACCAAACGGTGGACGCCACGCTCGGCCTTGACGTAGCCGTAGGCGTGCTCGCCCTTGATCAACATCGTAGCCTTGCTGATCCCGGCTTGGTCGCCGGGTTGCACATCCTGCACCTCGACCGTGAAACCACGGCGGTCCGCCCAGCGCGAGTACATGCGGAAGAGCATGTCCGCCCAGTCGTTCGACTCGGTGCCGCCTGCCCCCGACTGAATCGAGAGAATGGCATTGTTACGGTCGAACTGGCCGGTCAGGAATGCACCGATTTCGATCTGGTCGAGTTCCGCGACCATCCCCGCGACTTGCTGGTCAATCTCGCGCGCATAGGTTTCCTTCTCCGCGTCGGAAGCCAGGTCGATCAACTCGATCATGACGTCAATGTCCGCCAACTTCTTCTGAAAGTCGGCCACCGGCGTGACCGATCGCTTCAAACCATTGAGTTTCCCGATGTGCTTCTGCGCGCGATCATTGTTGTCCCAGAACTCAGGCGCGCCCATCTGCGCCTCCATCGCCTCGATCTCTCGCTGTTTTTGGTCGACGTCAAAGAAACCTCCAGAGATGCCCGGCGCGCTTCTTGATGTTCTCGATGTGGGAAAAGGTTTCTGGAGCGATCATGATGAAAACCCCATGACCGCAACCCCACGCCTAGGGTGCAAGCGACAAATGTTCACCCCCGCATCCTCACACCGGAGCATAACACCGGCTCAACGCTTCTCGGTGTCGTTGAGCGTCCCTTTTTCCGACAGCATTCTCCGCATCTGATCATCGGAAACCTCCGCATAGTGACTGTAGTCGGCAACGTGACGGCCTCTGCCTCCCGTGAGCGAACGGACCACCGTGCTATAGTGGTAAAGTTCCCGCTGTGGCACATGGGCCCGGATACTTTGGAAATGACCGTCGGCTTCGACACCAAGGATGTGCCCGCGGCGTGCCGTCAGGTCACCCAACACACCACCCACCGACTCCTCCGGAACCGTGACCGTGACCTCCCAGATCGGCTCGAGTAAACCGGGCGCAGCCGCGTTGAAGGCTTCCTTCAACGCGTGGTAACCCGCCACCTGAAATGCGATATCCTTCGAGTCGACCGGATGCATTTTGCCATCGTGGAAGTCGACCTTGACGTCGGTCACCCGATAGCCGGCGAAAATCCCTTCGCGACACGCGGTCTGCACTCCTTTTTCCACCGACGCGACGAACACCCGGTCAACGTTGTTCCCCACGAGTGACTGGGTGAAGACGACTCCGCTGTTCCGCGGACCGGGTTCGATCTTGAGCGCCACCTCGGCAAATTGACCGGCTCCCCCGGTCTGTTTCTTATGCCGGTAGAGCGACTCCGCGCTGGCACGAATGGTTTCGCGGAAGGGGATTTTCGGCTCCTCCAAGGTCACGACCACACCAAATCGGCGAAGCAGCCGCTCAACAATGATTTGGAGGTGCATTTCCCCCTGTCCGGAAACCACCGTCTGATGCACTTCATCGTCCACCCGGTAATGGAAGGTCGGGTCCTCCTGATGCAACGTGGCCAAACCGACCGCGAGTTTGTCCTCATCCCCCTTGGACCGAAGTTTGAGGGCCGCGTGAATATCGGGTCTGGGGTAGTCCACCTTCGGGAGCACCACTTGGAAACGGGGACTGCAAAGCGTGTCACCCGTATGCGTGTCCCGCAACTTGACCACGGCTCCCAGATCACCGGCGTTCAGATGCGTCACCGGCGTGCGTTCGCGTCCGCTGAGAAGATAAATCTGCCCCAGGCGTTCGGTGAAATCACGACCCGAGTTCACCATTTCGGCACCGGAGCGCACCGTCCCCGAATAGACCCGAAAGAGCGAAAGTTCACCCACCCCCGGTTCATTCATCGTCTTGAAGATGTAGGCCACCGGTTCGGGTTGGGACAAGGTCACAGCACCCGGCAGACCGCTGGCGTCCTTGGCCGGAACCTCCGCGCGATCGAGCGGGGACGAACCATATTTGGCGATGAAGTCCATCAGCCGCGAAACCCCGACATTGGTTTCGGCGCAGACCGGGAACAACGGTACGAACACCTGTTTCTGGATCGCCTGATGCAACCCGGCGCGAAATTCCTCCTCGGCCAGATACCCCTTTTCGAAAAACCGCTCCATCAACGTGTCGTCGGATTCCGCGACGTACTCGATCAACTCGCGGTGGAGCTTCTTCACCCGTTCGGAGAGGGCCGCGGCAGGGACCTCATTGTAGCGACCATTGCCGCCCGGGGTATAGGCGACAATCTCGTTGCGCATCACGTCGAGCACCTGGCTGAACCCCGGTCCGGTGGACATCGGCACACCCAGCGGAAAGACATTTTGCCCGAAATGCTCACGCGTAGCGGCGAGCACTTCGTCGAACTTGACGTTGGGTTTATCGAGTCCGTTGATGACCAGAATTTTAGGGATTCCAAAACGGTTTGCATACTCCCAGGCGGCATCCGTGCCAACACCAAGTCCGTGCGCCGCATTGATCACAATCAGCGCGAAATCCCCCACTCGAAGCGCGCCCAGGCCTTCGCTGATGAAATCCGCGTAACCGGGCGTGTCCAAAATGTTGAATTTCCGATCCATCCATTCGGTGTGAAGGAGCGAGCAGTGCACCGAAATCTGGTGCTGCTTTTCGCTGGCGTGGTAGTCGGAAACCGTCGAGCCCGCGGTGATCGAGCCCAGTCGGCCGATCTTTCCCGAACAGAGCAGCATGGCTTCCGAGAGCATGGTCTTGCCGGCGGACGCGTGACCAAGAACGGCGAAATTTCTCAGGTCTGAAGAGGCGTATTCTTTCATGAACCGAGCGGATAAGGGTTGGGGGATCCCATGCGAAGCGCATGGGCGAACGGAGGCAGATTAACGTATTTGCAGTGAGCCGCCTGCGCGTCACTTGCGACTCTCTCAGCGGATCTTGTCTAGATTCGGCATCACTCCGCCTCAAATCTCCATTCCCTTCCGATCGACTTTATCCTAGAATCAGCTGCATCGCAGCGTTCTCGTTTCTCCTCCCATCATGCACTCGACTCATCCCCAGCACGCCCGCGCCTGGCTCGGACTTGCACTCATGTTCGGCGTCGGCATGGCCGGACTGCCCCAGGTAACCAGCGCCGCCGAAAATTCCCCGCGCTACGAAGCCAGTTGGGTATCCCTCGACGCACGGCCCACGCCCGAGTGGTTCCTCGACGCGAAGTTCGGGGTCTTCATTCACTGGGGCGTCTACTCCGTGCCCGCCTGGGGCGCACCCAAGGAATACGCCGAGTGGTACTGGCGGCGGATCATGAGCAACTCCCCCAAGGATGCGGTTTGGCGCGACTTTCACGCCAGGAACTACGGGACGAACTTCGACTACATGGACTTCGCTCCCAAGTTCACCGCCGAACTTTTTGACGCCCGTCAGTGGGCCGATCTTTTCGAGCGCTCCGGTGTAAAATACGTCGTCCCGACTTCCAAACACCACGACGGCTTCGCCCTCTGGCCAAGCACCGAGGCCAGCCGTCATTGGGGCCGTGCCTGGAACGCCTTCGAAACCGGTCCCCGCCGAGACCTGATGGCGGAACTCGCCGAGGCCACTCGCGCGAAGGGCATGAAATTCGGCTTCTACTACTCCCTTTATGAGTGGTTCAATCCGCTTTGGCTGAAGGATCGCGGTCGTTACGTGGCCGAGCACATGATGCCGCAGTTCAAGGATGTCGTTTCCCGGTACGCTCCGGCCATCATCTTCGCCGACGGAGAATGGGATATGCCCTCCAAGGACTGGAGGAGCGAGGAGTTGCTCGCCTGGCTTTTCAACGAATCACCGTCTCGCGGGGAGGTGGTGATCAACGACCGCTGGGGCAAGGACAGCCGTCACAAACATGGCGGTTATTGGACAACCGAATACGCCGCGGGCCTTCAGGACGGCACCCATCCCTGGGAGGAGAGCCGCGGCATGGCCCACTCCTACGGCCTCAACCGCGCAGAACGAGTCGATGACTACAAGACCTCCCGGGAATTCATCCTCGTGCTGATCGACCTGGTCAGCCGCGGCGGCAACCTGCTCCTCGACATCGGACCCGCCTCCGACGGCACGATCCCACCCCTGATGGAGCAGCGCCTTCTGGAGATCGGCGACTGGCTCAAGGTCAACGGTGAGGCCATCTACGGCACCCGCACCGCCGGTCGCGCGGTCCAGTGGACCGAGGGCAAACGCACCGAACAGGCCTACGGCGAATACATGGTCAAGTACAACCTGCTCGACCAGGTCGGCCAGACCCCCAGGGATGGCAACGCGGTCAAACAGGTGTTTTACACCCAGAAGCCCGACGCCCTCTACGCCATCACCGCCGGCTGGCCCGGCCGCCAGCTCGTTCTTCGCAACGTGTCCGTAAGCACCACTTCCACCGTCACCCTGCTCGGTCTGCCCGACACCCTGAAGGCGGAGGTCTCCGGGACATCATTGACCATCACCACCCCAGAATTGAACCCTGACAACGCCCCCTGCCAGCACGCCTTTGCCTTCAAGATCACCGGCGGCAGGCTCCCTCCGGAAAACTGACCGTCCTCTATCCTGTCCTTCGCGAACGCCGAAAGGACTGACCGAGCGTCACGACCTGCGGAATCGCCACTCGAACGTGCGTCTCCAGACCCTACGCCTTGGTCGTATCCGGCCGCGCGCCAGTCATCAGGCTCGACCGGGAGGGCGAAAACACGGACTGCTGGCAATAGTCCCGGTCGAACACGAGACCGGCTCGGGCGATTCGATCGATATCGGGACTCTTGATGGAATCGAAGCCGGAGGCGCTGAGCTCGGGGCGCAGGTCATCGACGGCAATGAAAGCCTTCCCGGGAGCAAGCTCCGGGGCATTTGCCAAGACCACTTCAACTCGACCGGCCGTCAAACAATTCGCCCTCAAACCCGTCCGACCAACCAAGCCGGAGCACGCTCCGGGGTATCGGACCCACAGCGAATGAACCGATTAACCCCGCGGAGATCCGATAAGTCGTAGCTTAGTCCCTGGACGACATATTTTTACGGCACAAACACTACCTTCTGGTACTCTCTCTGATATTGGAAGATCTTCACCTCTTCACCCCTTGGCATCTTCGATGCTCGCCGGAGTCTTTCGAATCGACTGCGTTCCGGCAACGTGTTGATTGCGAGATCGAGGGCACTTGACGACTTTGATACTCTCCTGCTTTCAACGCCATGTTCGGCACCACAATTCAATCCCACTCCCTGTCTGGTCGTTTGACGGCGGCGCTCGGCGTTGCGTTGATTCTGGTGCTGAATGTCCTGGCGTTGCGGCCTGACTGGCACGAAGCCTTCTGCCAGCACCAGCAGGCACCGATTGCGTGTGCTCACGGGCACCAGACGGGAAACCACCACCATCACGACCACGGCGATTCCGGTGATGCGACTGGCTGTGTAGTCACGCTCTTCGCCCACGGCGTTTCCGTCCAGTGTGACTTGGCGGCTCTCCCAACGGTCGAACGCGTGGTTGAGGCAATTGTTTCCCGTCCGTCTGATGCGAAGCGGGTAGCGGCGGTTCGGCATCTGCGACCGCCCACCCAAGCGCCCCCGAGCGCCTGAGTTGAACCTGTAAGGTCCCGCACCGAGCCCTAGCTGCGGTGCGCACTCGTATCCTTGTGCGTTCAAGGCACGCCGCGTCGGCGTGCCTGCGCTTCACCCAACTCAGATTCGCCATGCCCTCTCGCTTTCGTTTGTCGCTTATTTTCTTCGCGCTCGGTTCTTCGACTCTGCACGCCCAAACCGCGCCGGTCGTATCTTCCCCCGCGGGGGCCGTCTCCGATGGGCTTCCGCACTCGTGTTCGCGTTGCTCATCGCAGCGGTGGGGAGCGGCGTGCGTTACCAGCGCACTCTCGCGGCTGAGCGCGCCTCTGCGCAGGCCGCCGAGAACGCCCGCTGGCTGGGACAGGGTCAAAAAAATCCGCACTCCGCCGCGCACTACGGGCTCTATGCGTTCAAGCCCGCCTCGCCGCTCACGGCCATCGATCAGGGAATCGAGCCGTTCGTCGGCGTCAGCGTCCGGCTGGAGGCGCACACGATGAACGATTTTATGCATCGCCCGGCGCAGGATGGCACGGCCCTCGCACGTTTCGGCGAACTCACCGCCGCCCTCACGCTGCAAGTCATCCTCCCGCTCCTCATCGTGCTCTTCGCCTTCGGAGCCTTCTCCGCCGAGCGCGAGCGCCAGCTACGCCCACGACGACGCCACCATCACCAAAGACACCAACGTCAACCTCATCGGCAAACGCGTCGTCAACGTCCCGCGCGACACCGCGAGTTTCTGGAGCACCAACGAACTTCAGACCGGCGACCTCGCCGGCCTGAAATTCGGCGGCGGCCTCTTGCAAACCGACAACCGCCTCGTGAACAACGCCAACCTCTTCTTCCTCCCCAGCTACGTCCGCTACGACGCGGTGGTCTCCTACCGCCTCAAATCGTGGCGCGTCGCGCTGAACATCCAAAACCTTACCGACAAGAAATACTTCGATTCCGCCGGCGGCGTCTTCCACCCCATGGCCCCGCGCCAGTTCTTCCTGAACCTCGCCTACACCTTCTGATTTAGCCGCACGGCCCATGTCGCCCACCCTGGCGGTGGCGTCTTTTCCTCCGCCCGTAGGAGCAAATTTATTTGCGATCCAAGCCCACGCCCCCTCCGCACCCTCTTTTTCCTTCTTCACAATCTTTTTCTTTCTCCCGCCCGCTCTGAATCCAACCGCCGGACGCCCGTTCCGCCAAAGTCACAACCAAAGTCTTCCCCATCGCTCCTCCTCCGAGCACGTAGTCCCCCGTCAGGCGGAATTCGTCTCCGATTTCTCCGATCTCCGAAAATTTCTGTGTCTTCCGTGTATTCCGTGGGCCCCCCTCCGCCTCTCCAATTTCTCCTCCGTCCATTTTCAAACTGACTCCTCACTTTTCGTCATGAACACCAAAACCTACCT
>Ga0163154_10007681_pt1 | contig 12792 bp, 11 predicted proteins | sample OliLakLV19MP9P1_FD_148649 | JGI IMG/M metagenome (GOLD analysis project Ga0163154, IMG submission 148649) | Freshwater microbial mat bacterial communities from Lake Vanda, McMurdo Dry Valleys, Antarctica - Oligotrophic Lake LV.19.MP9.P1 | ecosystem: Environmental > Aquatic > Freshwater > Lake >... | reverse complement strand
TTCTCTTTGAGTGAGGTCGTAGAAGCTAGTGCCTTTACGATTTAGATCCCGAGCCAGGTCACGACCGACAAAACGCCAGTGCCAAGGCTCAAAGATGTAGAAGTTGTTACCTTCAGGGTAAGAGAGAATAAATCCGTATTTGTAGGCGTGTTCCTTAAGCCACTGATAGGCCTCGGTTTGCGCAAAGCTTTGTGAAGTAGCGCCGGTAGCCACGTCGACAATATCAACAGCTGTTCCCAGCTGGTGTTCAGAGTAACCTTGGTCAGCGGAGAAAGTGTTTGAACCGATGCCGTAAACCTGAGTAAACTGACCTTTAATGTCTTTTTGTTCAGCAAAGGACCTGTAAGCTGAGATGATTTTTATATCAAAACCGTCATCCTTCGCTTCGTCCAACATATCAGTTAAGTATTTAACTGCGTTACCGTGAAAGTATTGATCCTTTTTACCAGGCAGAATGTATCTACTACTAATTTCAGACAACTTAAGCGGAACAAAGTTTTCGTTTAGGAAGTAGGTTCGGGAATATTTTTGTAACAGCTCCTTGTCGGTCTTAGATAGCTTGTCCAGTACGCCAACTGTTCCTGAAATTTTTCGGATCTGATCTTCGAAGTCATCATTCTTGTCTTTTTCTTTTCGATAGTCATCTTCAAGGTCTTCTAGATCTCCGGTAGTAGACAAGAGGCGTTCATTTAACTCGGTAATAGCCTCAGACGAGCTTTGCTCAAGAGCCAATAACGAATTGGTTTTGACTGAATTATCTTGAAGCAGGGACGCTTTTTCGGCGGTTAACATTTTGATCTTGTTTTGCTTAGTGTAGTTGTCATAACCCAAGTAACCAGATGCCGCCACAATCACCAATAAAAGTATAATATAGGCGATTTTTGAACCAGGTTTTTGATTATTCATTGGCTCTATTCTAGCATGACTCTGCCTTGAAAAGGAACCGTTTTCGTGTTAAGGTTACCCGGTTATTAATTAAGTTCTGTACAAATGTCAGAAACAAATATGCCAGCAGCCGAAGTAAATGCGTCTAGTGAGCTTGAGCTTACTAGTTACGAATTTTCTTTCCACGTTCTTCCAACGGTTGCTGAAGGGGAAGTAGAAAATATAGTAAAGAAAATCAAGGAAATGATCAGTGTTTTTGGTGGTGAAGTCTTCGATGAAGAGAAAGCTCAAAGATTTGATCTTGCCTACGATATCGTCAAGTACCTTGAAGGAAAGAATCGAAAGTTTAGTAGTGCTTACTTTGGTTGGTTGCGGTTCAAAATGGACGCAGTTAGTCTAGTAAAGTTCACTGAATCAGTGGATGACAACAAAGAATTACTTCGATACCTTTTAGTTCGTCTATCACGTGTAGAAGAACAGGCTCCATTCCAATTCCACGAATCTATTGCTGACCGAAAGGTAAGGGCTGTAGAGGAAGATGCCGAAGTGGCTGAAGAAGAGGCAACTGAAGAAGTAGCCGAAGATACTGAGATGGAAGACGAAAAGGGTGGCGCGGTCGCAAAGGAGACAGTATAATAAACATACTATCAACTAAATAAACTAAAAATATGTACCTCAACAAAGCAATGGTTTTTGGAAATCTAACTAGAGATCCAGAAATGAAGGCTCTACCGAGCGGAATGCAAGTTTGTTCTTTCTCACTAGCGACAAATCGCGTCTACAACGACCGAGATGGCAAAAGGCAAGAAATAGCTGATTATCACAATGTTGTGGTTTTTGGTAAGCAAGCAGAAAATTGTGCCAAGTATCTTACTAAAGGTAGTAGTACTTATGTTGAGGGTCGTATGCAGACTCGAAGCTGGGACAAGGATGGTCAAAAGCAATACCGCACCGAAGTAATTGCTGATCGAGTTCAATTTGGGCCAAGACCTGGCGGCGCACCTTCCTCAGCACCGGCATCAGGAGCTTCAGGATCCAAGGCTGACGATCAAAATGACAAGAATGCTTCAGTCCTACCGGATTATCCAGAGGACGAGATCAATCCTGAAGACATCCCATTCTAGAAGACTAATATACCCGATCTACTTTGTTGCAGCTTCACTTTTTATTGTCACGGTAGGAAACCTACCGCTCCCTTAAAAAGCTTGCTGCGCCGCGTATCTCAGGTATCTAGTCTCCTAGAATTAAGGCGTCAAATCTCTACCAAACAGTCCTACATATATAAAATTTGAAACATTAACAGCTAAAAACTATTATGGAACAACAAAACTTACATAAAAAAACTGCGATCGAGCATATTGATTACAAAGATATCAATAAGCTAGGTGCTTTAGTAAACCCACACGCTCGAATCTTCAGTCGACGACGATCTGGATTTTCAGCTAAGGCTCAAAGAGACTTCGCTAGGTCAGTCAAGCGAGCAAGATTTATGGCACTAATGCCGTACATCCAGCACTAAATAAGTAGAAACAAGGAACCGAAGGTGACTATGTTTTACTTATGCAGACGCTTAGCTGTCTGCGACCCCACAGGGAGCAGTCAGCTGTAGCGGGCTGCCAAGTAGAAACAAGGAACCGAAGGTGACTATGTTTTACTTATGCAGACGCTTAGCTGTCTGCGACCCCACAGGGAGCAGACAGGTGTAGCGTGCTGCCAAATATTTAAAAATCATTGAGTTGCTAGACGCGCTAACTCGTGGACGCGAGACGTACTGATTTGTACGGTGAGTGCCATCGAATGAAGCTGGAACAACGCAGATTGTGATTTTTAAAAGATTTGAGGACAAACAAAAGACCGGCGCCCCTAGGGGCGCCGGTCTTTTGTTTGTCCTAACCCTTACTCACCCGTTCAGAATAGTCACCAGATTCAGTATTGATAGAGAGGACGTCTCCGGCATTGATAAACATCGGGGCCATAATCACGGCTCCGGTTTCCAAAGTTACTTCCTTCAACGCTCCTGAAGAAGTGTTGCCCTTTACCGCGTCCATGGCTTCAGTCACCTTCAGTTCAATTTTGATAGGGATCCTGACGCCTATCACTTCTTCGTTGTAGACCATGGCTGTCAGCTCTGATCTTTCTTTAATAAACTTGCCTTGGTCACCAATAAGATCGCTAGTTAGGAAAAATCTCTCGCCCGCCTTTCCAGTAGTATGGAACCAGTATTCATTACCTTTACGGTAAATAAAAGTAATATTTCTACTTTCAAGATCAGCTTCGGCAGCATTTTCATTAACGTGAAAAGTGTTTTCAACCAAGCGTCCAGTCTTAAGGCTCTTTAGCTTGGTGATATTGACCGGCTTTCTTTGTTGCTTACGAAAAACATTATAGGAGATCACTAAATAAGGCTCATCATTGAAGACAATGACTTTTTTAGGGGTGATTTCGTTATATGAGAGGATGGCCATAAATATGTTAAAAATGCTACACTGAGTAGACCAAGATACTATCACACATGTCTTTACTAACAAATAGCCCTGAAGCACCAAATGACCTACCAGATGAGGTTGTTTTAGTGCAGTCTGTAAGTAAGCCGTGGCTATACGGACTTCTAGTAGACCGATATCAAGCCGCCTTTATGCGCAAGACTCTGGGTATTTTACGCAATCAACTAGACGCCGAGGAAGTAGTCTTAGATACTTTTACCAAGATCTATTTCAACGCCAACTCTTTTACCCCCCAAGCTGGAGCCAAGTTTTCATCTTGGGCTTATCGGATATTGCTCAACACCACCTTTACCCGCTACCAAAAATTGGTCAAAAATGGCCAGCGCTTTCAAGCGCTAGATCCAGAGTTTGAACAGCTGGTGGCTGATAATAGTGTCGAGAAGGTCATGAACCAAGACCAGGACGCAGTCGGTAGGGTTTTGGCTCGGCTACCGGGACATTTTTCCTATGTTCTTAGGCTACATTACCTAGAGCGTTGGTCACACCAAGATATCGCCAACGAGAGTGGTGATAGTGTTGGCTCAGTCAAAGCCAGGATCCACCGGGCCAAGAAGGCTTTCAGGGCTGAGAGTCAAAATGGGGAATTACACCTACCGGAGTAACTTTTTTTGTTAGAATTAGTTATACCTATATATGGAACATATTAATAAGAGTTTAAGACACATAAAAAGACGAATCATGCTACGCGTTTGGTACTGTTACTTTTTGAGTCTACTCGAGGCGCCAGCTACTCTGGTAGCCGCTTTGTTTACTGTCAGTACTCTAGTCTTTGTGCAGTTGGTTTCAGTGCCAAGCATTATTGTAAATATTCTCAATGTCCGAGTCGGGCTTTTGCCAGAATACCTGTGGAGTACGGTCGCCCACGCTCTACTGGAAGGGGAATTGCTCAAAGTCATTTCTTTGGTGTTGATTTTAGTTTCCTCCGTCTACTTGGTGATGTTGCTCAGGCAGTATCCGTTGCGGCGAGTTCGGTCTATTTAAGAGGATAAAGACATAGCCCGAAGCCAAAGGCTTCGGGCTATGTCTTTACGTCTCCTCCATTATTTCTTAGCCTCTGCCTTCAATTCTTTACGAATCAAGATCAGGAGTTCCTTTTGCAACTTAGCATTTTCTCGTAGCGTAGTCCGAGCAGCGTCATAACCACGACCTAGCTTTACTTCAGCACTTTCGTCACCCCCCGGAGGCAAGTAACTGTATGAAGCACCAGATTTTTTCACTAGTCCGTACTTTTCACCTAGAGCCAGTAGTTCACCTTCTCTAGAAATACCTTCACCGTAGATTAGATCAAATTCTGTGGTTCTAAATGGGGAAGCGATCTTGTTCTTGACCACCTTTACTCGGTGACGGCCACCAACCACTTCTTCACCTTTTTTGATCTGAGCGATACGACGGATATCCAGACGGACTGAAGTATAAAACTTAAGCGCCTTACCACCCGGAGTAGTCTCTGGGTTACCAAACATTACCCCTACTTGCATGCGGATCTGGTTAATAAAGATAACCACCGTCTTACTCTTGGCGACGATACCAGTCAGCTTACGCAAAGCCTGACTCATAAGACGAGCTTGCTTACCGACATGGTGCGCTCCCATTTCACCTTCAATTTCATCTCGAGGGGTCAAAGCCGCTACGGAGTCGACAACAATAATATCGATTTTCCCAGAACGGACCAGTGACTCCACAATCTCTAGCGCTTGCTCACCATTGTCTGGCTGAGAGATTAGTAGTTCGTCTAGTTTCACTCCGATACTTCGGGAGTATTCCGGGTCCATAGCGTGCTCCGCATCGATAAAGGCACAGATGCCACCAAGCTTTTGTGCTTCGGCGACCGCGTGCAAAGCTAAAGTCGTCTTACCAGAAGATTCTGGCCCAAAGATTTCAATAATTCGTCCACGAGGGAAGCCGCCAATACCGAGGGCGTCGTCTAGACCAATAGATCCAGAGGGAATAGCGTCCACGTCTACCCGCTTACTCTCAGATAGAGTCATGATAGAATCGTCACCAAACTTAGTTTTAATAGCGCGCAAAGTTTCCGCGATACTAGCAATGCCGCCGCCTTTTTCAGTTGGGGCTTCACCCATAGTCTTTGGTGGCTTTACGACTTTTTTCTTTACCATAGTGATTTATCTTATTTAATAAATGAGGCTGGAGTGTATACAAATGAACGTACCACACTCGTCTCTCTACCGTATCTATCGGTTGCCCTCAGAGTAGTAATAGTATAACCGTTTTCCAAAACTAATGCCTCATCAAAATAGCCATTTTCGTCAGTAAATATCTGACGGTCATTGAGCCAGAGGCGAGTAATGTTGAAGGCTTTGCCTTCAAGAGCTATAACCCGATTGTTTTGATGGACCTCCGGTTCATTTTGGAGCACGATCTGTGGTCCAGTGATGAGAAACCTAGCTTGAAACGCGGCATACGAAATAATAAAGATAAAGATTAAAATCAGGCCAACTACTTTTAAAATAGTCCGTAACTCTAGTCTTGATTCTTTGATTTCAATCATGCGTTGCGGTCAGCTTCTTCTTCTTCTTCCTCCTCGTTGCTGTCGTTTCCGGACAAGATCTCTCTTGGTCTCGACCCATCAGCTGGACCAATAATTCCCTGCTCTTCCAGAATGTCGATCAAACGGGCCGCCCGCGAGTAGCCAATGCGTAGTTTACGCTGTAGGTACGAGGTAGAGGCTTTACCAGCTTCTAGGACTGCCTGCTTGGCTTCGTCAAAGAGTTCGTCGTCGGCGTTGTCCTTACTGCCTCCAAGAGCGGACATAAATGAGGCGGCACTACCATCTTTAGACTCTTCAAAGTTGATCGTATCTAGCATGTCAGCGTCTTGAGCCTTGAGGTAGGCCACCACCTTCTTGATCTCTTCTCCTGAAATATAAGCGGCCTGGATTCTAGTCAGTCGTGATCCTTCGGCAGAGAAGAGCATGTCTCCTTGACCAAGGAGCTTCTCCGCTCCCATTTGGTCAATAATAGTTCGTGAATCTATCTGTGAAGCCACATTAAGAGCAATACGAGTTGGAATATTGGCTTTGATAGTTCCAGTAATGACGTTTACCGATGGTCGCTGAGTTGCCAAGAGTAGGTGAATACCTACCGCTCGACTCATCTGCGCTAATCGAACAATCAAAGCTTCTAACTCACGCGGATAGGCTTGCATTAGGTCATTAAGCTCATCAAGGATAATAACTATGTATGGTAGTGGTTCAGGTAGACTATCCTTTTCCTCTTCCAATGAACCATTTTCTTCCCAAGCCTTTTTAGTTGGATGGTAGACCTTGCTGTGGTAGAGATCCAAGCTCTGAACCCCTTCAGTTTGAAGAATGTCGTATCTTCGGGACATCTCCTTCACCGCCCAACTAAGAGACTGGAGTGCTTTCTTTGGCTCAGTGATTACCGGAGTTAGTAGGTGAGGAATTCCATTATATAGAGTGAGTTCCACTCGCTTTGGATCGACCAAAATAAATCTTAGTTGCTCTGGGGAGTTTCTAAAGAGTAGGGAAATAATAATATTGTGAATCGTCACCGACTTTCCCGAGCCGGTAGTTCCAGCGATGAGGGCGTGAGGCATGCGAGCAATATTGGCAAAGTGCACTCCGCCAGCCACGTCCTTACCTAGGGCGATTAGCAAAGGTCTTGGTGAATCAGTGTATTCTGGGTTCTTCAAAATAGAGGCTAGGCCGACCAGCGACCTTACCGCATTTGGTACTTCGATACCCACCAAAGATTTGCCCGGGATCGGCGCCTCAATTCTGATAGTGCTGGCCTTAAGAGCCAGTTGCAGTTCTTGCTGCAGAGCGACGATTCGCGAAATACGCACTCCTTGGGCGGGCTTCAGTGAGTAGCGGGTGATAGCCGGTCCACTTTCGACCGCGTCCATCTCGACATTGATACCAAATTCTTTCAGGGTCCGCTTAATAATGATGGAATTAGCTTTCACGTCACCAGCCTTGGCGACACCTTTGTCCTTGCTTAGAAGCGATAGCGAAGGCGGGATGTATGGTCCGCTAAAACTTTTCACTACTAAGTCATCAGTATTTTTAATAACTCCAAGAGAGCTGCCGAGCTTGTTGGCTAGAGACTGTTTTTCCTTTTCTGGTTCTTCTGGTACTTCCTCTCCCTTTTCCTCGACGGCATTTTCTGGAACTACTTCTGGTAATGGTTCGATTTCGAGTTCCTCTAGGAGATCAATTTCATCATCAGTCCGTCTTCTTGGAAGGGACAGTCCACGATTAAAAAACAAAAAGAAGCCGATCATGATCACGGCAAAGAGAAGGATACTGGTCACTAGTTCACCGACTAGATATGACAGTGGGTAACTGATGACAAAACCGGCGATGCCACCTAGGTCTACTTGGTAGAGCTCAAGCGACGCCAGTAGGGAAAAGAACACGAGCGAGATACCTAAAGTCTTCGAGGTGCTGACCGCATCATTTTCTTTTGGTTTCATCAAAGCAAAGACATAAAAGATACAAGCGATCGGCGCCAGCCAAGCACCAGTCCCAAATAGTTTGGAGAGCCCCAACTCAGCGTAACCACCGACTCTTCCTGCAAAACCAAGTAGAGACATTAAAAAGAAGATACCCAAAACACCAAAGACTACCGCTCCTATAGCCTGTCTGGCTTGAGGGGAGAGGTCGTCAAACATTGGAGTTCTTTCTTTTACTTCCGGTATTGAGTTACGTTTTTTGCGGGCCATAAGTAATAAAAATAAAATACTGAATACTGACATAATACCACGAATCAGAACTCGGGTTCATTAAAGGACCCTTAGTTTGGGGCGCGCTTTGATCATAAGGACAGGGTCAAAGACGAAAAGCCTAGAAGCTACAAAAGACAAGAAGCTTGCTTATAAACGACAATGTCTTATAATGTAGGGAGGTACGCTACTCTTAAAGGACAAGTACATACGACGCTTTATAAGACTAAAAAGACATCCATGGACAAGGACAATGTATTCGCTGTAAAAAGACTGGCCGGTAATAATGACTATTATAATTCAGTTTTCAAAAAGACAGAGAAAGCCGTTTCGGTAGTCTTTTATATTTTGTCTTATATCGAACAAAACGAAAAGACAGAATTTCACATAAAGACAATGAGCACCAAAGCCATGCAGGTCCATGAAGCGGCTCTCGCCACCTTGTCTTTGTACGAGTACGAGGCGCAGTCAAAAATATTTCCTTTCCAACAGACGCTCGTCTCTTTGGAGGGTACGCTTCGTATAGCGAACGCCGCCAGAGTCTTAAATGACGAAGTCTTGTCTCTACTCCTTAGTGAAGTCGATCTAGTCCAAAGATACCTAAGGAACCACTTTGTAGGAGCTATTCCTTTGACTATGCAGGATGGAGAACTGGTGCCACAAAAGAAAGAAGCGACTACCAAAAGTAGACCGACTTCATCGGCGTCACGGACCACTAGAAGTAACATTCCTAAAGGAGACATCAGTACCGACGCCCACTTGGTCTACAGTCAGTTAGTGGACCGGTCAGCGCGCATAAAGACAGTCCTTGAAGCCAAGCCGGCAGCGACCATCAAAGACATTGCTGAAGTTATTACTGACGTGAGCGAAAAGACAATTCAACGGGAGCTAAATAGTCTTATAGAAAAAAGACAAGTAGTGAGAGACGGAGAAAGACGTTGGTCTAAGTATTCTATAGCAGGGAAGTAGAAAACTGTCCCTTATCTTTTCTTGTCTTTGAAGTTTATTTTTTGACATTAATAAAAGACAGTAATCTTATGAATCTCCCTAAAGTAATGTACAAATTAATTACTGACTTTTACTTGAGAAACCCATTGCTTTAAGCCCCGAGTACTCCACCCTTGATGTCTTCAAAGATCCGTTACTTAATGTTTTCTAGACACTTTTTGACGTAAGAAACCGGTTTTACCGTCGTCATATATACCAGACAGGAGTGTTATTTTTATTGACGTTTGCCTTACTTTAACGTATCGTAGCGTCGTAGTTACAGTTTACAGTCAAATGGTTGTTGTTTGATATTAAGCCTCCTTTGGCTTATCTCCCGACTTAATCCCCATTGATTTTATTCTGGTACTACACCAAGTATAAAAACTTGGTATACTAATACCACTGCGCCTATGCGCCTTTTTCTTAAAGTGATAATCACTAAATCGTGTAGCCCACGTTTAGCCATCACTTGTAAACAGTAAAAGGGTAGGAGTATGAATGTTCTTTGATAAATGCGTAGAGGAGTGAAACGACTACTACAAATTTAGTTCCGGATTTGTCCTTTCCTAGGGCAAATCCCTGGAACTCGAACTCTGTATTGTCATCTCTCTATTCTCGCCATACACGTACCTATATACATATATAAGTACCCAAAAACTCCCGCCTCACTTTTTCCCAACTTGTTTGATACCTCAGATACGCCGTCCTTATTTACAGCTAACCTCTAAGTCGCAAGACTTAGAGTTAGTGATATTTTGTAAGGTGACTTGATAAATCACTTTATGAATATGAATTAATTCATATTATCAGCAGTTATCAAATTAATCGCTCACCTCAGACGTGAGCCGTACTTTAACCAAGTACAAAAACTTAATAAAATATTATGACTATTGCAAAAGATTTTGCAGGGAAAGCAGCAATTGCTTTCGTTGCAGCAGCAATGATCTTCTCAACATTCGCACCTGCAGCGCAGGCGGAATCTACAGAAGACTTGCAAACACAAATTAACGCTTTACTAGCACAAATCGCAGCACTTTCAGGTGGCTCAAGTTCAGCCTCTGATGTATGTCCTTTTACATGGACACGTGATCTAATGGTAGGCGCACAAGGCGCTGACGTAAAGAAACTACAACAATTCCTAAACGCTAACAACGATACACGAGTATCAGCTGCTGGCGCAGGATCAGTAGGATCAGAAACTGAATTCTATGGACCAGCTACTTCAGCTGCAGTTTCAAAGATGCAAGTAATGTATCGTTCAGAAATCCTTACTCCAGGAGGTCTAGTTAACCCAACAGGTTACTTTGGACCATCTTCACGAGCTAAGGCAAATTCACTTTGTCTAGTTGGAGCTCCTATGGAGCCAACAGATCCAACAGATCCAACAGATCCAACAGATCCAACAGATCCAACAGATCCAACAGATCTTTCAGGTGAAGCTTCATTAGATGTATTCGAAATCGAAGACGCTGCTGATGATACAGTTCAAGAAGGAAACGAAGATGTTGAAATCGGTGAACTTAATATTGAGTTTACAGATGGAGACGCTGAAATTTCTCGACTTGATATCGCTCTTGAAAAATCAGGTTCAGATCCATGGGACGTATTCGAAACATTTTCTCTATGGGTTGACGGAGAAAAAGTTGCTGAAATGGCAGCTGATGACGAAGATGATTACCTAGACGAAGATGATGGTACACTTCGATTCTCAGATGTTAAAGTTGTTGGAATGGAAGACGAAGAAGTAACTATTACAGTTGCTGCTACTGTCCAAAACAATCTTGATGCTGCAGACCTAGGAGATTGGGAACTATTCGCAATTGAGATACGTTTCTTTGATGCTGATGGTGTAGCCACAACAGATAACTCTACAGATGAGTTGATCGGAAACACAACAGCGCCATTTACAGTTGATCCATCTGCTAAATTCGAAGTTGAAGAAGAAGGGGAAGAAGATGAACTTACAGTACGTACTTCAACATCTGATCCGGCAGCTACAACGATTCAATTGGAAGATGACAACAAGTCAGATTACGTAACTGTATTTGCTTTCGATCTTGATAGTGAAGACAGTATCAACGACATTGAAGTTACTCAACTACGTGTTGATGTAGCTGCAACTTCAGACGGTACAGTAGCTACAACTACAGCTAACTTGATTAGTGATGTACAGTTGGTTGTTGACGGTGAGACTTACGATGATGTAGAAATCACTCATGGTACATCAGGACAATTCTTGTTTGACCTAGATGACGAAGACTTCTTTATCGAAGCAGGAGATCGAGTAAAGGTTGAATTCCAAGTTGAATTCAAGTCACTAGCTCTTGCTCTAGAAGGTGCTACTATCGAAGCGACAGTAGACACTGATGGTCTAGAAGCTGAAGGCGCTGATGATCTTACAGTTGTTGACGACCAACTAAATGGTTCTGCAACAGGTGAAGAACACACACTTCGAACAGAAGGTGCGATTATTGAACTAGTTAGTTTTGATGAAACATTGAAACTAAACAGTGATGCCACAACTACAGATGACTCTGGAACATTCGTTATCAAGTTTGACGTAACTGCTTTTGAAGCAGACCTATTCATCAACAAAACAGCTGCTTCAGGCACTGCTATGGGAACTCTAGGTGTTAACTTCTTGATTACAGATGGTTCAGGTAATCTTGTAAGTGCTGGTACTCCAACACAATCTCTATCAGCAAATGCTGATACAGAAGGTACACAGTACAAGGTTGATGAAGGAGAAACAAAGACATTCACTTTGACTGTCCAATTTGATCCTACAGCAACTCCAGGCGCTTTCTACGGTGTACAACTTTACAGTTTGAACTTCAAGACTTCAGCTGGAAATCCAAACACTCAACAAAAAGCTCTACCTGCAGAAGATTACGAAACTGATCCACTTTCAATCTAGTCTAACTAGTTTGAGTGAGTTACGTAAAGTAATAAGCTAAACAAAAGCCCCCCGATTTATTTCGGTGGGGCTTTTGTTGTATCTGGAAAGGTAAAACCAATACAATGGCACTTCTCCTCAGATCTGCGAGAATCCCTCTTTGCTGTTCTCCTTACAAGTGTTGGAAGGAATCTTCTCTAGGCCTTCTCCACGTAGTAGGGAACTTCCCTAGGGTACCCCTTTGTTGAGTGCTTAACAAAAGTGAATTCTGTCACGACCTTTCCAAGAGATTTTATCGTCATGTCATGTAGTTGACACCTTGATAGGGATAGGTGATAGGCCTCCAGCCACCCCCTAAAACTACAAAACACTAAAGGCCGCTCCATGGGAGCGGCCTTTAGTGTTTTCATATTTTTCATAGTACAATTCTTTTACTATGAAAAATATGAAATACGTTATTCTGTCGGCCCTACTATTATTTGTTTTGGTCCCGCACTCAAGTCAGGCTTATCTTACATCGGGCCAAGAAGTTATTCGTTTAAATGAAAGCAATGTCTTGTATTTAATCCACTTTGATTTTGGTTCAAAGAAATATGATATGAGATTACCTATTGCTGCATATCGTAAGGAAACTCCAGAAAACTCAAAAGCTTTGGAATATAAAATCGAAGATAATCAATCCGAATCAATGTATAGCAAAGGTGCCGCCGCCGGTATTGTTTTGAGTAAGGCGCTAATAGTAGATGGACATTACTTTATTCCTAAAGGAGAAGGGAAGCGATTTACTCTAGCTGTCATCTTAAATGTACCTGATGT
>Ga0163154_10007679_pt1 | contig 12795 bp, 9 predicted proteins | sample OliLakLV19MP9P1_FD_148649 | JGI IMG/M metagenome (GOLD analysis project Ga0163154, IMG submission 148649) | Freshwater microbial mat bacterial communities from Lake Vanda, McMurdo Dry Valleys, Antarctica - Oligotrophic Lake LV.19.MP9.P1 | ecosystem: Environmental > Aquatic > Freshwater > Lake >... | reverse complement strand
AGCCTGAAGTTCCGCCGCCCAGCAAGCAAATTAACCCTACGCGACAAGCACTTGGCATGAGATTGGCGTTCCGGTTCCTGTCTACAATTTGATTTGTTTGAGCAACTCCAAGGCGCGTTGTTGCGTTGCGCTAGGTGTGGTGGTGATGTTGAAACACGGCGCATCCGGTCCGGCGTTGGGGGTGCGGCAGGTATTTCGCACAATGGTGGCAAGTTCGGCAAGCAAGGTCGCAAAGCTGTGCACCGGTGTGCCGTCGTCGAGCATGTGGCTTCTCACCTTGGTGAGCGCCGCCTTCGATCTTTTGGCCGGTGCGACCGGATCTCGCGTGGTCTTGGCAAGTTGGTCGGTGTCGGCAAACATCAATTCGCGCCAAGCCTCGCGCAGGTGCCACTCCACGTAGTAGGCGAGCATGCACAGAAAGATGTGCGCGCGTACCCGGTCAGCCGTTCGGTGATGGATCGGTCGTATCTTCAGGTCCATCGTCTTGAGCGAACGAAACGCCCGCTCTACCTGAGCCAGCGACTTATAGTTGCGTACACAATCGGGCGCATCCATCTCAACGACCGGTACTGACGTGCGGATGATATAGAGGCCGTCCAGCGCCGCCTCGGCGGCGATGCTATCCGGCTTTCGCGCGAAGGTGAAGGTGGTGTCGCCGATGGCCAGCTCGACATGCTTGGCGACCTTGTACTGGTTGACAACCCGGCCCACCTGCACACCGATCTTGTCTTGGCCGCTGAGCTTGCCGGCATCCACCCGCACCTTGATCTTCGCCAGATTCTTCTCGGTCGCGGCGAGCAATTCTTCGCGCTTGTACGCGCGCAACTTGGCCAGTTCCGGGTTGCGGCAGGCCACCAGTCGCTCGTCCGGATAGTCCGGCGAACTCAGTTCGGCCAGATTGCGCTCGTCGAACAGGCCCAGCTGCAGCTGCCCCTGCTCGACCAGCGCGCGGATCGAAGCGCTCTTGAGCGCCGTGATCCAGCCGATGCCCTCGATTGCCTGCATCTCGTCGATGGCTTTCTGGGAGATCATGCCGCGGTCGCCGACCATGACCATCCGCGCGATCCCGAACTGATCGCGCAGACGCTCGACCTCGGGCATAAACGTCTTGCTGTCAGCGGTATTACCTTCGTGAACCGACACGGCCACCGGGCAGCCGCGCGCATCGGTGAGCAAGCCGTAGTTGACCTGCAGCAGGCCCTTCTTGCCATCGCGGTTGTAGCCGAGCTTGGCCAATGGGCAGGTGCTGCCCTCGAAATAGCTTGACGACAGGTCGTAGAGCACCAACTCACCGGGGCTAAGGTGACGCGTAGCGAGCTTCTTCTGGATCGCGTCCTGGCGGAGAAGCAACCAGTCCATGGCCGCGTACAGGTCGTCCTCATTGGCATCGGCTACGCCGAAGTCATCGGCCAAGGTGGTGGTGTGCCACTGGCGTGTGGTGGCAAGCTTGGTGTGTGGCGCGACGATGCGTGAGGCGACCATCGCCAGGACCAGATCACGTTCGCGGCAGGGCTTGGCAGCCACCAGCGACGCAAAGTCCAGACGCTGCATGGCCGCAGCAACGGCTTCAACGTGGCCGTGGGCGCGTGAGGCAATTACCTCGAAGCACTGTGCCACGGGACACAACTGCTCGCCACGTAGCGCCGCGCGGATCGCCTCGATCTGGGGTGGTGACAAAGAAGACAGATTGGCCAGCGTACGCTTGCCGACCTTGGCACCCTCGCGGAAGGACTCGCGCAGCAGCACGGTGGGCGGGGAGCCGCGGTTGGGTACGATATGGATATGCATGCCTACTAATGTAGCATATTAACTCCATATGTCAACTAAAACACATGCCTACAAAATCCATGCCAAAAAATCACCAACGTGCTGATTACATGGACCTTTCGGTCAAAATAAGGGGAAAATTGGCCGGAACTTCAGGCTAGTCCAGGTTCTGTGGCAGGCTCGGAGTACTGAATGATCTGAGTTGGCCAATTCATTCAGCGGCACCGTACACATCGCCAGACCAACCTTCACAATTCGGTAACGAGTTGGTGCAATAGTGTTCCTCCTATGGCCTTTGAAGGGACCCCTCGTGAAAACCATTTTGTTGTTGACCTCAATCATCGCGGCCATGACTGCTTCCACGTCCTTCGCACAAGTCAAAGAGATCACCGGTGCTGGGGCCACGTTTCCCTATCCGGCGTACGCGACTTGGGGCAAGGCGTACGAGGCCAAGACCGGAATCCGCATCACCTATCAAACGATAGGCTCGGGTGGCGGCATCAAGCAGATACAGGCAGGGCTAGTGGACTTCGGCGCCACTGACATGCCATTGCAGGCGTCGGAGCTGGATGGCGGCAGGCAAGCTAAAGCTTTCTGGCAAGCTACTCGCTGACATTTTCCTGGGGAAAATCACGCGCTGGAACGATCCTGCCATCACTGTGCTCAACCCTGGGGTCGCGTTGCCTCAGATGGATATAGGCGTACGTCACCGCACAGATGGATCGGGTACGACGTTCCTGTTTACCAACTACCTGAGCCAGCTAAGTGCGGAGTGGAAGACGAAGGTGGGTGAAGGCACTTCAGTAGCATGGCCTGTCGGCTTGGGCGGCAAGGGCAACGAAGGCGTTTTGCAATCGGTAAAAATGTTCCCTGGTTCGATTGGCTATGTAGAGCTTTCGTACGCTGTTAAGGCCAACATGGCCGACGTACTGCTGCAAAACAGTTCGGGTAACTTTGTTCGTGCCAACCGCGCCAGCTTCACTGCCGCGTCGACCACCGCAACGTGGAATCCCGAGAACCGGTTCTATCTGATTCTCACCAACCAACCGCAACCCGAGGCGTGGCCCATCACCGGAGCGTCTTACATCCTCGTCAAGAGCAAACAGCGTGATACCAAGCTGGCCAAATCACTTCTCGCATACTTTCAATGGGGTTTTTCCGAAGCGGGCAGGAATGCAATTCATGAATTGGATTACGTCGCGCTGCCGGACAGCGTCATCGTCAAAATTGCGGGCACCTGGTCGAAATCAATCAAAGGCCCTACCGGCGATACTGTCTGGCCGTAACGATCAAACTTGACTCAGCCAGTCGGCTGTTCAGACTCAAGCAGTCTGGGAAAAAGGCAGAGGAATTCGGTTCCGCAGCCTTCGACACTCGAAACCTCTACGCGGCCCTTTAGCCGGTAAGTGACGAGATTAAATACGATATGCAATCCCAGTCCTGACCCGCCCTCTCCACGCTTTGTGGTAACGAAAGGATCAAAAATACGCGGCAACAGGTCAGGCGTGATTCCGGCGCCGTCGTCCATTATTCTCAGTTCGACTTTGTCATCGACTTGACGCGCTGCAATAATGATCGTGCCGCGACCAGCGTCGAACGCATGGCGCAGTGCATTGATGATGAGGTTGGTGACAATCTGGTCGAGCGCGCCTTGATAAGAGCGGACGTTGATCCCCGATCCGCATTCAAGTTTGCAAGCGATACCATGGCGCCTGCATTCCGGACTGACGCTTAATACCAAATCAGCCAGCGCTTCGTACAAATCGAAAGCGGAGAGACCTTCATCAGAATGGTTTACTGCGACGCGCTTGAAGCTTTGCACCAAATTTGCCGCGCGCTCAAGATTACGCAACAGGATATCGGCGCTCTCCACGGCTGTATCCAGAAACGCTTCGAAATCGCTGCGTTTGAGGTTACCTGCGTACGTGGCGCTCTTGATTTGTCGCGTTGCTGACCGAAGATGACTCGCAGCGGTCACGCTAATGCCGATTGGCGTGTTGATTTCATGTGCGACGCCCGCGACCAACGCGCCCAGCGAGGCCATCTTCTCGACTTGAATAAGTTGCGTTTGTGCTTCCTGCAATTGTTCCAGCGCTACCCGCAAGGTGCGGGTACGTTCGCTAACCTGGCTATCAACATCCGTACGTGCCAAACGCAGGGCGTCTTCGGCTTGCTGACGCCTCTCGGCACTGAGCCCGCGCGATACGATCTCCGTTAACGCCGTAGCAAAGTCTTGATCATCGTCCGTCCATTTGCGCACTGTATTCTTTTGCTCACAGCTAACGAGTCCCATGACCTTTCCGTCGATTCTTACAGGCATGAGCAGGACGGAAACAACCCCGGCCGGGGCGGCGTAAAGCTCGCGAAACTCCACAGTGACCGGATTTTTTTCCACGTCATGCGCAACAATCATTCGATTCGCCGAAATAGTCTCAAAAAGACCCGGAAAATCATCCCCCGCGATGCGACAACCGTCATCGATTTCCTTGCAAATTCCCCCCTCACAAAAAGCGGTGCAGTCGAGATGTCGATGGTCATCCGAGAATAACCAAACGCCGACGCGCTCAATCTTCAACCCCGCACAGGCTGCCTCGGCGATCTTTTCTGCGGCGATCGTAAAATAGCCCGAGTCGATATAGGCCGACTTGGAAAGGTCAAAAAGAAGATCGCTCTGGAAAGGCAGCATTTTGGGGTATATGAGTGATTGAAATAGAGGCTCGCAGATTGCTGTCAGTCGGGATGGAGGACGCGCAAATGCAAATACTCGGGCAGCCGCGAAAACAACAGATCCACCAGGCGTGGCTCAAAATGAGTCCCACGTCCATGTTCGATATGCGCCACCATCGCCTGCGTTTCCCAGGCAGACTTGTAGCAACGTTCACTGCCCAGCGCATCGAATACATCGGCGAGTGCAGTAATGCGTGCGAATACATCGATGTCTTCACCGACGAGTCCGCGGGGATATCCGCTGCCATCCCATTTTTCATGGTGTTGCAATGCAATCACCGCACCACGTTTCATAATGCGCTTGTCAGATTTGTTGAGCATTTCAAACCCCACCAACGTGTGGGTTTTCATGACTGCGGCCTCGGTATCGTCATGCCTGCCCGGCTTGTTGAGCACAGCATCGGGAATACCAATTTTGCCCACATCGTGCAAGGGTGCAGCAATGCGTATCAGCTCTACTTCTTGCGCCTGGAGACCATAGTCGCGAGCCAGCATTTCCGCAATTAAAGCAACGCGTTTCAGATGACTCCCGGTCTCTTTTGAGCGATGCTCAACCGCTTCACCCAGAATAAGAATTAGTTCACGCTGCGAGTCCTCAATCTCCTCGTGGAGCAACAGGTTTTCATAAGCAACCGCTACGTTCGCGCAATAGAGTTCAAGTAGTTTGAGGATGACCGGTGTGAGCGGACCGCAGTCCGAAAGGTAAAGGAGATTTTCGCTTCCCTTGGTCGTGCGGAAAAAACCCAGGTAGTCACATCCGTCAGCCAGAGATTGCTTGGTATCAAAGGCTCGTCGCAGTTTCGTGTCGAGTTCCGGTGACAGTTCGCTTGGCCAACTTGCCGGGTCTGTGTTTTCCATTCCCTTGCCGGCCATGGCCAACAGCCGATATTGAGGGGAGTCCTTCACCTCCGCGAAAGCGGTCAGCACGTTCCAGTACTGCGCGTCGCCGAGGTTGACCAGATTAGTGAGTTGTCCGAGAACCGCCGAAGCAAAAGTCGGAATGGATCGGGCCTGCCCCACTTCGGACAAGGCCTCGATCATCCTTTCAAGCCCGCGGCGATGGCTATTGAGCAGGCAAATATCGCGATAGGCTCGGAGCGCAGCATACAACAAGGTATTGAGCTTGGTAGCGGTTAGCTCGGTCTTGCTTTTGTAATCGTTAATATCGTAGGCGCGAATAACGCTGTCCTCGGGCGCAACGCCGGGTTGACCAGTCCGCAAGACAATACGAATGTCACGGTTTTCCAATTCATCGCGAATATAGCGGGCCAGGTCCAGCCCCGCCATGTCGCGTTCCATGACGACATCGAGCAGGATAAGCGCCAGATCCTTCTCCTCCTCAAGGACACGCCTGGCTTCGGCACAGTCGTGGGCGCTCAGGATGCGTAACGGTCGTCCGTCGTATTCGAAGCCCTTTAGCACCAGCTTGGTGACGCCATGGACTTCAGGATCATCGTCCACAACCAGAATATTCCAGGGCGCGATCGCGCGAGGCACGACCAGCGCTTCTGTCGCGCCGTCGTCTGCGTCCTGATGTAAAAAATCAAGAAGATCCATAGTTCGTCCAGTCGTTAGTGGCTATGAAGTATGAGTACATTCGAATGACAACACCATGACACGTATGGTGTGCCGGGTATAAATTTCAGCGCATTAATGTACTGAAATGTGCGTTGCGATGAGGTCTGGAAAAATCTACATTAGCCGTTGAATTTTTCGTGCGCACTTGAGGGGACTTGCATCAGTGGCTCTCCCATACGTATAGTCGCGCCGTCTATCACGCACTCGTGAAGCCCATAGCCGCGCGGCGCCAAAACCATGATGGTTGAACCGTGCTGAAACCAGCCCATTTCGTCGCCCTTATTGAAATAGGCGTCGCACGGTATCAGGTTCGGACCCCGGTAACGCAGATGTAACAGGGCATCGACGAAATGGAGCCGGATACTCGCAACCAGTATCGCAGCTACCGCCACAACAAGTATCTCGGCCTGACTCGCTGCGTGACTCACATGAACGACCGCTCGCTCATTTTTGCAAAACAACTTCTCCACGCGCTTCAGGGCGATCGGGTTTACGTTCCAGGTGTCGCCGGAAATGTAAGTGACCTGCCTGACACGGCAATCCAGCGGCGCATGAAAGCGGTGATACATGCTTGACGTGATTCGAATCGTCGCATAACAACCATTGCGATATCGGGCCACCAGTTCGGGGTCACCCACAAGATCCAACAGCGTGTAAGGAAACCCTTTGGCCTGAAAAAGGCGAACGCCATCGATCTGGCCGCACGAGCCAACAATGCCATCACAGGGACTCACAAGTGACAGGGGGTCGGGATCGATTGGCCTGGCGCCAGCCTTCAGTTCGCGCGTGAAGCAGTCATGCATGCTGGTGAAACTGGATTTCTTTGCCTCGTCCAAACGCAGGTCGGCGAAACGTCGCCAGATTGCAATGGACAAATCGCGTATCACCGGGTGTTCAATTTTACTGAACCAACCCATGAACAGGGTCAACCAGCGACGAGGAATGCGGTTTGTGAGCAGGAAGTTAAGGCGCTCCTGCCGCATCATTTGGTGGAACAGGGTGCGCAACGTCATAAGCATGTCATGTGACTCCGGTATCTAGACGGCTGGAGGAAATATGGAAAACTTGTTTGCCTGGTTTGTAGTTGGGGCAGGGGCCTGTCTCGTCACTGTGCCAATGGCGGTCGCACGGTTGCAGCTGTCGCGCGCCAAACACCGTTCCCTTGCTGGTCATTCCCGAATGTCTCGGCAAGTGGCGAAAATGATCCCGTACTACGAGTACGACGAAACGGTCTTTTTTCGCGCCGATGATGCGCCTGAAGATATTGCCGCCATCCGCCGCGCCGCTTTCACGCGGTTGGCAGCGATCTACGAGCAACGCTTTACCGACACTGCCAGCATGACGGCCGAGATCGTTTGCGACATTCCGGATCTGGAGTTCACGTCCAACTATCGTGTTCCCTTCCAATTCAGCCGCTACGTCCGCGAACACCTTAAAAGCGGAACATTCCTCAACGCCTCTGAAGGCGTGCAGGTAACTGACCTCGATGGAAACCGGTTTTACGATTTGACAGGCTCCTATGGCGTCAATGTATTTGGCTATGACTTCTACAAAGCCAGCATCGAACAAGCTGTCGCGCGGGTTCGTGAGCTGGGGCCGGTTCTGGGGGCATACCATCCAGTAGTAGCGCAGAATGTGAAGCGCCTGAAGAAAATTTCCGGCATGGATTGTGTGTCGTTTCATATGTCCGGCACTGAAGCCGTCATGCAAGCGGTGCGACTTGCGCAATACCAAACTGGACGCCGGCACCTGGTGCGTTTTTGTGGCGCTTACCATGGCTGGTGGGGCGACGTGCAGCCCGGCATCGGCAACCCGGTGCCCGCGCGCGACACCTACACGCTGAAGGATATGGAAGAAGCCTCTTTGCGGGTGCTTTCCAAGCGGCGCGATATCGCTTGCGTGCTGGTCAATCCGCTTCAGGCATTGCACCCCAATACGGGCGCACCGGGAGACTCTTCGTTGGTGGACAGTTCGCGGCAGGCGCACTTCTCGCGCGCCGCGTACAGCGCGTGGCTGCGTAAGCTTCGCGAAGTTTGTACAGCACGCGGCATCGCACTCATATTTGATGAAGTCTTTGTTGGCTTCAGGATCGCCCGGGGAGGGGCACAAGAATACTTTGGCGTGAAAGCGGATCTGGTCACTTACGGAAAAACTCTGGGCGGCGGCCTGCCTGTTGGTGTCGTATGCGGCAAGCAGGAATGGATGAAGCGCTTTCGCGAGAATCGCCCGGCTGACATCTGCTTTGCGCGCGGCACCTTTAATTCCCACCCCTACGTCATGGGCGCCATGGATGCTTTCCTGAACTACCTCGATCAGCCTGAAGCACGCAGAACCTATTCGAGCCTTGACCGCGTGTGGACCCGCCGCGCAGACGAATTCAACCGCCGGCTTGCGGCTGCGCAGTTGCCAGTGAAAATCGCTAATCTGTCCTCGATTTGGACCGTGCTTTACACCGTACCCAGCCGTTACAACTGGATGTTCCAGTACTACTTGCGCGCCGAGGGTCTGGCGCTTTCCTGGGTTGGCACCGGAAGACTCATTTTCAGTCTTAACTATAGCGACGAGCAGTTCGAAGAGGTGCTTGGCCGCTTCGTCGCGGCCGGCAAGGCAATGCAACGCGACGAATGGTGGTGGAATGATGGCAGCACCTCGAACAAAACGATCCGCAGGAAAATTTTGCGAGAAGTGATTGCACATCGGTTTTGACGACGCCAACTTGCCGGCCAGTTGAGCGGTGCGATCAAGAAACGATATTCAGGCTTTATCGTTTCGCAACATCGGGATCAATCAGTTCGCCACGCATCAAATGTAAGGGCGCCCGGTAATAAAGCGAGATGTCGTGGAACGGGTCGGTGAGAATCTTCGTGAACCAAACGATCCCGGTCTGCACGTCGCGCAGGAAAAACAGATGTATCGTACGAAATAACAGGCCGCCTACGCCGATGGCAATCCACAGCAGCCCTACGTTGTTTATGAAATCGGCGGCAGTCGCCGGTTTTTGGAATATGCCAAGCAGCGTTGGATCTATCAAGAGCGCGATCGGTGATATGGCCCACACCACCATCAGAATTACTTTGCGACGCAAGTTGTAACCAATCTTGATGTCTTCCTTGTGCTCGTGCGTTGCTGCGTTTACGTGGTCATAGCCCTTTGGCTCAAAGAAAAAATGGCCCGCTTGGCGACTGACCATGCCGACTAACCAGCATACGAGCGCGGCGACTGCGGGGGCATAGAACAGCAGCGCATAGCCGACCACAAAGCTCAGGGCACTGATTAGATGGAAGGTCTGATTGATGCGGCTGTGATGGTAATACCGATGGTCATCCCAGCGCTGTTCGTTAAGCGTTTCAATGAATCCGCTCATGGCGTTCTCCTTTAGGTGGCGAAAGTTTGCTGACTGCGTTTCGATGTAACCCAGCACTGTATAAACAAACTCAATGACACAAAGATGACCGTCGCTGCGGTGCGCTGACTCCAAACTGCCATCCAATCGACACACAACTTTAATTGGTGTCTGTTTAAGTCACCCCAATTGAATTCTGTGACCAAAAGGGAACGACAAAATGAAGACCCAATCGACCGGTCGTGTGGACTTCCATCTGCACTCCTATGCCTCCAACGTCACGGACTACTACGCTGCGAATACATTTTCAATTCCGGAATCGTATTCTGACCCTCTCAAGCTTTACCAGACGCTGAAAATGAAAGGTATGTCGCTAGTCACGCTTACCGATCACAACTCGATAGATGGTGTACGGGTGATGCTCGACAAAGGCTTACCAGATGTATTCATCAGCGCAGAGATGACCACAACATTTCCTGAGGATGGATGCAACATCCACATCACGGTCGCCAACATGACCGAGGCGCAGTTTGCCGAGATTGATCGACTGCGTGGCAACATCTACGAAATGGTCGCATATGTGGACCTTGAGATTGCCAACGAACACCTCCAACAGACAGGTAACAAACTCGCCTATTTCATGACGCACCCGCTAATGAGTACGCAAAACCGCCCATACGGTCGGGAGGGCTCTCTAGCTGCGGCACACATCGAGAAGGCGATGTTGCTTTGCAATTGCCTGGAAGTACGTAATGGCGCGAGGACCAAAGCGCTGAACCGCCTGACGTGGGACATTGTTCGCGGTCTTGATCGGGAAACCATCGAGCACCTCGCCAACCGTCACGACATCATGCCAAAGGGCCCGACGCCATGGCTGAAGTCCGTTGTTGGCGGCTCGGACGATCATTCGGGTATCAACCCGGGTGAAACGTGGACTGAGTTCGACACCGGCAACCAGCCGGTTTCAGCGAACGTTTTGATTGAGTCCATTCGAGCGCGGAGCAGCCGACCGAATGGCAGGCACGGCGGTCCAGTAACGATTGCACACTCCCTGTTAAAGCTCCTTTATGAGGGCGGCGCTCAACGCAATCCGAAATCCAGCGGAAAATCAGTCAACATCGGCGGTTCAATGGCGTCACTGCTGAGACTGGTATTCGAGTCTGACACGCAAAGCTTTAGTGAAAAATTGACGTTCCAATTGCGACTTTGGTACCACCGCATTGCAGAGATGCGTTCGAGTAGCAAGCTGAGCAAACCGTTTGAGGCAGTCCTGGAAGCGGAGGTGTACCTGCTCCTCGCTGACCGATTGTTTTGCGCCGAATTGAATGCCACGACGACGATGGACGACCGCATTTTTCTCGTCGTGAAGACGCTAGTTAACCGGCTTTTTGCGCATTACGTCCGCAATCTTCGCCAAACCGAATCACTGAATATCGTGAGTGCGGTGAAGGAAACCGTTGCACTGATTGCGTCGAACCTGTTCGTATCGTTGCCGTACTTGGTTGCATTTATGCAGCAAAGTTCTGATTGCCAGATTGCACGGGATGTCAGACGTGCATTCAAAGTGCGGCACTCGGATAAATTGGTGCTGATCACGGACACATTCTTTGACGTCAACGGCGTATCAAACAGCATCAAACGGATGATTCGTGAAGCCATTCGGCGTGATATTGACTTTACGGTCATCACCTGTGTCGGTGCAAAGGATTCTGAACGCCAGCTACAGGACCCGGAGATTCAGCGATTTTTGGACTTGGGGCGCCTCAAGGTATTCACTGCAGTGGCAGATCTTGGGTTTCCTGAATACGACGAATTACAGATTTGTTTTCCACCGCTGCTTGATTTGCTCAAGTACCTGCAGGAAGGCGGGTTTACCAAAATACAAATCAGCACGCCCGGGGTGGTTGGCCTAAGTGGACTGATGGCTGCCAAATTATTACAAATCGAAACAGCGGCGACTTACCACACCAGCATCCCCGAGTATGTTGAAAACTACACCAAGGACGTGAGCCTTGAAGCGATTGCGTGGAAGTACATGATTCTGTTTTATCAAACCGTGGATGAAGTACTCGTGCCGTCGGCGTTTGTTGCGAAGCTCTTGCACAAACGCGGGCTGCGCAATCGCAAACTGCTGATTCTTGATCGTTGGGTCGACGTGGATCGTTTCCACCCTGGCAAGCGGGTGGGCAACTACTGGGAACGCCACGGTGTCGAATCTGGCACCGTAAAGTTTGTGTACATTGGCCGCGTCGCGATCGAGAAGAATCTCCATATTCTGGCACAAGCTTTCCGCGCATTGGTGGAGGCACAGGAAAAGGTGCATCTCATCATTATTGGCGACGGACCATACCGCGCGGCGCTGGAGGAAAAGCTGCTGGGCTTGCCGGTCACGTTTACCGGCTATCTGCACGGGGAAGAACTGGCCACCGCTACGGCGTCGGGCGACGTAAAGGTTTTCCCCAGCACGACCGACACGTGGGGGAATGCGCCGCTGGAAGCACAAGCATCAGGACTACCGGTAATTGTTACCGACATTGGTGGCCCGGCTGAACTGATGCAAGACGGCGTGACAGGCTTGATGGTGCGCGGCAATGACGTTCGCAGCCTTCGCAATGCCATGCAGCAGATGATGGAATCCGGTTTGCGCATAAGTATGGGACAAGCGGCGCGGGCGTTTTCAGAAGCCAATCGCGTTGATGAACCCTTTACTGCCGTGCTTGACTCGGAGGCTTACCGGCGGCAGCTTAGAAAGAAAAGGCGCTCGGTCGAGCGGGGCAACGGGTTGCTGGATCCCGCTGCGAAAACAGTAGACCCAGATCGTCATTTTGATGCGGCGAACGAATTTCTTAACCGTTTCGAAGAAGCTGAACTGGGAGATAGCGCATATGTCATTGAAGAGCGGAAATCGACTTCTCGCGATCTGTTTACAGTTTAGTTAGTGCCTGAACGAAAACCCCATTTCACCCATAACGGCACGCCAGTTTGCTGCTGCGAAGATTTCCGCAAGCGCGGCGTTTTTAGTCGTTTCCGGTGCATACACGGTACCAAGTCGCTTTTTTCCGGAAATCTTCGCATCGAGTTTAGTTGTTTTTTCTGATAGAAATATTGTTCAAAAATCCTCAATTCTTGTCGTCATCTTTCGGTGCTAAAACGTTAATAAATGAACCCCGGCAATCACGATTTTTCAGACAGGAACAGCACCCATGCGCGTCGTGCAAAACAACCAAATGACTATCGGCGAAGTTGATGTCTCGCAGATCAAATTCGACCCCAAGTCACGCGACGACATTCCTAAAATATTGCGAGGCCTGCAACATTTGTACATGGATGCTTCCCTGCGGTCAGCGATCTTCGCGTTGCTTGAGCGCCAGATTGCACCC
>Ga0163154_10007677_pt1 | contig 12799 bp, 10 predicted proteins | sample OliLakLV19MP9P1_FD_148649 | JGI IMG/M metagenome (GOLD analysis project Ga0163154, IMG submission 148649) | Freshwater microbial mat bacterial communities from Lake Vanda, McMurdo Dry Valleys, Antarctica - Oligotrophic Lake LV.19.MP9.P1 | ecosystem: Environmental > Aquatic > Freshwater > Lake >... | reverse complement strand
TAAAATAACCTGAGTTTCGGATAGTGTTTTCATTCTATCCCCACCCCTAAATCCCCTCCCCACTTCGTAGAGAGGGAACTTAAAGAACCATTGTGAACCATTTTTCTCCCCTTCGCCATGCAATGGCGAAGGGGTCGGGGGATGAGGACATCATAAAAGTTAATCGAAGTGCGCTATCCAAAACTGAGGTTAAAATAGTTTAATTGTAGTTTGTAAAAAATCTGAAATATGCCTAGCGGTGAATTTGCTGTGGTTGGGTAGTCTTTTTTTTGTTAAACTATCCTGAACACTCAAATATCATTTTAACGATAAACTATGTCAAATGAGACTTTAATTCAGCAGCTTGAATTGCTCCATAGTAATTATAATCACCAGCAAAAAGCGGCGTCTGCTTTGCAAACCTCACTCAAAACTGTAACTGATGCTCAATACCGTGTCCAGAAGGCGCTGTCGGTCTATCGTGAGCAGAATTCCAGCACAGATATAAATGGCATCGAGACGGCTTTTGCCAACGCAAACTTGAAGGAAGAAGTCATTGATCCGCTGTTGCCTGATCTCAGACGCGAGTTGAAAAACCTCACGACAATTATCAGTGCCTTGAAAGATGTTGCGGTGGCACTGCGTGGCGAACCAGTTGATGTTGTAAAACTTGATAAAGGTATCGGACTGCTGCGTACATCTAGTCAACAAAATATTATTGAACTACTCCCAGAATTAGATCGTGAACTGGAATTAGCACAGCGCGCTTTGGGTGATGAATTCGGTCAAAAACTGCGAGATGCGTTGGCAGGACAGGGTATCGCTATTGGTGGACGCGCACCCAAGTTTGAAATTGGACGCTTTGAATTGGAGGCCAACTTTGCGAGGCGTTTTATTGTGCTGCGCTATGGTAAAGATGTAGTTGTGCCGCGCACATCTATCACCGTTGATGCAACAGTGAAAGCTTATCAAAGTGCCTCGAAAGCCATTACAGGACGCAATCAAGATGGTAAAGCATGGATGGCGCAGTTTTATCAGGCATATCAGAACGTGCTGCTTAAGCGTGAAGTACGCGACTCTCGTGTCAATCTTGTAGAATGCTACGTTGAATTGACGCTGCTTAATCAAGGACGCGGCTTTTTTAGTGAGCCGAGTAAACGCACCTTCAAAGATTACAGCCGCGCAGAGTTCATCTATGATTTTTATGAGTTTGCAGATCATCAGCGTCTTGCATACAACGGGCAAGTCGTAAAAGCGCATTCGGCTACAAAATCCCAAACGGATAATCCCGGCAAAAGCATGTGGATTGTTGAAGGGGATACTCCTTACGATGGACGTTATATCGCTGACATCGAATTTGTAAAGGAATAATTATGCTGCCTGAACCGCGCCTTGCTCGACAAATTATCGAAACATTAGGGCAGTCTGGCACGCCGATGTCGAAGGGGGTGAGTTACTACAATGCGGGTAACGAGTCTTTGCTCAATGCTATTGATACACATTATCTAGGCTCATACCTTGCTGATGGCGGCGCGGTGTTTAAATTGGTTGTAGGGGATTATGGCAGCGGAAAATCTCACTTTCTATACTGTGTGCGCGATAGAGCATGGCAGCGGAATTTCGCCGTCAGCAAGGTAGACCTTAGCCCTAAAGAAAGCCCTTACGATGATCAACGGCGCGTCTATGGTGCTGTTGCGTCAGCGGTGATCTGGCATGAATTAGGTAGTCTTAGCGAAGACGATCATGGATTTGCCCGTTTCTTAGAAGGTACGCTGCGCCGTTTGGTCAATCCACAAGGCTTGGATCTACAAGATGAAGGTGTAGAGAGCATCCCCGATGTGCGTGCATTTTTGCATACAGTGGCGACTACTCATGTAGACAGTTTGAGCTTTCATAAAGCGGTGCAAGGCTATTTTAATGCGCTGCTGCGTGGACATGAACGTCGCCTAGAGTCACTGGAACGCTGGCTGCATGGGGAAGAAGTTAGCCCGGAAGATATGCGTGACCTGCGTTCGATAGGGGTGACGGAAAAGATCAATAAGAATAATGCGTTCAAAATGCTACGTTCTTTATGTCAGACAGTGCGGTCATTAGGATACACGGGTCTTGCCTTGCTGTTTGATGAAGGGGATCGTATGTTGAGCATTGGCGGTAAAGCAGAAAAGACTGCCACCGATAACTTGCGTGAGGTGATTGATCGTTGTCGTGAGGACTTACCCGGTGCGCTGTTTATGTATGCGGTCCCGCCAGATTTTCTACATACAATAGTCCCCAAATATCCTGCTTTACAACAGCGTATCCAATCCGCAAGCTATTTCGCGCGCGCTAATCCGTTTAGTCCACAAATTAACCTCGAACATTTAGATGTGTCTGATGAAAAGCTCTTAGAACAGATTGGCTATCGTCTGCTGCCCATTTTTGAGATTGCCTACGATGTAAAGCTGGATAGCGACATACAAGCTGCGAATATTCAGATATTTTCCGAAGCTGCGCGCAATTCTTATTTGGCGATTAGTCACCGCCGCCTGTTTGTGAAGGCACTGGTGACAGAATGGTTTCGTCAGAAAGAAGAAGGTGAGCGCGTTGTGCCGCCCGATTATGCTGCTGCGGTTATCAAGGGACAAAGTGACGCACTAAACTTGCTGGCAGACGAAGAGCAGAGTCCATATTAGGGGTGCAGGTGGAATCACAAATCGTTTATCATCCGCAATTTGGTGGCGGAAAACTGCTCAAAACATACATGAGTGGTTTCGAGTGGGAAGTGTTGTTTGATTCTGGACGGCGCTTTCGTCTGCCTGCTAAAGAATTCAGCCAAGAGTCTTTTGCTGCCTTACAAAGCGAACGCATCAAACTGCCGACGCTGCCCCATCGTGTCTCAGCATTGGAGACCGATCAATTTCGGGCGCGGCAGACCTTAGAGGCTTTGCGCGTTGGTATCGTTCCGGTTCAGGATTCTGAAACGCTAACGATTGGTTTAGAAGCGGAACGGGTGACACTCAATCGTGCTTTTGAACGCAGTGAACACGGTGGCGATGTAATTGCTGTGATTGGCGACTATGGCTTCGGTAAAAGTCATTTCATAGAGTTAGCGGCGCTGCGTGGGCTGCATGGTAATTTTGTCATCGCCAGTGCGAGCCTTGATTTAGTAGAAGTGCCGCCAAGCAAAGCGCATAAAATCTATGAGGCATTAGTGACCTCACTGCGCTACCCCGATACCCATGAGCGTGGGCTGTACCCTATGTTGAATAAAGCACTCAGCAATCAGAGTGTTGTCAGCGAGTTTATTCGATTGTGCCCACGTGAACCTAAGGATTGCCCACTTGCGTCTGCACTTCTAGCGCTGCAAGATTGCCCAAGCCAAGCCGCATTTACCGAAATTACACAGTGGCTGAGTGGGCAAGTCAAGCCGCAAACCGAAATGAAAACCTGCCTTAAGAAACCGCCGCGTTTATATGCGACGGGCGAAACTGCACGCCAATACAGCTATTTGCTGACGGGGATTAGCGTTTTAGCAACACTGGTCGGCTATGGCGGATTAGCCGTTTTGATTGACGAATCGGAACATTACTCGTTGCTGCGTGCTGCCCAGCGTGAACGTGCGGATTCATTCTTTAAAGCGATGATTGTCAACACATTAGGCTTGAACAATGGGCGTATTGATGCACGCGACATCCCAGAGAATGCGCGTGTTGAGTATCCGTTGATGTATGCTTCCGAACCCAATTTGTTTTTCCTCTTTGCGCTGACGGAGAGTGCAGATCGAATGCCTGTGGGAACGTGGCTTGCGCCGACTCATATTGTGCGTTTGGATGATCGCTTTATCGAGAAGGATATTCGCGAATTCTTCAAAAATTTGCTGCGTTATCATGTGCTGGCATACAATTATGCCCCTCAGCGAGAACGTTATGAGGGGATTGTGACGTTCGCACCAGCGCTGCTCTATAATGCCCTGAACAAACATCGCATTAACTTGCGACATTTAATACGTAGTGCGGTTGCGGTCTGTGATCTGCTTTATTTGCATCCTGATTATGCCGCTGATGATTTACTCGAAGACCTCAAGCGTGGATTGAAGGTGTGAATGCACACACGCTGAAGAACCGTTTGCCACGTACATGGAATGCGTTCTTCGGACGATATGGCAATTTTACGAGTACACAAATCGCCGCCATCCCGCCGCTGTTGGCAGGCAAAAATGTGATGTTATGCGCTCCTACTGCTACTGGCAAAACAGAAGCTGCCATTGCCCCTTTGATTGAATTGTATCTACCCCCTGTACGGAATGCCCCACAATTAACGATTGTTTATCTGCTACCTACACGAGCTTTGATTAACGATTTGTGGACACGGTTGTCTCCGATGTTTGAAATGCTGCGTATCTCGGCGGCAGTCAAAACCCGCGACTTTAATAATTTTGAGCCACAGTCACCGCCTGACATCCTGTTGACGACCCCTGAATCGCTTGATGCTTTACTGGCATCACACGCAAAAGTGTTGAGCAGTGTACGCGCTGTTATTATGGATGAACTGCACATTGTCGATGGTACTGTGCGTGGCGACCAACTTCGGATGCTGCTTCAGCGACTGCGGCAGGTGCGCGGCTATGCTACGCAAATAGGAGACACCGCAAGCGCAGCGATACAGTATGTGGCGCTTTCTGCGACTCTTGCAGAGCCAGATGTGGTTGCTGCACGATATTTTTCTGATGCTCATATCGTGCAGGTGTCTGCTACACGTGCGATGGACATCGAAAGTATCGCGCTTGAATCAGACTCGGCAGAAGAGCTACTGATTTATTTGAGTAATTTCCGACAGCGAGGTTGGCGTAAGGCGTTGGTCTTTTGCAACACACGCGCAGAAGTCGAGGCTTATGCAACAGCCATTCGCGCCGGACACTCACCTTTTGGCGATGCGGTCTATGTTCACTATTCTAATTTAGAACGCGAACGGCGACATGAAATCGAGCTGGAATTCGCACGGTCAGAAACGGCAATTTGTTTTGCCAGCAGTACCTTGGAGCTAGGAATAGATATTGGCAATATCGATATTGTACTGCTTGTGGGTGCGCCGGGTAGTGCTGAGAGTTTTATACAACGGATAGGACGTGCGAATCGCCGCCGAGCAACAACGCTGGCTGCTTGTTTTTATCGTACACCGCTTGAACAAGCGATGTTTGAGTCGCTGCCAAATACAGCTATGCGTAGTCCTGTGCCCTTTTTTCTACCCTCGGTCGCTGTTCAGCAAATCTTTAGCCTCTTGAAGCAGAGTCCTAATGCCGCTCTACGGTTTAATCCTTTGTGCGAATTATTTGATGGATGCTTATCCGTCGCTGATCTGCGGGCAATTGTCGGAGAACTTGAAGTAAAGGGTTATTTGAAAAGTAGTCGTATGAGCGAGTGGCGAGCGGGGGAGCACTTGAATCGTCTCATCGATATACAGGCTGTTGAGCAAACGCCGTTGAGCTTATACAGTAATATACAAAATAGCGACAAGCAGATGAAAATCCGAGATCAGCTTAGTCAGCGTGTGGTAGCGAATGTTGACCGACAGTGGTTTCAGCGGGATATGCTTACGTTGGAAGGTCGTCCATTAAATGTGACCTGGTACGATGGTGAGGCATTGTGGGTATCCCCCTATCGTGGTAAAAATTTGATAAATCCATTACGCTATCTATCGCGTCGACAGGTTTTAAGTTATGAACTCGCACAACAGCTTTCTGTGCAAATAGGGCTGTTATCGGGTACTGCACCGCTGATTCAGTCGAATGATGGTTGGTTGTTTTTTCACTGGCTTGGTGATATTTACGGACATGCACTGTTTGAACTGTTGGGCTATACTTTAGCTGTAGAAGAGACTACACAATCTGGTTTATGCTTTCTGCTGCATGATGAACCCCGTGCGCTCTCTACCTACACATCTGAACAAATAACCCGCCATATTCTTGACCATTATCGACACTATGAGACTATGCTATCGTTGGGCGCATATCACCGCTTGCTACCCATTGAACTTCGTCGCCGCACAGTAGTCGAGCAGTTCAATGTGCCACGTTTTGTTGATGGGGTGAAACGACTGCATCTTGAACACGCTCCTGAAGTGCTTACGGATACACTGCAATCTTATCTACACTGAAGTGAATATTTAATGCTCCCGTGGAGTTGAGCAGCAGGGCCGCAACATTCCACCTACCAAGACGATGAGCATTCCATATAAGGTGATATTTGTCGTAAGCAACAGTCTCCGCCTTCGGAATACCCACATGGTCGAGACAGAGATACAAACCACACAGTCTGCAAAAACCGAAGCGGTTTCATCGACTGTACCCGCTGTGTAAAGTGACTTTGAGGGTATGGTTTTTCGCACACCCTCAATTTTCGCATATCTAACGTGCGTTAAAATGATAAGGCACGGGTCACACATCGCTTGCATCAATCAACTAGAATCTTCGTAGATTATGCCCGCTTCACGCCTGATCCTGATCTGAAGAGAGTGACTATTGCCGATGGCTACGCTTCTGCATCTACAAACTGACGCACTTTACGCTGCTCTTGCTGCTTGCGCCATCCGTAGGGGGTCATGCCGCGCGGCTTGTACACATTTAGCACCTGGATCACGAGCAGCACCAGCAGTCCGACACCCGCATGGAGGAGTTCGCTCCTCAGCCCCTCCCGCAGCACGCCGACATCAATAGTGTCCATTTCAGCACTATCCCTTGATGCTGCCTGCCAGCAACCCGCGAATAAAATAGCGCCCCAGTAGAATATACACCAGCAGTGTTGGCAACGCCGCTAAAAAGGCCGCCGCCATCTGTACGTTCCACTGGACGATCTGGCTGCCGGAAAGATTTTGCAGCGCCACCGTGACCGTTGGTGTCCCTTGCGCGATGGTCACACCAAACAGGAATTCATTCCAGATTTGTGTAAACTGCCAGATGATGACAACGACGAAGCCCGGCAGCGAAATCGGCAGCACAATCCACCAATACAAGCCAAAAAAGCCCGCGCCATCGATCGCACCCGCTTCGAGCATTTCATCCGGCACTTCGCTGTAATAATTACGGAAGATCAGCGTTGTAATCGGCAGCCCATAAACGACATGACACAAGACGAGGCCGGGAATGCTGTTATACAAACTAACAGTGCGTAGGAACTGCACCAGTGGAATAATGATGGCCTGATATGGAATAAACATCCCGAACAGCATCAATGGGAAGATAATATTCGCGCCGGGGAACTTCCATTTAGAAAGCACATAGCCGTTGATCGAACCTAGCACAGCCGAAATCACTGTCCCAGGAATTACCAGCGATAGGCTATTTCCTAGACCGATCTTTAATTGATCGAAGGCCAGCCGGAAGCTGTCAAACTGAATCTGACGTGGAAATTCCCACATGCTCGAAATATCGACTTCAGCCGTACTTTTGATGCTTGTCAGCAGCACCATATACACTGGGAGCAAGAAGGCCAGCGAGAAGATAATCAAGACAGCATAAATCAGCAGTTGTCCCCAACGAACATTATTTAAAAATCCGGGCGCGCGTCCCTCAGCAGCAATCGTTTTTGGTAAAGCTGGCGCTGAACTACTCATTTTCTGGCTCCCCACGCAAACTGCTCCAAAGATAAGGAATGATGACTACAGCAACCAGAAGGAGCATAATTATAGCCACTGCCGCGCCGCGTGCTGGCAAAAAGCCACGATATGTCTCAAACCACATGAACATCCCCGGCATATCAATCGAGAGCAAATCGCCGCCACCCATCGAATACACCAAATCGAAGATTTTGAGCGAAATATGACCGAGGATGATGATCGCGCTTAACGTAATCGGCGCAAGCAGCGGAAAGATAATCCGACGGTATACCCCAAACTCGGTGCAGCCGTCCACCCGCGCAGCCTCGCGCAGTTCTTCAGAAATCCCGCGCAACCCTGCCAGATACATCGCCATCGTGTAACCGGACATCTGCCATCCCGCCGCTAACACGACCGCCAGCAGCGCCAAATTAAAGCCGTGTGTTTCTGGGCGTACCATTGCCGACCGCAGTCCCGGCGCGGCGATCAACAGCAAATAAGTGTTTGCCAGCAGCGCTAACGCCAGAATAAACATGGCGATCCGTGAGCGTTGGCGCACGATATACCACAGTGAAGGCAGTACGACGATCACCACAACTAGGATCGACACAATAATGGGAAAATTCACCCAATCAAATTGTAAAATTTGGTCTTGGCTCGTGTGCCAAGCAAATGTCCCTGCCGGAAACCCAACCAGAGTCGGCAATAGGTTGATACCCGAATTCTGATTAAACAACCAGCGCCACACCACACCCGTGACGACAAACGACAGCGCCATCGGGAACAGGAAAATGGTACGAAAGATGCTTTCGCCCTTGATCTTTTGATCGAGCAAAATCGCCAACAAAAGTCCGACAACCAAACACACCAAAATAAACAAAAGTGTGAAGAACAGTGTATTGACGAAACCAATCCGAAAGCGACTATCCAGCGGCGAGGTCATAAAACTGTTGTAGTTGCCTAAGCCGATGAATTTTTCCTGAGCTTTCCTGAGCTGCTCACTAAGCTGCATCTGGGTACTAAGATTCGTAAGTGACATATACGCCGTCGAGCCAATGAACCCATACACAAATATCGCCAGTAGCACAACCGAAGGCGAAAGCATTAAAATGGCGATCATGCGATCCTTAGAGCCGCGACTCATGATGAATTCCCCCTTGTTAGAAAAAATCCTGCGAGACAAAGATGCCGCGCAGGATTCAAGATGTTACAGAGATTGCGTTGAGACTATTGTGCCATCCCGGTTTGAATAGCCAGAAGTGCGGCATTGGCAGCAATGCTCTGTGCGTCACCATCACCCTGGAAGGAAGCAATCAAGCCAGCGAAGGCATTGCTGAAAGCAGGCGCGGCGACTACACCATGTGCTAAGCTGCCGACGATGCTGTTGCTCGTCCAGTCGGTATAAGCGCTCTGGAAGTAAGCATTGTAAAGGTCAGCATTGCCGATGTCGGCAGTAGTGTTGGCAGGCAGTGACCCCTTAAGCGGGTTGAAGATGTCCTGCGCTTCGGCGCTACCGATAAAGCTCAACCAAGCATTCACAGCCGTCGGGTTCGGTGAACCAACGGGCAGACCAAATGTATCCGACAGGAAGATGAAATTGCCGGAGGTGCCAGGGCTGGCGGCCCAGCCGAAATCAACATTGGGTTCCAGACCAAGATCAGCGATGAAATAGCCGGCTGCCCAATCACCCATGATATTAAAGGCGGCTTCGCCATTAATCACGCGCTGTGAGGCATCTTGCCAGGAGAGCGAGTTCATATCTTCATTCGCACAGTCCATCACCGCACCGAGCGTTTCAAACGTGCTGATGACTTCCGGGCTTGTCCAGGAAGTAGTGCCATCCCACAGACCGTTGTAGCCATCTGCACCTAACACACCGAGGGCAACACTTTCCCACAGATGAACTTGAGTCCAGTTTTCGCCGATTGCCATCGCAGGTACGCCAGCTTCAGCTAATGTCGCGCAGGTGGCGATGAATTCATCCCACGTGGTTGGGACGGTCACGCCCCATTCTTCTAATTTGGCAGGGTTGTACCAAAGAACGTTCGAGCGGTGAATGTTCACAGGGACGACGTAAATATTGCCTTCTTCATCGGTGATGAGGTCGAGCAAGCCCTGCGGATATTGTTCCAGCCAGCCATTGGCTTCATAAATGTCGTTCAGCGGTTGCATCAAACCAGCAGCCACCCAAACAGCATTCAGTTCTTCACCAGCGTGAACTTGGAACGTGTCAGGCGGATCACCGCCGAGCATACGGGTTGTCAGCACGGCACGGGCATTCACACCGGAGCCACCAGCAACTGCCGCATTCACGACCGTGACATCAGGATACAGTTCAGAAAAACGAGCGATCATTGCTTCAAGACCGAGCGCTTCACCGCCGCCCGTCCACCAAGAGAACACTTCAAGTTCGCCGGAAGGCGCATCTTGAGCAAAAACACCCGTCACGCCTAATAAAAGCACGACCATTAAAGCAAGGTAAATCCAATTTCTACGGTTTAACATGGGGACTCTTTAATTCAAATATTTTTTGTGCGTATTTAAACGCATTTGGATTATAGTCTTTACAGCGCTTTTCGCCATTAAGTTTGTGCATGTTGTACGCCGAATTCTCTGTTTTTCCCAATCTTTCTTGGCTCAGATCAGCTTGTACTATAATTCACATATACAACCTCAAATTATCCTTAGGATATTTGCTGGTATTGTAGAGGAATAATAACCAAACGCCAACATATCGAATACCTAATTAGCACCCCCGTGAACTACACTTGCAGTCATCTGGCAGCGCATCTGTAAGGGGCGAGCCACGATATTATTATGGGCTATATTAAGAGGGGAAACTGACGGCATGCGGTTTGTGGGAGCGTAATCTGGCTTGGTTGTCGCTCAAGGTCAACGGTACCCAATGCGGCAAAACGCTTTATGCCGCACAGCACGATTTATTGAGCGACTTATTATGCAGGCAGAGCTACGCAATCCGCACATCCCTGCCTTTTTAACCACCTAAAGCGAAAGTCCTACTTTAGTTCGCTTTAACTAAAAACTAATTACTTACTGATGTTACGCAGTTAGCCCTCATCCTAAATCCTTCTCGCTCATGGAGAAGGACTTTGATATAGGCTGTGCGTTTGCCTCCCCTCGCCATGAGGGAGAGAAGCCGGGGGTGAGGGCAGAAACAGAGACGGCTGCGTAACTTCTATTGATATAAATGAGGATAGGGTATAAATCTATTCCTTGTCCTAGGAAGTTACTTTGTATTCAGCATTATCTTGTGATTGGTCTTAGACCCATTTACATTGGCTTAAAATTCCTCTGTTACACTACCTCACTGATTTTATCCGCTTTCAACTTTCATTGAGGAAACTGAAAAACAACGTATGGAACTTTATATCGTCCGTCATGGACAATCCACTAACAACGCCATTGGGGAAGACTTTGTCAACCGCGTTTATGACCCCGAATTGACCGTTATAGGTAAGCAGCAAGCACACGCCACCGCCGATTATCTGAAAAATGGTAAAAATCTCGAAAGCCTCGTTACGGTTGCACCGGATTCGCCAGAACGTGCGGAGTTGAAGCCCTTCAGCTTTACCCATCTCTATTGCAGCGCCATGCACCGCGCCCTCCAGACGACGTATCCTATCAGCGCGGCTGTGGGGCTTAAGCCGGAAATCTGGCTGGACATCCACGAACACGGTGGCATTTATCTCGATCATGAAGAGGGCGCGATTGGCTACGGCGGGCGCACCCGCACCCAAATTTTGACTGAGTTTCCCGAATATCTCATGCCCGAAAGCATCACTGATGAGGGCTGGTGGACGCAAGGCAAGGAAGATTATCCACTTGCCGCGGCCCGTGCCATGCGCGTGGCGTGGACGCTGCGGGAACGGGCGGCGGCGGATGCGACCAGCGGGGATCGCATCATTTTCGTCAGTCACGGCACCTTCATTGATGTGTTGATTAAAGCGCTGCTGAATAATCTTCCCAATGATCGTTATTTTCATTGGCACTATAACTGTGCGATCACACGATTAGACATCTTAAAAGAAGGACGTATCATCATCCGCTATATCAACCGTGTGCAGCACCTTGAACCGGAACTCATCACCACTTAATGCCGTTTTACAATTAAATAACCTCAGTTTTGGATAGCGCACGTTGATTAACTTTGATGATGTCCTCATCCCCCGACCCCTTCTCCATTGCATGGCGAAGGGGAGAAAAACGGTTCACAATGGTGCTTTAAGTCCCCTCTCTACGAAGTGGGGAGGGGATTTAGGGGTGGGGATAGAATGAAAACACTGTCCGAAACTCAGGTTAAATACGGAGTATCGCCCTTTTTACCCCACCCCCCAAACTTAAGGAGGGAGAGAAATACAAAGCGCACTGTATTGTTCCCTTGCCCCGTTTCCGGGGTAAGGGTTAGGGATAGGGGTTCTCCGTATTCAGTTAATAAAGTGCATAAGGCGGTCATCAATTCGTCAGCATGACCAACAGGGCGTTGATTTCGCTAAACAGCGGATGGGTCGGATCGATCACATACTCGCAGCTTGCGAGGCTTTCAAGCCCTGCTGATGTATAAAACGTGTAAGTCGATATCGAGCCGTCGTAGGCAATCGGGCAAACATCGGTAAAAGGTTGGGCGCGGATGGCGGCGTAATCGGTTGTTTCGATCAGTTCTGCCAAAATCGCAAGCTGTTCAGCGGCGATTGTACCGCTGCTGACTGCTGTTGTACCGGATGTCATCGTATAGTCGCCGTCCCGCACAACCGTCAAAATTGCTTGGCATTGTCCCGCGATACACAGGCCGCCTTCCGTCAACACATTGAACAAAACGTCGTCAGAGGCGGATTGCTCACCCTGAAATGGGGAAAATAAGCCGCAAGCACCAAGCAAGCCTGCGATCATCACGACCATTACACTATAGAGCATTGTTTTCATTGCGTTTTCCTTATCACATATCCAGGACTTTCGCTTACCTCACCCCCCGGCCCCCTCTCCAATACTTGGAGAGGGGGAGAAAAACGCATCTTGAAGTCCCCTCTCCATGCAATGGGGAGGGGATTTAGGGGTGGGGATAGAATGAAAACACTGTCCGAAACTCAGGTTAAATACGGAGTATCGCCCTTTTTACCCCACCCCCCAAACTCAAGGAGGGAGAGAAATACAAAGCGCACTGTATTGTTCCCTTGCCCCGTTTCCGGGGTAAGGGTTAGGGATAGGGGTTCTCCGTATTCAGTTACTAAAGTGC
>Ga0163154_10007675_pt1 | contig 12801 bp, 8 predicted proteins | sample OliLakLV19MP9P1_FD_148649 | JGI IMG/M metagenome (GOLD analysis project Ga0163154, IMG submission 148649) | Freshwater microbial mat bacterial communities from Lake Vanda, McMurdo Dry Valleys, Antarctica - Oligotrophic Lake LV.19.MP9.P1 | ecosystem: Environmental > Aquatic > Freshwater > Lake >... | reverse complement strand
CAGAAGGCTCGCCAGGATGCGGAGGCGCAGGGGCTTCCCGACTACGAAGAAGAAATCCTTAAGACGATGGCCCGACGCGGCAAGCAGCCGAACATTAGCTTCTTCGCTTTCACTGCCACGCCGAAGTACAAGACGCTCGAAGTTTTCGGCACGAAGGGAGCGGATGGCAAGCCCCTGCCATTTCATCTCTATAGCATGCGGCAGGCGATTGAAGAACGCTTCATCCTTGACGTGCTGAAGAACTACACAACCTATAAGACGTATTACCGCCTGCTGAAAGCAGGTGCGGACGATCCGCAGGTCAGCAAAAGCAAGGCGGCCAAAGCGCTGGCCCGATTCATGAGCCTGCATCCACACAATATTGCCCAGAAGACGGAAGTAATGCTCGAACACTTCCGCACGTTCACCCGCCACAAGATTGGCGGTCGCGCCAAAGCGATGGTGGTGACAAGCTCCCGCCTGCATGCCGTTCGCTATAAACTGGAGTTCGATCGTCAGATCAAGGAGAAGGGATATACCGACATAAAAACGCTCGTAGCGTTTTCCGGTACGGTTGAAGACCCGGAGTTGAAGGGTAAGAGCTACACCGAGCCGGACATGAACCGGCTTCCGGACGGCACGCCGATCAAGGAAAAAGAGCTTCCAGAGCGTTTTAACTCTGACGAATATCAGTTGCTCCTTGTAGCGGAGAAGTACCAAACCGGTTTCGACCAACCTCTGCTGCACTCAATGTACGTGGATAAGCGGCTCGACGGCATCCAAGCAGTACAGACACTGTCGCGGCTCAACCGTACCTGTCCTGGCAAAGACGACACGTTTGTTCTGGACTTCGTAAACAATGCGGAAGACATTCAGACAGCGTTCCAGCCGTTTTATGAACAGACGGTGATCGGTGAGCAAGCCGAAGCCCATCAGCTTTATGAGTTGCAGGGCAAGCTCGAAGCGCTGCACGTCTTTCACGGAGACGAAGTCGACGGTTTCTGCCAGGTCTTTTTCAAGCCGAAGGCAGCACACTCGCCCACTGACCACGCGATGATGAACTCGTTCCTCGATCCCGCCGTCGGGAGGTTTAGCCAGCTTACCGAGGAAGACCAGGATGAGTTTCGCGGTTTGCTCAATACCTTCCGCAATCTTTACGGCTTTATGTCGCAGGTGATTCCATTCGCAGACAGCGACCTGGAAAAGCTCTACAGCTATGCGCGATTCCTCGCCACGAAATTGCCTCCTCGCGCGGATGGTGAGAAGTACGTTTTCGATGACGAGGTGGCTCTGAAGTTTTACCGCCTTCAAAAGATTAGTGACGGCACGATCACACTCGATGCTGGCGAGACGGTTCCCGTCAAAGGACCAACCGCCGTCGGCACCGGCAAAGCTGACGATATCCAAGTCGAGCTTTCCCGTTTAATCGATCTTGTCAATGAGCGATTTGGCACTGACTTCACTCAGGCCGATGAACTCTTCTTCCTGCAACTTCGAGAAGAGGCCCTGGCCAATGAGGAACTTCAACAGGCCGCCAAAGCGAACACGATGGAGAACTTCCGCTACGTCTTCGTGAAGGCGCTTGAAGGATTGTTCATCGACCGCATGGAGCAGAATGAAGACATCTTCGCCAAGTACATGAACGATGGCGACTTCAAACGGCTCGTGTCGGAGCACCTTTTGCAGCAGGTGTATGAGCAAATTCGTAAAGAGGATGCGGCATGAAAATGATGCTGTCGCTGCCTTCTATCGGAAGCATGCCCGGCCTTTCTCTGTCGCCAGAGGCTTCGTCGTCCGTCATCCGTCGGGGCTCGCCCCGCTGAGGCCGACAGGCCCTTGGCCCCGATGGATGATGGACAGAGAAGCCGGCAAGAGTTCACCGCAGCCGCCGTTCCCACTCCCCGAATTCTCCCGCCCGCAGACAACTCCAGTGGCTTTGTTGTTCGATTCCCGAGGGGCCTGTCGCTGAGTAGTGCCGAACACGTCTTGCTTGCTCAATGTTTCGGCGAAGCGGAATGGAACAGCGCGTTATTCACGTAAGTGCTTCCTCCCGAGAGGTTTCCACCTTGACAAGTCTATCACGCACCGTTAGACATGGTGCCGGGAGAATTGACACATGCGCTACGAAAGATCATTGGCAATCACGAAGCGACACGGCAAGGTGATTGCGCTCGTACGTACCGGCGGATATTCGTCTCCCCTGCTAGCAGAGAAGCTCAAGGTATCGGAGCAAACTATCTATCGCGACATTGATTTCCTGAAAGAGCAGGGCTATCCGATTCGATCAGTGAGGATCGCGAAGGGCTGGGCCTATCAGATGGCCCGCGATGTTGCAGCCGCGCCACACGGCGCGAGGTCGGCAAGCTGATGACCACCGCCGCAGAGAAGAATTGGAAAAGCGAATTTGGTGTCGATGAAACCACACCACCGCGTTTTTTCGCGACGAAGCAGGAACTGGCGTCGGCAACACCTCAGGCGCACTTGCTCCGGCGGGCCTTCGACGACCTGGATGTCGACGGAATCCTCTGCGCGGATCATTCTCCCCTCGTCTACTTTAAGAAGATTAAGCGGCTTTCTCCCAAGGCTGTCTATGAACTGCATCGGCAGTTTTGGAATCATGGCGGCGCGCCTGTGCTCGTTCTCATTTCGGATGATCAGGTGCAGGTATATTCCGGAATGACCAGGCCTGCGGCCGAGGCCCAGAGCGATGGCGATCTCCCAAGCTTGGTTACGACTCTTGATTGGGTTACATCTGGCCTGCGTGAGTTCTTGACCTCGGTGGAATCGGGCGAGTTCTTCCGGAAGAACTTTCGATACTTCAATCCGTCGCAGCGAGTAGATCGCGATCTGCTGGATAACCTCAAAAGCACGCGGGATAAGCTTGGTGCTGCCAGCCGCCGTCGCATTCCCGAGGCCGTGCTCGACTCGCTGCTTTGCCGCTTGGTCTTCACCTGCTATTTGTTCGACCGCAATGTGATCGGCGAGAGTTATCTCAGCAGGCTTGACATCGAGAGCGCATCGCATCTCAGAGATGTTTTAAACATTCAGCCCAGGAGTGAAGCGAAGGCGGCGTTGTATCGCCTGTTCAAGAAGCTGGGAGAAGACTTCAACGGGGACTTGTTCAGCGATGGTCTCGATGCTGAATCTTCAGTGATTCTGGACCGGCACATCAAGACTCTGAACGACTTCTTCCAAGGAACGAGCGTTAACACCGGCCAGGGATCATTCTGGCCGTATGACTTCGGATTCATTCCGATCGAGACGATTAGCGCCATCTACGAACGGTTCCTGAAAGCATCAGATCAGCAGACCGGGGCGTTCTACACACCGCGATTCTTGGCCGAAGTTGTTCTCGATACGGCTCTGAAGGATTGTCCTGAGCTGATTGGACAGCGATTCCTCGACCCGGCCTGCGGATCGGGGATTTTTCTGGTCGGCCTGTTCAATCGGATCGCCGAAGAGTGGAAGCAGGCGAATCCCTCCGCCCGCAACGACAAAAAGGCCCGAGAGTTGATGCGGCTCCTGCGCGAGAGCTTGTTCGGGGTGGACATCAGCGAAACTGCCTGCCGAATCGCTGCCTTCAGTCTCTATCTGGCATATCTCGATCAACTTTCTCCGCGCGACATCCAGGAGTTGCAACAGAAGGGGCGGGCGTTGCCCAAGCTTATCGTTTCAAGCGATCGCTCATCGCTTGAAGCAGACGTAGGAAATATTCGCTGCGCGGACTTCTTCGACGAAGATGTCGAGTTTCCGTCCGACGTTGCACTCGTCATCGGCAACCCGCCTTGGGGAGGCATCGCGAAAGAAGATACTCTTGCCGGGAAGTGGTGTACCGCTCACGGGAAACCGCTACCAGACAAGCAGATCGCCGCTGCCTTCGTTTGGAAAGCGGTGGAGCACGTCGCGGCTGATGGTCGCGTATGCTTTGTATTGCCCCACGGAGTCTTATTCAACCATAGCACGACGGCCATCCCGTTTCAGAAAGCGTGGGTACGGACGCACGCCATCGACCGCGTGTTGAATCTCGCCGATCTGCGATTCCTCCTCTTTGAAACAGCTATCCATCCAGCGGTGGTCGTCAGTTATCGCCGTTCCGCTCCCACAGATGTGTCGCACCGCATCGACTATTGGGCACCGAAGGCTGATTGGACTGTCACCAAAGCCGAAGTCATCACGATTGCCCCTCAAGACCGGACCAGCCTGACTGTCGGTGAATTGCTAGAAGATTTGGACAGCCCGGATGCTCCGCAGATTTGGAAGCAGCGATACTGGGCCACCGCTCGCGACTGGCGATTGCTCGACCGGCTTTCTCTATTCCCACGCCTCAGAGACATTGTCCGTCAGCCTCGCGAGAGGTCTTCGGAGAAGCGCTGGCTGATGGCTGAAGGATTTCAGCCGTTCGGAAAGAACGATCCATCCACTTCACTTAAAACGCTAACCCTTCCCGGCCGAAGGTTCATTCCGGCAACCGCCAATGCCCTTAATTTGTTTCTATTGGAAGGCGATTGCGACACGCTTCCATCTAAGACAATCGAGGTCCGAAGACGCATTCGCAGCACAGACATCTTTCGTGGTCCGCACGTGCTGGTTGCGAAGGGTTTTACCAGCATTGCCTTCGCCGACTTCGACGTGTCGTTCCGGCATGCGCTAAGAGGCATCAGCGGTCCAGCGAGGGATCGGGAACTGCTGATGTTCTTGGCGGCGTATCTCCGAACGCCACTGGCGCGATACTTTCTCTTTCACACTTCTTCCAACTGGGGAATTTACCGCCCGGAAGTGCATGTCGAAGAAGTGCTTCGAGTACCATTCGCTCTGCCAGACGATCTATCCGATCCGGATCGGAGTTGGCAGATTGTTCAGGAAGTGGCTGCGCTGATCGAAAGCGCCGCAGAGCGAACCGTCGCTAACTTTCTTAGTCGCGAAAACGCGATCCGCGAAGCGAGTGCTGTAGTTGAATCGCTGGTAAATGAATATTTTGACGTGCTTCCAATGGAGAAGGCGCTCATCGACGACACGACGAAATTTATCATCCCGAGCATTCAACCGACACAGAGCCGGATGCCGGTGGAGACCGTAAAGCCTAGTTCCACGAACCAGCATGAGGCTTATCGAGACTGTCTTTGCGACATGCTCAACGGCTGGGCGAAGCGAGGCCCTTTTGCGGTTCGCGGTCAGGTATATAGTTCTCAGTCCCTCGGCATTGGCATGGCTGTTCTTGAAAAGGTTGAACGGGCGGCAACCGCTTCGCCTTTTGGCGAAATGAATGTGGATCTCCTGAAGGTGCTGGACCGGCTTCGTAAAGCCATGCCACCGACACAAGCTACCTTGGACGTCGTACGCGGAGTTATGGTTTTTGACCAGAACCGACTCTACGTGGTGAAACCGATCGGGCAACGGCACTGGACACAAACTGCGGCGATGAACGACGCGGACGAAATCGCAGGCACCATTCTCATGCAGCCTCAGAGGGAGCACGCATGACCCATGTTGGCTCGCCTGCTGAGTGGCTAAATCTGATCGATTCCCAAGTGCCAGCCATTCTCGCATTGGTTATTGAAACATGGGAAGCGATGCCTGTTCCGGCGGCGAATTCTAAAGAAGATCCGCTTTCAGAGTCCTTCTGCCGTCTGCTGCGACAATCTCGCAACCGTTGCGACTTGCCGTTCCGTATCGATAGCCAGATGGTTGAACTCGATCCTGCGGCCGGTGAAGACCAAGGCCGGATGGACATTGTCTTTTCTCCGGCGGTCCCGCGCGAGAACATCTACTTTTGCCTGGAATGCAAGCGCATCAACGTGAGGAGTGGGGGCGGGGTTCGTCCATACTTTGTCGAATATGTCCGTTTCGGCATGCTCCGCTTCGTTCGCCGCCAGTATTCAAACGTGGTTCGTCACGGTGGAATGTTGGCGTTCGTTCTCAACGGTGACGTGCCCGCGGCGATAACGGGCGTCGAAGCGAATATCCGGGCCTTATGTCAGGATCTGGGAATTGTGTCTCCTGGGGCATTTCAGGCGTCGAGCGTTCGACCGACGGATGCGCGACTGCGCGAGACGCACCATCAACGCGCGCAGAATCCGGCCTCGTTCATAATCCACCACTTGTTCTTAGCTGGCGATCCCCACGCGCCCATGTTGCTTGAGCCATCGACCGATTCCGTCGTCACGGGCAAGAAGAGGCGTAGGTCAGCTCGAAAGTAGGCGAGAGAGAGAGAGAGAGAGAGAGAAGCCAGGGCTTGGTTCAGCTCGTTGGCGGATGCTCATGGTTACCCCGGTCATTTCAGGTTCCCATCAAGGAGTAAAGTGGCGCACAAGAGCTTCAGCCGCAAGACATTGCGCTGGGTTCCACGCTTGAACCCCGACCAGAAAAAGTTCTAACGGTGTCTTGTCGCCCCGACTAGACGAGACAAGAGGCCCTTCGACGAGCAAGTCGAAGGGCTTTCTTGTTTCTGGCACTAGAGTTACGTCGTCGAGGACGAAGTTCAAAAAGACAATTTCCAAATACCGACGCTTCACTGAGTAGTCAGCCGTAAGCCATTTGCTACGAAGGTTTTGCGAAAGTTCAAAAGCCTTGATCGCAATGTCGGCGTTTTCATCACGACCGAGATCGCAGGCATGTGCTGCCGAATGCCGCAAGTGCGAGAAGGCGTGCAAGGCGGTTGCCAAGTAGTCTCCAGTCGTGCAAGCGATTTATCGGAAAGCAACACCACGCCCCTCTGTTGAAGCGGGGCGTGGTGTCATTTTGTGCCATTGCCGAATGCGGGTGGGGCAACGGAGTGTCAGGGCGACCATCCGTGATTACCACGGTTCTTTCGCTTTTGGCTGGGTAGAATGACTGGCGTGGGATCGTCGTTCGATGGCGAGCGAGTGGCAAGGTTTTCTTGGTCCGCATTCGCAGGGGCGGCAAATGGAAAGATGAAACATCATGGCAATCGACCCCATTTGCGGCATGACCGTGACCAGCTTGACCTTGAGTTTCTTCAACTTTTCCAAGAACTCGCCAAGCTGGTTCGGACCGTTCGTGCCAAAGCGGTCAAGCCGCTGGACTAAGATCATGTTCGGCTTCAACGTCTCAATGTCGGTCAGCATGGCTTGAAACGAACGCCGCTGGTCGGCCTTGTGCCGCTTCTGGTAGTCGCCGTACTGCATGATGATTTCGATGCCGTGTTCGTCGGCGTACTGCCGAATCATACGGACCTGTTCATCGACTTCTTGCGATGGCGTGGACACCCGAATATACATCAGGGCCGTCAGCTTCGTTCTCGTTGCCGTGGTCATCGTTCACCCTGCGTGCTGGTCACGCTGCTTCCTTGTCAAGATACCGGAATACGGTGCGTTCCGACACGCCAAGTGCCGTGGCGATTTCGACGGGGTTCAGCCCCTTGTCCCGTAGTTCCTTCGCCCGCTGGGGCTTGCTCTTAGTTGTGCCGGGCTTGCGGCCCTTGTAGACGCCCTTCTTCTTGGCGACGGCGATGCCTGCCTGTTGGCGTTCCTTGCGATACTCCCATTCGATTTCAGACAGACCCATCAACAGGGCGGCGAGTGTTCTGCCGACCGCACCGTTGAACTCAAGTTGCTGCGTGACGACCACGATCTTGAGTCCACGTTCGGCCCAATCCGCCAGCGTGGTCACGCCGTCCTTGAGGCGACGGCTCAACCTGTCCAACTTCCACAAGATGACGCACTTGACCTTGCCGTGAAAAATGTCGGCCTGTAGCCGTTGGAATTCTGGCCGCTCCATCTTCGTGCCGGTTTCCTTGTCGGCGTACCACTCGACTTGCTTGGCGTCGATACTGTTGGAGTCCATCCACTTTTGGATTTCGGCCCGCTGGCTGTCGTCCTTTTGGCGTTTGCTGGACACTCTGACGTAAGCGGCGATGGTCATGGCTCATGGTCCTCCCTTGTTGTCTGGCTTCATTCTACCGGGCTGGCCGGATCGTGTCAAGTAGGGTGTAAATCTATTTGTCGTATTTTAGGGTATAGTCATAATGTCGGCTGTACACCCCAAGAAAACGCCGACAAATAGCGACCGTCAGCCGCCGTTACCGGGGCTGATGCTATTTGTCAGTCGATTGGCTGGTCGTTCATGAACCACCTTGAGCGTTTCGCAGCCAGCCAACCAACCAACCAACCAACCAACCGTATTCGCTGGCCTTTTACGGTTTTCGTGGGAGGTGTTGAGGGCGGCACGCTAATTGCGGAGGTAACCATCACTCGAAAGAGGTCGTTCACATCGGCTTTTTTCGTTTCTGTCACCTGTGTCGAACTTCAATTTCTGTCGCTGGCGAGATGACAGCCTCTCTGGAAAGGTCGTTTCTTATGAAGAATCGTATGTTTGGTGGACTCGGTGTGATGGCGTTGGCGTTCACACTGGCTGTCGTCGGAGTAGATGCGTTCGCCCAACAGGCCCAAGCGGCTGAAATGAAGGTCGATCAGAAGTTGCAGGATTGTGCTAAAGCGTGTTCGGACTGCCAGCGTGCGTGCGACCTCTGTGCCACGCACTGTGCAAACCTGTTGGCCGATGGGAAGAAGGAACACCTGTCGTGCCTGATGCACTGCCGGGACTGTGCGACCTGCTGCGCCGCCTGTTCCCAAGTCTGTGCGAGTGGCGGGCCACTTTCGGCTGTGATGGCTGATTGCTGTGCGAAGTGCTGCGACCATTGTGCCAAGGCGTGCGAAGCGTTTCCTGATGATGCCCACCTCAAGGCGTGTGCCGAGGAATGCCGCAAGTGCGAGAAGGCGTGCAAGGCAGTTGCCAAGTAGTTTCCAGTCGTGCAAACGATCTATCAGCCAGCAACACCACGTCCTACTCTCGAAGTGGGGCGTGGTGTCATTTTGTGTGGTTGCCGAATGCGGGTGGGGCAGCGGAGTGTCAGGGCGACTATCTGTGATTGCCACGCCTCTTTCGCAATTAGCTGGTAGAATGACTGACGTGGGATCGTCGTTCAATGGCGAGCGGGCGGAGTCGGCTTCGTGGGACCGCATTCGCAAGGGCCGCAAATGGACAGGTGAAACATCATGGCAATCGACCCCATTTGCGGCATGACCGTCGATGAAGCGACCGCCCGGAGGGCCGAGCTTGACGGTCAGGCCGTCTACTTTTGCAGCGAACATTGCCGCCAGAAATTCCTCAGCAGTGAATCAAAAGAAAAACCGCACACTGCCCACGATCACAAGGGCCACGGTCAAAAGTCTGCTTCCGAGAGTCAGGCATCAGGAAAATATACTTGCCCGATGCACCCGGAAGTGCAGAGCGAAAAGGCTGGGAGTTGCCCGAAATGCGGCATGGCCCTGGAACTTTCCCGGCCTGTGGCCCAAAAGCAGAAGATCATCTACACCTGCCCGATGCACCCACAGATCGAGCAAGAGGGACCGGGGCAATGCCCGATCTGTGGCATGGCACTGGAGCCGAAAACTGTCCAGCCTGATGTAAAAGAAGACGACTCCGAACTCCGCAGCATGACTCTGCGGTTTTGGGTCGCCGCCGCCTTGACCGTTCCTGTCCTGTCGATGTCGATGCTCCCGATGATCGGCGTCCCGGTGGACCATTGGCTGGGTAGCACGCTGTTCCTGTGGCTCCAACTTCTGCTCAGTACGCCGGTGGTTCTGTGGGGCGGCTGGCCGTTCTTCGAGCGGGGATGGCAATCTGTCGTCACCCGCAATCTGAATATGTTCACGCTCATCGCCATCGGCACGGGGGCGGCGTACCTCTACAGTCTCGTGGCGGTTCTGTTCCCATCCCTCATCCCTGACGCCTTCCGGCATCACGGGACAGTGCATGTCTACTTCGAGGCGGCGGCGGTGATTGTCACTCTGGTCTTGCTCGGACAAGTCCTGGAGCTACGAGCCAGACGCCGCACCGGTGCCGCCATCCGGGAGTTGCTGTCCTTGGCACCGCCCACTGCTCGAATTGTGCGAGACGGCCAAGAGCGGGAAGTACCGCTGGAAGAAGTCCACCAGGGCGACATCCTGCGTGTGCGCCCCGGCGAGAAAATTCCGGTGGATGGCAAGCTCACGGACGGCAAAAGTACGGTCGATGAGGCGATGATTACCGGCGAGCCGATGCCGGTCGAGAAACAAAAGGACGACTTGGTGATCGGCGGGACCGTCAATCAGACCGGCTCGTTTCTGATGCTGGCCGAGAAGGTCGGTGGGGACACGGTGCTGTCCAGGATCGTGAACATGGTCGCCGACGCCCAGCGGAGCCGTGCGCCCATTCAGAAAGTGGCAGACACCGTAGCCGGTTACTTCGTGCCTGCGGTCCTGGCGAGTGCCATCATCACGTTCCTCGTATGGGCCATTGTGCAGCCGGAGCAGCCAGCCCTCGCATACGCCTTTGTAAACGCTGTGGCGGTGCTGATTATCGCCTGCCCTTGCGCATTGGGCCTCGCCACGCCCATGTCGATCATGGTCGGCATCGGACGGGGAGCGAAAGAAGCCGTTCTCATCAAGAATGCCGAAGTGCTGGAAACGCTGGAGAAGGTCGATACAGTCGTGGTCGATAAGACCGGCACGCTGACGGAAGGGCGACCGAAGCTGACCGAGTGCATTCCGGTTTCCCCGGTTGCCGAGGAAGACCTGCTTCGCTTTGCAGCCAGTGTCGAACAAAACAGCGAGCATCCCTTGGCCCATGCCATTGTGGTCGGGGCCAAGGACAGGAAACTGTCAGTCCCGACTGTGGACCAGTTCAACTCCGTGACGGGCGGCGGCGTTTACGGAATTGTTGAAGGCAAGAAGATTTTCATCGGTAAGCGTGCGCTGCTCGCAGATAAAAACGTGCAGAACCTCGCCGCTTTGGACAGCCGGGCCGACGAGTTGCAGAAGCAAGGTCGCACGGTGATGTTTGTCGCAGTGGATCAGCAATTCGCAGGTCTGGTCGCCGTCTCCGATCCAATCAAGGAATCGACTGCCGAGGCGGTGAAAAGCCTGCATGACCTGGGATTGCGGATCATCATGCTCACCGGCGACAACGAAAAGACGGCCAAGACCGTGGCCGAGAAATTGGGGATTGATGAATTCCACGCCGGAGTGCGACCCGAAGAAAAGCACGAACGGATCAAGGCGTTGAAAGCCGAGGGCCGCAAAGTGGCGATGGCGGGTGATGGCATCAACGATGCTCCCGCACTGGCTGAAGCCGATGTTGGGATCGCAATGGGGACCGGGACTGACGTGGCAATTGAATCGGCAGGGGTCACACTGGTCAAAGGCGATTTGCGGGGCATCGTAAAAGCCGTGAAGCTCAGTCGCCACACGATGCGAAACATTCGCCAGAATCTTTTCTTCGCCTTGATCTACAACGCCCTGGGCGTACCGATTGCGGCGGGCGTCTTGTACCCGATCTCACATCATCTTCTCCTCAACCCAATGTTCGCCGCCGCTGCCATGAGTTTCAGTTCCGTGTCTGTGGTGAGCAATGCGTTGCGGCTGAGGACGATGGGACTGAAGTAGCCGGATTCAAGAACGCCTTTCAGGTGAACGAGACTCGAACTCAGGAGAAGAACATGACCGCCACTATCATCACACCACAACAGCTTGCGGAACTCTGCAAAGACGGCAAGAAGATTGACCTGATCGACGTGCGCACGCCGGTCGAATTTCAGGAAGTTCACATTGAGATCGCCCGGAACGTCCCGCTCGACCGGCTCGATCCAGCAGCTTTGATGCAAGACCGCAACGGGTCGGCCAGCGAGCCGCTGTATATCCTCTGTCGATCAGGTAGCCGAGGTCAGCAGGGGTGTGAGAAGTTCTTCAAGGCGGGCTTCATCAATGTGGTCAACGTCGAAGGTGGCACAATGGCTTGCGTGGAAGCGGGTCTTCCGGTGGTGCGAGGCAAGAATGCCATCTCCCTGGAGCGGCAAGTACGCATTACAGCGGGATTGCTCGTACTGCTGGGCGTGGGACTCTCGTTCGTCCATGCAGCATTCATCGGGTTGTCAGCCTTCGTTGGAGCGGGGTTGGTGTTTGCCGGGATCACCGACACCTGCGGGATGGGGATGATGCTTGCCCGGATGCCTTGGAACCAATGCAAGGACGATACGAAGTCCTGTTGCGCCCGCTAAATTCCTCAATCGAACCTGAAGGAGTTGGACCATGAAACTGCTCATCGTAGGTGGAGTCGCTGGTGGAGCTTCTGCCGCCGCTCGTTCTCGTCGGTTATCGGAAGGTGCCGAGATCATCGTATTCGAGCGTGGGCCGGACGTGTCGTTCGCCAACTGCGGCTTGCCTTACTTCATTGGTGGTGAGATCGCCGAACGGAAAAAGTTGCTGGTCACGACCCCGGAGCAGTTGCGGACCCGTTTTAAGCTCGACGTGCGCACCCGAACATCGGTGGAGAGCATCGACCGTGCTGCGAAAAAGGTGCGTGTTCGTGACCTTGCTTCGGGCCGAGAGTATGAAGAATTCTACGACAAGTTGTTGCTCGCACCTGGGGCAGCACCGCTACGACCTCCGATCCCTGGCATCGACTTACCGGGAATCTTCACGTTGCGAAACCTGCAAGATACGGATCACATCAAGGAACGGGCCGACCAAGGCGTAAAACAGGTCGTTCTCTTGGGCGGCGGATTCATCAGCCTCGAACTCGCTGAGAATTTTGTTCGCCGTGGAATTGCGACGACCGTGGTGGAGAAGAACGACCAGATTTTGACGCCGTTCGACCCAGAAATGACGACCCCCATCGCTGAGGCGTTGGCGACCAAGGGCGTGACGTTGCTACTCGGTCAATCGGCTGAGGGCTTTGAGCAAACCGCTGATGGTTTGGTCGTGTGCTTGAATTCCGGCAAGAGACTGCCTGCCCAACTCGTCGTCATGGGTATCGGAGTCCGTC
>Ga0163154_10007673_pt1 | contig 12801 bp, 7 predicted proteins | sample OliLakLV19MP9P1_FD_148649 | JGI IMG/M metagenome (GOLD analysis project Ga0163154, IMG submission 148649) | Freshwater microbial mat bacterial communities from Lake Vanda, McMurdo Dry Valleys, Antarctica - Oligotrophic Lake LV.19.MP9.P1 | ecosystem: Environmental > Aquatic > Freshwater > Lake >... | reverse complement strand
TGCTGACCCTGCCGGGGTGTGGCGGCGACGCACCCGAGCCGCCCGTCGACTTCGCCACCGAGGCTGTCCCGTCGGTTCCCACCAGTCAGGCCGTCGGCAGCACATCCAGTCTGACGCCTGCCGACGAGGCGGAGGCGGTCATCGCCGCTTACGCCGCGTACGTGATGGAATCCGACCGATACTTCGACGAATCGATTGCCCAGGCGGCGGCCACCGGCGCCTTCGCCGGATCCCCCGAACTGGACGCAATCCTCGACGCCGTGGCGGTTGGGAGAATACGAGATTTCGATGTGAGTACCCCCATGTCACTTTGGGAATCAGGGGGTGTCGCCACGGTGGGCACACCCGTCATTGTGTCCTCCAATTTGGTCATCGTGGATTCGGCTGCGGAGACGGCCGAGCTCAAATCGTGCCTCGATCTTCGATCCGTCGACTATCTGAACTCGCAGGGGACACGCCTCAAGCGCAACGACGTTCCCGATTACCTGTTGGAAACTGTCTCATTGGTGCATCAGGCCAACCCCCGCAATGACGACCTCGACCGCTGGTATGTCGAGAACAGAGTGAGTGAGCAGGTAGCCGCATGCGAATGATCTCTCTCTTGGGTCCGATCGTCGCTCTCGCAGCGGCAGTGAGCGCTGTGACCGCGCCCGCGACAGCTGTCGGCGCGCCCGCGACAGCTGTCGGTGGGGACACGACAGCTGTCGGTGGGGACACGACAGCTGTCGGTGGGGACACGATCTGTAACGGCTACGGGGACTGCCTGCTCCGTGCCACCGACAACCCAACGGCACCCACCTCCTCCGGCAACACTGCGGCCCCGGCTCGATCCGCACGGCAGTGCACCTCAGGCGGCGCGGCCATCCCCTGCTCGATCGACGGGGCGTACTGGAGCAGCGGCTACGGCTGCTACATCACCCCGACGCCGGTCGACCCCGCAATCGTCGGCTTCCCACCCGAGCAGATAGCCGCGCACCCCGGCCAGTCGCTGCACCAGTGCATTCCCTACAACCTCGTGGCCGGTGGCCGAGGCATCCCCGCGCTGGGCTACTTCCGATGGCTGGCCGCAGGCACTCCCGCAGCCGCGGTGATCGACCCCGAGGTGTTGGCCCGCTCCGCGATCGAGCAGATGAACCTCCGCCCGGTCGAGGTCGGCCTGGCGCCTCCCTCCGGTTCGCTGGGTTTCGTCGGGCTCCCCGTCCACATGTGGGCCGCCGACCCGGGCGAGGGGACCTGGCAGGCCGCCCGATCCGTGCAGGCCGGGTCGGTCTCGGTGACCGCCCGGGCGCAGGTGCAGCGGGTCGACTGGGCGATGGGCGACGGCACCACGGTCAGCTGCGGCCGCGGCACGCCGTACGACGCTGGCCGGGGCGCTGCGCCGAGCCCGGACTGCGGCCACACCTACACCAGGACCAGCGCCGGCCAGCCCGGCTCGGCGTACCCGGTGACCGCGACCAGTCAGTGGACCGTGCAATGGACGGCGAGCACCGGTGCCAGCGGCGTCATCGACCTCGATTTGGCCACGCAGACGACGCTGCGGATCGGTGAGAACCAGGCGATCGTGACCCGCGACTGACCCGACCGCGACGCCCTCGCGCAGGACGGGTCGGCCAGGCGTGAGTCATCCTTAGGGATGACCGCGACCAAGCAGCGCCGACCTCACCACCGCCCGGTCAAGCCCGCCAAGGGTGCCACGCCGACCGCCGGCGCGGTCTCGCTCTCCTACATCCGACGTGAGGTCGACATGCTGGTCAACCTCGATCCGCTGGTCAGGCAGGGCGACGACAAAGCGGTCCACCGGACCCGGGTGGCGGCACGTCGCATCCGCAGCGCCCTGAGCACCTTCGGGCCGCTGTTCGACCCGGCCGTGACCGCTCCGCTGCGGGCCGAGCTGCAGTGGCTGGGCGGCGTCCTCGCCTCGGCACGCGAGTCCGGCGTGCTGCGCGAGAAGCTGCTGGCTCACGTCCGGGCGCTGCCGCCGGAACTCGTCATCGGGCCGGTCGCCGCCCGGATCACCAGCGAACTGGGGCAGCGCGGTGCCGAGGCGGTACGAGAGGCCGGAGAGGGCCTCGACGACCAACGGCATGTGCGGCTGATCGAGGCGCTCAGCGCGTTCCTCGCCGCGCCGCCGCTGACCGCCAAGGCCGACCAGGCTGCGGCCCGGCTCTCCCGCAAGCGAGTGCTGGGTGCCGCCGCCCGCGTGGACCGGCTGGCGGTGCTCGCCGACGATCTGCCGGAGGGCCCCTACCGCGAGGAAGCACTGCACGACGTTCGCAAGGCCGCCAAGCGTTCGCGGTACGCCGCTGAGGCCACCGTTGGAGTGCTCGGCGAGCCGGCGAGGGCGCTGAGTGAGCAGATGGCCCTGCTACAGGAGTTGCTGGGGGATCACCTCGACTCCGTGCCTGCCCAGCAGGAGCTGCTAGAGATGGCCAGCCGCGCACACCTGGGCGGCGAGAACGCCATCACCTACGGGGTGATCCTGGGGATCGAGCGAGCCCATGCGGCCGCGCTCATCGCGCAATACCCGGCACGGCTCCAAGCGGCGCAAGCGGCAGCGGCCCAGCTGAACTCCTAACCCTTCTCAGGCGCTCTCCCAGCGTCCCTTGCGACCGGCTTCCTTGGCGCGCTCCACCTTCATCATCTGGCGGGTGACCCAGGTGTTGAAAAGCGCCAGCGGCATCGCGGGCGCGAACCCGCGACCCTGAGCAAGCGTGCAGCCAAGATCCCGCAACCGGCGTGCCACCAGGTCGTCCTCGACACCCTCGGCCACGACGCTCAGTCCCAGGTGGCTGCCCAACTCGATCGTGGACTTCACGATGACGTGATCATGCTTGTCGTTGAGCATGCCGGCGACGAACGCACGCTCGATCTTCAGTTCACTCACCGGCAGCCGGCGCAGGTAGGTCAGCGAGGAGTACCCGGTACCGAAGTCGTCGACGGACAGCTTCACGCCGAGGTCGTCCAGCCGGTGCAGTGTCCCCAGCGCCCGGCTGACATCAGTCATGACGGACGTCTCGGTGATTTCGATGGTCAGGATTCCCGGCTCCAGTCCGTGGTGGGCCAGATGGCGGGCGATCCGGTCGGCCAGCAGCTCATCGAGGAGCGTCCGCGCGGAGATGTTGACCGCGACTCCGATCTGCCACCCGCGGGACCGCCAGTCCCGGGCGGCGCGCAACGCCTGGGTGAGGACGTGGTCAGCGAGGGAGTGGACGAGGTCCGTGGCTTCCATCAACTTGATGAACGTCTCGGCCTCCAAGAGACCGCGCTGGGGATGCTGCCAGCGCACCAACGCCTCGGCGCCGACGACCTCCTCGGTGACGAGGTTGACCTTCGGCTGAAAGAACACGTCCAGATCACCGCTGGCGATGACCTCTCGTAGGTCCCGGAGCAGCTCAAGCCGTTCGGAATTGCCCGCTTCGAGGTCCGCGGTGTACATCTCGAGACCCGAACTGCGGGACTTTGCCTTGTACATCGCCAGGTCGGCCCGTCGCAGCAGTGTCTCCGGGTCGCCGCCGTCGATCGGCCCCATGGCCAGCCCGATACTGCACGAGACCGCCACCGACAGGTCGCCGATGTCGAAGGTGTGCCGGCCTCGCTCGACGATCTCCATCCCGACCCGGATGGCGTACTGGTCGGTGGTGCCCCGACTGAGTACCGCGAACTCATCGCCCGCCAGGCGGGCCAGTACGTCGTTGGGACCGAGGATGCTCGTCACCCGACGGGCGAACGCTTGCAGCAGCTGGTCGCCGACATGGTGGCCCAAGCCGTCGTTGACCTCTTTGAAGCGGTCGAGGTCGAGCAGGAACACTGCCGTGCGACCGTGATGAGTGAGGCTTTCCGTGGCCAGTTGTTCGAACATCGCCCGGTTCGGCAGACCTGTCAAACGATCGTGCGTGACGTCGTGCTCCATCTGCACATGGAGCATGGCGCGGCGAATACTGACAGAGAGCTGATCGGCGATCGGGCGCAATCGAATCTGGTCGTCGTCGGAGAAGCGAATCAGGCCGCCGGCCCGGTCGCCGAGGAGCAACAATCCGATGAGTCCCTGAGAATCACGAATGGTAACCGCCAGAGCCTCGGTCCAGCGCAAGTTCACGAGCAGTGACCCCGGAAGTGTTGTATCCGTCGCCAGTAGGCGCCAAGGTTCCACGCTATCCAGCACACCTGCCCAACGCTCGTCCACAACACTCGACGGGAGGGCTGCGTTATCTTGCGCGGTGGCCGAGACTGCCAATACCTGCCCGTGCTCATCGAAGACAACAAGGGCCGCATGCTGGGCACGGAGCAGGCGCCGGCTCTCCGCCTGGGCCGCCTCGATGACATCCGGAAGACCCACCGAACGCCCGATGGCCCGCGTGAAGTCATGCACTTCAGACAGGTCGCGGTGCCTCTGTGCCAGCTGACCCCGTGACGTCAGCAGTCGCCAGACGATGACGCAGGGGAGCAGGGGGATGACGAACAACCACGGACTCGCCAACGCCGGGGCAATGCTCGTGGCGCCCAGGAGTGAACCCAACAGCCAGATCGGTGCGGCCTGAGCGAAGCCTTGCCGCAGACGCACGACATAGCCACCCTCCAATAAGGAGACAGGTATCGCGAGGATAACCGACGACATGGATGACGACATCAGCAGGACCAACGCGGTGACCGCTATGACCCAGGCGCTACTATTGGAGCCTACCCACTCCAGAATGACCCTCATGGCCAGCATCGAGGCGGCGACCTCGAAGGCGAACAAAGCGAGATTGAAGAACAACTTCGTGGGGTCGGTGCGCCGCTGGATAATGAGCGCCAAGAGCATCGCAAGTACTCGCGTCGCCACCGCCTCGAAGGGTGACAGGAAAATAAGGGCGAAGGCCGTGGGGATTTCAGATAGCGAGAAGGCGACAGCCTCGCGCCGATACTCCAGGTCAAAGGCACTGAGTTCGGCGACGACGAAGGCCAAGAAGATGGCGACGGTGGCCGCGAACCCGACCTCTCGTAGGGGCTGCCAGGGCGCCGGAGCCACCAGGACGGCCCCTACCGACACTCCAGCCAAGGCGACCGTCAGCAGGGCGATGGCCGCAGCGGCATGGGCAGGTCGGGGACGCAGGTCGGTCACCCCTCTATGAGACCCCCACGGGGAACCTCATGTCCACGAGTCGCCCTTCCACGAGTTGCCCTTCCACGAGTCGCCCTTCCACGAGTTGCCCTTCCACGAGTTGCCCTTCCACGAGTTCTGGACAGAACCGTGGTCGGTCAATACCAGGTCCGAGACGTCGCCATCCGCGAGCAGCCACTCCTCATCAGGCGTGGTCATCTCGATCAGCGCACCCAGGTCGAGCAGACCTGCTCCCACCCGGCGCCCGTCGGCATCCGGCAAGAACTCGGCAGTCCGCGTGAAGAAGTCACGGACCTGCCGCGGCGAGAGCTCAGGACGTGCCTGCAGGAGCAGCGCCACAGCGCCCGAGACGACAGCGGCGGCCTGCGACGATCCGGTGCCCTTGATGAAGCCCTCGGCAACGACCGAGTCCGGGTTCTCCGCCACCGCCACGCTGTCCGGGCTGACGGTGCTGACCAGGCTCCGGCCCGGCGCCGCAAGGTCCGGATCATGACGCCCATCGCCGCACGAGGTGGTGTCATGAGCCACCCACCGACCATCCACGAACTCCACGTTGCCGACCGAGATCACGTCCGAACTGGCTGCCGGGTACGACAGCCCACGGGAGGCCGAACCCTCGTTACCGGTTGCCACCACTACGACAATTCCCGCCCGGCGGGCCTGGCGCACGGCCCGCGCGAGAGGCTGCAGGTGCTTGGCCGGTATGCCCTCCACCCCGAAGGCGAGGTTCAGCACCCGGATGCCCAGGAGTCGCGAGTTGCCGATCACCCATGCGATGCCTTCGACAACCTGGTCGAGGGTGACCGAACCGCCCTGGTCGCCCACCTTGACGGCGACCAGAGAAGCTCCCGGAGCCACCCCGACGAAGCTTGCCGCCTCACAAGCTCGACCGGCGATGATGCCCGCCAGGTGGGTGCCGTGGCCCACCACGTCGCGGCCGGCCAGCGCCGGGTCGGCGGCATCGCTGGAGAGATCCACTGAGGCGATAAGGGCCTCGGCGAGTTCGGGCCGCCGCGAGATCCCGGTGTCGATGACCGCGACGCTCACGCCGGCACCCGTCAGCCCATGTCGGTGCAGGGCAGCGGCGCCGATCTGCTCGCCGACCCAGGTCATCGAGCCGCTGTCCGTGGCCGACGATTGCTCACGGACGCCGTAGGACCGGGTCCAGCCACTCTTGATCAGTTCTGTGTTCATGGTCGTTTCCTTTCGGGAAGTTGTCTTGATCGTTTCGCGAATCCAGAGTGCCTGACCGGCACGCTCCTCACGAGGCAAAGCGAAGCAGATTCCGCTCCAAATTGAAAGGTGGAGTTGGCGATGCCAAAAGCACCCTCGGCCGCGGCGGGCAACGTGTAGGGCGGTCTGCCGCGGAGGCCGGACGGCGGGCAACCAGGCAGGCCAAGGGGCGAATGGCCAGCCGCACTGCCCGCGCCGCCTTCTCGCGGGTTATCACGGAGTATGTCTTCTTGCTATTATGCGGGCGTTGGACGGCGCCCGAAGAAACACTGAGGAGATGCTCTCGGATTCGGTCGGGAAAAGGAGCTTCCAGCGAACTCGGCACTGGAAGACAAAGTCGGCCGATCTCGGCCATTGCGAGGGCGGACGGAGGCAGCGCCGCAGGTCAACGTGGGTCCGAAGGCGCGCTGAGACGCCGGGGAGCCGCCCCGGCACGCGGCCACGCACCATTTCGACTGTTGTGTCACATATGTGACCGACAAGCCGTTACCATCGTTGACCTCCACGCGCGGGTGTCAACCCGTCACCGTGAGTAGGTCTGCTTCGGTAACGGCCCTCCGGGCCGACCTGTACATGCCGGTATTCCGGCCAATGGCCCCCCAGTGCGCCGCTGTACGGGCAAGCTCGGCCTACCCTGCCTGCCTGTGACCCTCGAGCCCACCGCCGTCGACCCTCGCGATCCTCTGCAGCTGCGAGCGGACGCCCCCCTGTTCGATGCGTGGCTGCGGCACGAGGAGACGATCCGCGTGCCGATGACCACGCCGGGGCACAAGCGGCGCACCGACCGGTTCGGTTCCCTCATCGCCGGCGACGTCCCCAAGGACCGTGGCCTGGACTTCCGCCAGCCGTACGACCTCACAGCCGACGCCGAGGCACGCATCGCCAGGGCGTGGGACGCCGACTGGGCGAGAATCTCCGTCGGCGGCTCGACGCACGGCAACCAGTCACTAGCGCTCGCTCTGGGTCAGCCCGGCGACGAGGTCGTCGTGGCGCGGTCGCTGCACCGCTCGACCTTCACCGGCCTGGTGCTGGCGGGCCTGCAGCCGGTGTGGGTGCAGCCGGAGATCGATCCGGCGAGCGGACTGCCCATGGGCCTGCCGGTCAGCCGGGTCGCCGAGATGCTGCGGCGACACCCGCGCGCCAGGGCCGTCATCCTCACCGAGCCCTCCTACGTCGGCACCGTCTCCGACCTGACCGGCCACGCCGAGCTCGCGCATGCCCACGGCATCCCGCTGATCGTCGACCAGGCCTGGGGGGCCTACTTGGGCTTCCACCCCGACGTAGGGCAGCACGCCCTGCAGGCGGGGGCGGATGCCCTGGTCACGAGTGCGCACAAGACGCTGCCGGCGTACAACCAGGCCGCCTTCGTCATCGCACGCACCGCGCGCCTCGACGCCACCCGGTTGGACCGGGGCTTCGACGCGACGCACACGACCAGCCCCTCAGGCGTGATCATGGCGAGTGCCGACGCGTCGCGAGCGCTACTGACTCGTGACGGCCATCGGCTGATCGGCGACCTCATCCGGCTCGTCAGCAGAGCTCGCGATCGCCTCGAAGAGGTCCCGGGCCTGCGAGTGATGCGGTCCCGCTCGGGTATGACGGTCGACCCGACCAAGCTGGTCGTCTTGTTCGCCGGTACCGGCGCCAACGGCCTGGACGTGGAGTCGGACCTGGCCCGATCCGGTATCAACGTCGAGAACGCCGACCAAGACTCGATGATCTTGCTGGTGACCATGGCCGATGACGAGCGCCCGGTGGCGGCGGCTTGCGGTGCCGTGATCGACTCGGTCGAAGCCAGGCGAGGGACGCCACGGCCGGTGACGCCCCAGGGCGTGTGGACGGTTGCACCCGACGTCGTCATGTCACCGCGCGAGGCATTCTTCGCTCCTCACGTGACCGTGCCCGCCGCCCAGGCCGTCGGGCGGGTCAGCGCCGAACTGGTAGCGCCGTACCCGCCCGGGGTTCCGGTGCTGGCTCCCGGGGAACGGATCACGGCTGAGGCCGTGACGGACCTGCAGGCTGCGGCCGACGCCGGTGTCCAGGTCCGATACGCCACCGATTCGACGCTGCGGACCTTCGACGTCGTGGCATGACGGCGACGGGCTACGGGTCACTCCTGGACCCCAGGCCCTCGCCGGCCACCGTGCCGCGACCGCGACCAGCCCGTTTGCTGTCGTACATGGCATGATCCGCTGCCCGCAGCATACTCTCCACATCCGGTTCGAAGGGCGGGCTGAGCACGAGGCCCAGGCTCGCCTGGGGGCGGATGATCGACGCCGGATCAGTTTCGTCGAGGGCAAGCGGTTCGCCCAGGCTGGCTGCAACCCGATCGAACAGCTCGGTCGCGGACCATTGGCTCGGTAGATCCCGAAGGACGAGGACGAACTCGTCGCCCCCCAGCCGCGCGAGCGTGTCCTCGCGGCGCACGAGGGTAGACAGTCGCTCGGCGACCGCGACGAGCAACAGGTCCCCGGCGGTGTGCCCCCAGGTGTCGTTGACTGCCTTGAAATGGTCGAGATCGACGAACAGGAGCCCGGTTCGGCCGGTGGCAGCTTCGCTCGCCAGAGCGAATTCAAGACGATCAAGAAAAAGTGCCCTATTGGGCAGCCCAGTGAGAGCGTCATGCGTGGCATCGTGGTGTGCCTGCTCGCTGAGCAATGACAATGCACGTGATGCCGCCACGACTTCGGAGACATCCCGCCAGGTGATCACCAGCCGGTTGTCGCCGGCAGGGGCCACCGTATTGTCGAACGCCGCCTGCCACTGGCCATCGACGTCACGGACGTCGACCCGATGCTTTGCGATCGTGCCCGTCGACAGGGAGTCGATGACCACGTTCCAGAGACCGGTCTCGACCGCCTCGGGAAAGAAGTCCAGGAGATCCCGGCCGATGAGCTCTTCCGGGCCGGCGGCCAGTGGCGAGGCCCCGGCCTTGTTGATGGCAATCAAGCTCAGACCGACGGGTCGGCCGAAGCTGTCGCGACGGACGTCGTACACGGCAAAGGCGTCACTGGTCGCGTCCAGGGCGGTCTGCAGCGTGGATCGCACTGCACCCGTCTCCTCGTAGGCGAGCGCGAGCGCCCGCTCGGCGTGCACCCGCTCGGTCACATCGCGCCACGTCGAGAGGATGAGATCACCACCGAGGGGCACCTGAATGCCCTCGAAGATACCGCGCCAGGAGCCACCGTCGATTTCCCCGCGAACCGGGACCCGCTTGCCGGTCGTCATCGCCTCGATGAAAGCCTGCCACAGGCCGAGTTCCACGGCGCCTGGCAGGAATTCTCGGAGTTCAAGGCCCACCAGAGCGTTGGCATCGCCTTCGTATGCCCCGGCGGCGGCAGCATTGAGGAATATCAAGAAGAAGCCAGCGACCGAACCGTCGGAATTCCACTCCGCTCGGTACACGGCGAAGCTGTCGTCGCTGGCATCGAGGGCCCGGCGCAGGAGAGAATCGCCGTCCGCGCCGAGGTTCACATCGCTGAGCCCGGTCATGGTCACGTCGAGCCAGACGATATGACGGTGCGAACGAGCAATTGTCAAGAGACGACGACCTGCCTGCGGAACGGCCGCGCTCATCTCGTATTGTTCGGCATGACCGGTCTGCCAGACCCGAGCCAGCGCGGCCCACAGGCCGGGGGGAATCGAACCCCCGAGATCCGCCCGGAGTCGGCGCCCGACCAGGTGCTGCGAGGCGTACCCGAGGAGGGCCGCGCCCGCCGGGTTGGCGGCCAGAACCTCGAAGTCGGCGACCTGGCCCTGCGTGTCCTCAAGCGGCGTCCATCGCACGATGCCGGCGGGTAGGTCATGAGGGACCTCGACAGGGTCCGCCCAATGCCCCCCGACTAAGGATCCGCTCGCCTCCACGTGTTCACCTCCCTCTTGAGCGACTCGGCCTTGGCCCTGCACGACCTCCCATGAAGCGACATCGACTGGTTGCTCAGTGAGCTGCAGCGTTGAGGCCATAGAACCCGATCCAGCAAGAATCTGCTCATGTCGATGTCCGTGGACCTCAGTAGGGTCTGTGACCATGGACGTGGTCATGGTCCCGGGATTCTGGCTGAACGCAAGGTCATGGACCGACGTGATGCCCGCGGTGCAGTCGGCAGGTCATCGCCCGCACCCGCTGACGCTGCCCGGGCTTGCATCGCTCGACGATGACCGGGCCGGCATCGGACTGGCCGATCACGTCGGTGCCGTGGTCACGGTCATCGACGATATGGCGCCGGGCGTAGCGCTGGTCGGTCACAGCGGGGGCGGCGCGATCGCGCACGCGGTGGTCGATGCCCGCCCGGACCGAGTGGCTCGGGTGGTGTATGTCGATGCCGGACCGCTGGGTGATGGCGAGGCGATCAACGATCAACTCCCGGTGGTCGACGGCGAGATCCCGCTGCCCGACTGGTCAATGTTCGAGGCAGAGGATCTGGTCGACCGCGATGGCGAGCTTCGTGAGCGGTTCAGGGCCACGGCGATCCCGCAGCCGGCCGCGGTGGCCACGGACCGCCAGGTGCTTCGCGACCCGCGCCGGTATGACGTGCCGCTCACGGTGATCTGTTGTGAGTTCTCGTCGGGGATGCTTCGCGAGATGATCGCCCAGGACCACCCGTTCACCGCCGAGCTCGCCAAGGTCCGCGACGTCGAATTCGTCGATCTGCCGACAGGGCACTGGCCGCAGTTCACCAAGCCGACCGAACTCGGCGCGGCCATCGTCGCGGCTCTACGCCCCTGACCGAGCCATGCCCGGTCGCGACTGCACAACCTGGGGTCCGCGCCATGGTCGGCGGCGGACGTCGACACGCGAGAGTGTGGCGCGCATGAGGCTTCGTGACGTGGTCCTCGATGACGTCGACCTCTACATCCGCATGCGCTGCGATCCCGTGATGATGGCTGACCTCGGCGGGCCGATGCCGCGGCTGGATGGTCTTACCGGAGTTTCAGCGACGGAGAATCGCCAGGGCGGCTGCTGGCCATGTCCTGGAGAGAGCCCGCGGTGAAAGGCGTTGGGGCGTCGTCCCTGCAACTCCCAGCGTCGCTAACGTCCCGTCCAACCGGATTTGTCAGCCCTTGGGCTTCACCCTCAAGGGCAGCGGGAATCGCGTGTGGGCCGCGCGCACGATTGCTGTGAATCGGTGGCAGCTCGATCTGGGTTGACCACTACCGACCAGGGAGGTCACGTGTCAGAACGCAACGCCTCGCCGACGGTCTACGCTACAGAAAGTCGGAGATGCGCGCTACAGAAAGTCGCCTCGATACGCTTCAAGCAGTCACACCGACCAGCTCTGCGCGCGAGACACGCAGCAACTGCCCGACACTCCAGCGCCCAGACCCTGAACGCGACGAACGACATGGGTAGCCCCGCCGTCAGGCAACGCTTCTTGAGAACCGCACGGCCGCGCTGAGGGCGGCTACGCTCGCCCGATCTCCCGCTGACACGTCGAGCGCCTTCGCGGCCTTCCTTGGAAGTGCGATAGCCGCCGCAGGTGTCAGGTAGCTCTTCGTACCGCGGTGGCGCACGTAGACCGCACCGTTGACGAACCGTGGATGGTCCAGCAGCTCGAGTCGAGTCGTACGCCCCGGGGCAGCGCCGGCTTGCCGCCGCCCACGAGTGTCCGGGCTGTCGAGCCGTAGCGGTCTGCGCGTGGTTAGCTGCCGTCGCGGTCTTCCCGAACACCGTTGGGGCCGTCGATCGCGATGGCGGGCAGCTAGGGCAGGAGCGCGTCGAGCTCGTCGACGACGACGCGTCTGAGGTAGGTGCTGCTCACCCGAGCTACGGCTACATTCCGCAGGTTGGGAACGCTACAAGTAGCAGCCGCGCCGCGCTACATCTCGCCCGTCGTCTGCACTACGGATCACCGGAGCGTGTCCTGCGCACACCGTCGGCCCACGAACGCTGGGTAGGAGGTGAGCCGAGCATCTCCCCACAGCACCGCTCGGCACGACCCATCGCTACGAAAGGACTGTCATGAACAACGCACAGCTCCAGAAGATCGAGAACGGGGCCGGCTTCATCGCGGCCCTCGACCAGAGCGGCGGGAGCACGCCCAAGGCGCTGGAGGCGTACGGGATCGACGAGACCTCGTATGCGAACGAGGCGCAGATGTTCGACCTCGTCCACGAGATGCGCAGCAGGATCATGACCAGCCCGGCCTTCACCGGTGAGCGGATCCTCGGCGCGATCCTGTTCGAGATGACCATGGAGCGCCAGGTCGCCGGGAAGGGCGCCGCCGAATACCTGTGGGAGGACAAGCACGTCGTCCCGTTCGTCAAGGTGGACCAAGGGTTGGCCCAGGAGTCCGACGGCGTGCGACTGATGAAGCCGCTGACCGGACTGGACGGCCTCCTCGCCCGAGCGACGAGCCACGGTGTGTTCGGCACCAAGATGCGCTCGGTCGTGCTGCGGGCCGACGGGGCCGGCATCGACGCCGTCGTGGGCCAGCAGTTCGAGATCGGGCGGCGGATCCTCGAGGCAG
>Ga0163154_10007670_pt1 | contig 12803 bp, 4 predicted proteins | sample OliLakLV19MP9P1_FD_148649 | JGI IMG/M metagenome (GOLD analysis project Ga0163154, IMG submission 148649) | Freshwater microbial mat bacterial communities from Lake Vanda, McMurdo Dry Valleys, Antarctica - Oligotrophic Lake LV.19.MP9.P1 | ecosystem: Environmental > Aquatic > Freshwater > Lake >... | reverse complement strand
ATCCAAGACCGGATCAAGCGCGGAGTCGAGGAGACACTGCACCAAACTAACGTGTGTGTAGTAGGAGCCTGTCGTCTTGCGTTCACTGCCACCTGCCGTTCGGAGCATGAAGGTTCCGGCGTCCACGCTCAGTTCAGGGTGCAGTTCCAGCAACGCCTCGTAGACGCTGCCGAGTTCCTCTGTTTGCAAATTGCGATAATCCACGGGTCGGCGCATATTGCCATCGAGGGTAAAAGCAAGAGAGCGAATGGCGTCCAGTAGATCGTGATTGGCGACCTCGCCGCCTTCCAATGCACTGACCGCCCCGGAGGAGAACAGATAACTGCCCAGCGCGGGCAATCCCAGCTCCGGGCATCCCCCGTAAAGCCGCTCCATCGTCAGCCGCAGCCCCTGATACAGATCGCAGTGCCTTGTTCCCCGCTGACGTTCTGCCAGCCGTCTCAGGCGTGTGGTGGCATAGAAGCGCAGATAGCGTTCGCGCACGTCTTGAGGAGCGTTTGGATCGAGGAGCAGTTCCCGGTCTTCCGCCACAAACAGGAACAGCAGACGATACACAACGCGCAGCAGTTGGCGATAGTAGTCCTGAGTGGAGAGCGAACCGGAGCGCAAATTCTCCTTGAGGATGCGGTTTGCCGGATGCGTGAGGAATCCTTTGCCAAGCGCAGTGATCGCCTTTTCGACTCCATTCCGCAACTGATCCAGCGCACGGGTTCCCTGTTCCTGCGCCGCCTGTGACCACTTTTCGAGCCAGCAGTGTTCCGGTCGTTCCGCTTCCACTCGCGACTGATGGCAGAGCAGATAGAGCAGCACAAAGTCAGCGTAAACTTCGCCTTCCAGCATCGCCTCAAGATCGAACTCGACATACGACTGCCGCGTGAGGCTCTTGTTATCGCGCAGAATGCGAAGTTTGCGCCCATTGGACACAAACGCCCAGAGATGTTCGTCCGAGCGATTGAGCAGCTCCTGCGTCAGGCTGTGCGGACTGGAACGCGCCGCACCTGCGACCCCGCGAGTCGGGCGATCCATGTCTACCAGCCAGCCGACAAGGTGAATTGGCGTCTGTCCCCATCCGTGCGAGACAGCGTAACTCTTCCCATCGAGTTCTATCGCCTTCGTCGTCTGTAGCCGCCCATACCCGAGTTCCTGAAACAAGTGCAGGAGCCAGCGTTCCCGTGTCACGCTCGTGCCGGGATCGCCTGTCGGCAGCTTCTCCAAAGCGGCACGAAACGTCTCCCATGCGCCCTGAAGACGATTCCAAGAACGGTTGGTCGCTTCGTTAATCCTCTCGCCCGGCGTGAGGTGGTAGTTTTCCGGTGTCAGCCCATCGAGAGTTTTGTCTGCGGAGACAATGCGCTGCAAGAGGTCGGAAGGAAGGACTCCGCCTTCGGTTCGAACCGTTGTAAAAATGTCGCGGCGACGAGATTGCAAAGACCATAACCCCCTTTACAATGCGGGCAAATAGACATAGAGACCGAGAACATCAGGCGGCAACTGCGGTTCCACGCGATGACTCACTCCCTGCTGGCGAGAAGCGGCACGTACCCGGCGATGCGCCTCCAGAAGGGTTTTTCCGCGCAGGACGGCGGTCTCCTCCAGCGTGGGACGTAACAGGTCAAAGTCATCAATCACTTTTTGCAGAAATGTTGCCGCCTGATCTGCGTGGACATTGCCTTTGGGTTCCACTTGGAGCAAACTCGTGGCACGCTCCTCGGAGAGCCAGACGGCATTCTGTGGCGAGCCTTCAAAAGCGAGAAGGGCGAGGTCTTCCGCCAGCAACGCTGTTTCTTCCGCGCCACGGCGTGTGAGGATATGAAACCGATACCGCACCAGCAGTACGGTGGTGCGCCGTTCCACCGCGTCCGTGCGAATGACACCGGAACGCCGAGCGATTCCCTCTCCTAATGAATCAAGAGCCGCATCCATCACCTGCGCCGCCAATCCTTCGACAAGGGGATGAGTCCGTGATAAATAGAGTTCGTTTTTCCGAACGGGCAACGCAAACCGCGCCCGAAACTTCGTCAATCCTCCGACAGCCTCTTGGACAGCAATCGGGCACTCCGCGAGATCGACATCCAGCGCATCGGAACCGGCGACTGTCGCGCCGCTTGCACGGAGCGCATCGCGCAGAAAAGCCGCAACCTCGACTCCTGACCCAATCGCCTCACGCACCGCCTGAAGTTCGCCCGCCACCTCTTCAATCCGAATGGTCTCTTGAGCAAACATCGTGCGCGAACGCTTCTCGCGGGCTGTGGCTGCCTCCCATTGACTGTGCAACTCCTCTTTCTGCCGCGTGAACAGTTCATCGAATTGCAGTGACAACTGGTTGTGATCCGCTCCGCCGCTTCCCCGCAAAATCAGCCCCTCGAAGATTGCCTCAACCACCTGCTCGGAGTTGATCGGAACCGGAACGGAGATGCCCAGACTATTCCGAATCGTCTTGTGCTTTCGCAGCAGAACATCCAGCACAATGCCGTCAATCTGATTATCCAGTCCGTAGTAGGTCAGGACGCGCACCGTTTTCGAGGGCTGTCCATAACGATCTACGCGCCCCTCGCGCTGTTCATGCCGGGTCGGGTTCCATGAAAGATCGTAGTGAACGACAGCGTCGAAACCTTCTTGAAGGTTGATGCCCTCACTCAGACAGTCCGTGCAGACCAGAATGTGTTTCGCGGATTGTGCCAGCAGGGCGACACGCGCTTCTCGCTCCGCAGGGGGTAAGGTTCCCGTAACTGCGGCGACCTCGACCTCTTTGGGCAGCTTGTCGCGCAACGCCTGGGCAAGATATTCGGCTGTCGGGATAAAGCGACAGAAAACGATAGGACGAAATCCCTCCGTCACCAATTTTTTGAGTAGAGTAATTGCCCTTTGGAGTTTGGAGTCCTCTGCTCCTTGTAATGCCTCCGCCTCTCGCGCCATCTCCAGCAGACGCCTCCGACTGCGTTGCCCCGGATCGTCGTCCTGCCCGTCATCGCTGCCAGGCGTCAGGTCTGCATCTTCCCCCGATTCATCGTCCAGAAGATCAAGTACCGTCCGCCTTCCCACCACATCGGCTTCTTCCTGTGTCTCGGCTTCCGCGTTTGCTGCCCGACTTCTCAAGGTGGCGGCTGCCGCGGCAGGGCTGGAGGCGATAGATCGCAGCAGGGCAAGTGCCGACCACCACCGCACCCGCTGGCGTTGGCGGGTTCCACTGGTATCTGTCACGCTCTCCTTTGCGTACCGCAGTGCCTTCTCGAAGAGCTTGCGGTAGGGTTCAGACAGCCTGTATGTCTCTTCCGCCTCCTCCCGTTCGGGAAAAGGAGTCTCCGCATCCAGATAGCGACGAATGTCGGCACGCCGCCGTTGCACAAAGTGCGCCGCCAGCCGTCTGCGATGGATTTCATTCTGCGAGCCGCTCAAATCCTCCGGCAGAGAAGCAAAATCCGGGTTCAGCAATTTCAACAGCGAACGGAAGGCGTTTTCATTGCCGCTGTGGGGTGTTGCCGTAACGAGGATCAGATGTCGTTCGGCTTTTGCAGCGAGACCGGCGACCAACCGATGCCGCTGATGACGTCCGCCTCGCCCTTCACCACTCCACGCACACGTATGCGCCTCGTCCACAATCACCAGTTCCGGGCAGGTTCGCAAAAACTCATCCAGCCGACGCTCGGACTTGATGAACTCTGTCGAGACGACCACGAACGGATAAACCTCAAAGAGCGACTGTCCCATCCGGCAGTTCCGCTCCAGCCGCGAGGCGGTGGATGTCAGCACCAATTCCGCCTCGATATGGAATTTATCCCGGAGTTCTGCCTGCCACTGTTCCGCCAACTGCGGCAGACACAGGACAGCAAGGCGCGTCACTTCCCCCCGATCCAGCAGTTCGCGTGCGATCAACCCTGCCTCGACGGTTTTGCCAACACCGACATCGTCGGCGATGAGCAGCCGAACGGGATCCATCTTCAGTGCCATCAGGAGCGGAACAAGCTGATAGGGACGCGGTTCGACGGCGATCTGAGCAAAGGAGCGAAACGGCCCCGCGCTGGAACGAAAGCCAAGGCGGACAGCGTCACGCAGCAGGCGGCAGGAACGGTAGTCACCATTGTGTGCGGGATCCGGCAGAGCAAACTGCGCGGGTTCCACGTTCTCTAACGGCAGGTAGATGCCTGTGACCTCATCCTCCGTCCCGCCAAGCGGACGCAGAATCAACATTTCCTCTTCAGACGCCGGTAGTACCACCCATTCACGCCCCCGCGCTTTCACGAGAGAACCCACGGCAAAACTCATGCAGACCTCCCAAACAGAGATGGATATTTCGCAAAGATCGTGTCCCAGTTGTCCTGATGATGGAAGCGGATGACCAGATAGCCTCGATCTTCCATGCAGTCGGTCTGCGCCTGATCGCGTGTTTGACGGCTCGGGAAATCATGGGGTGAGCCATCAATGTAAATGGCTGCCTGATGCCCCTGATCCAGATAGAGAAAGTCCGGGCGTGTCGCACACTCCGAAATCACTTGCTGTGCATGAGTCGGCAGCCGAAGACCTTTTGCATCCAGAGTACGTATCCACGTTCGCTCTAATTCTGATCCAGTCGCGGATAACAGCATCTCCCGATGGGTGGAGCGCGGCACTGCGGCAGGGGAGGCGATGATCGACGCCTGCGTGAGAGCAAGCAGAATGTCGCGGATAGCCTGCCGGTCGAGCAGGTCATGATCGCCCTGATTGGCGTAGCTCATCAGGCAGTCATAACAAGCGGCTTCGCAATCTTCTCGCGCCATGGGTGCGCGGCGCAGGTCAACTCCCGTGTCGGGATCGAAGTGACACAATCGGAGTGCCTCCCGGGCGACATCCCGCAGGGCATCAACGTCATCCAGCAGGCGTCGTAATACCCCGGCACCGCCTTCTGCTGCTTCATACAGCAGGAGCAGCTTGCGATCATGACGTCCCGGAAGCGGCTCCGCCGCGAGCTCGTTATCCTCCAGCTGATAGGTTATCTGAATCGCATTTTTCAATGCGGCTTGGAGAGACGCCAGAACCTCGGCGGGCTGCTCTTTCTCCAGAGTCAGCAGGAGGCAGTTGCGTCGGTCTTCCACATAGGGAATCACGCGGGACACCCGAGCAGAGAGCGGATCGGGATCGCTTCCATCGGGAACCTCCTGCTCGTTGCGTGCCCAGTAGCCGCGTTCGATGTCGAGCACAAACCCGAGTTGCTGCTTGTTCTTCCTGCGGCTCCAGCCTTGGTTGATACGCCAGAGGGTTGCAGCATTCCCGTAAGCGAGTGTCCCGAGGGTTTCGCTGTCTTTTTGAATACTGCCCGTGCGGCAGGCGGGTCCGGCACCATAGTCTGCAAATCGGACACTTGTGCGAATCTCGTATCCCATCCGCTGTCGCTCTTCCTCATCGCAGGAGATGCGCTCTCGGCGTCGGGTCGCCACATTCTGCAAACGGAAGAGGTTGGTGATCGCTCCCTCCAATTGACCTTCGCACCGTTCGCAGGAGTCGTAAGAGGCTCCGCCAGCCAGGGGATGGAGATACCCACAAAACGGACAGACTTTGGCACGCCGCGCAAAGAGTTCATCCTCCTCGTCATGGTCACCGACCGGCAGAATGACCTTATTGATCTCATAACGCGCTCCCTCATGATAAATGATTGAGCGCGGTCCGAATTCCGAGATCGCCAGGAAGCGCGGTCGTGAGAGAAACTCATCGCGTTGTTTACGGTGTCGCGCTGGAATGTAAGCCGAAAGCGGCAGGCGCGGAAAGTTATAGCCGGGAAGAAAGCCTTCGCTGGCGAAATAGCGGTAAGAGTAGAAGTCGGACTGCGCCACATTCTCCACTTCCGTCAAAAGCTTGAGTTGCTGCTCTGCCTCGGCGCGCAGCCGCTTAGCGGTATCCTTATCTCGCGATGCACGCGAGGCATCGAGTACAATGGTGTTCTGAACCTCCTGCTGCTTCAGAGCCGAAAGATAGAGTTCGCGCCAACGCTGGCAGGCTGCTTCGAAGTTGCGCCCGACCTGAGTGAGAGTGTCCTCCAGCCAGCGGGGACTCCACCAATCCGCTGCTGCGAGTTGGTCATCAAAGGTCTTCAGTACCCGTTCCGCACGCACTTTCGCCCGACTGCGTGCAGGGATGTCATCGAGTGCCGCCTGGACAAAGTCGAGCACTTTGAGCGCAGGAGGCTGTCCAGAGAGATCGAGAAGGTCTTTGAGCGACTTACCGAGGGAAAGCGCATGCCCTCCGATTCCCGTTTCTGCCAGCCAGATTGCATGGACATGCGCCCGCACCAGGTCTTCGTTCGCCAGATCGAGCCGCGGTGGGGTGACTGCCCCGGCGACCATTCGTTCCGGACGCTTGAAGAAATACTGGTCGTGGGGGCTTCCTGTCGTACAGTAGGAAAAAACGAGTGCGGGTTGTCCACTGCGTCCGGCGCGACCACTGCGTTGCGCGTAGTTAGCCGGGGTCGGAGGAACATTACGCATATTGACAACATTGAGGCGAGAGATGTCCACACCAAGTTCCATGGTAGGGGAGCAGTAGAGGATCGGAAGTTCCGCTTTGCGGAAACGATCTTCTCGCTCCTGTCGTTCTGCATAAGGCACTTGGGCGGTATGCTCACGCGCCTCAAGCCCGTGCAAATCGGACGCGACCGTCTGATAGAAGGCGACAAAGAAAGCGTTGGTTCGACTGCCTTCAGCAGGCTGTCGGGGGATACGGATCGGGTCATGAAACGCCTGTTCTCCTGCTCCAGCGACCCACCTCAGTGCCCCCGCAACCACCTGATAGCCGGGAACAGGGTCCGTTAATGTCGGTTCCACGACTTTTTCCACAATGCCAGCAACGGTGAGTGCCTGAAGCAGTTGCGGGATCAGGGCTTCGGTATCTTCGACACGCAGTCGTTTGTCTGCGGCGGTATAGTCTGCGAAGGTGTTTCCGCGACGCAGATAGCGTCCGAACCCACCGAGTGCGGAGAGATAAATATTGCCTCGGTAGTCCGTCTTTTTACGCGACCGTGGATAGAGAATGGAACTCGTTTCCAGTTTCTCGGCTTCGTCGACTGCCCAGGGATCCCGCAGACGCTGACTGCTCTGTTGCTGAATTTGCTCCTGATGAAGCGAGTCCAGATAGTCTACCTTGAGAGCGAGTTCGCGGCGCATAAAGTCCAGCAGGGTTCTGGCGACTTTGACCCGCGTCTCAGGCGAAGCTGTGACCAGTGCAGGATGAGACGCCTGCCACACGTCATCGGCGGCGCAAGCCTCTTCGAGGGACTCATAATGAATCTGAAGCAGACCGCACTGCTCCAGGTTGGGAGCTGTGACGCGCCATCCGCGCTTGAGATCACGATACAGGCGATAGCCCAGAAGATTTCGGAACGCACGCTGGGTGTCCTTCTCCGCTTGGAACCGCTCCTCGGGATTGGCGGCGTACAATCCTTTGGGAAGTGCCAGTGCCTCGAAGACTTTTTGGGTCAGTTCTTCGTGTCGCAACCCCTCTGCCCCCGCTTTGGCAACCGCCATATAGAGGGCTGACCGCAAGAGGGCGATCTCCACAAAGTCGTTGAAATGTCCCGCCTGAAGCGAGGCGTCCTGACGGTTGTCGGTGAAGGATAGGAGTTTGCGAGCATCTGCGTCGAGGTCGATCTGTGCCCGCAAGCGGCGTATCGCTGCCAGGGACAGAATGGTCGTCGCGGTGCTGCGTCCTTCCGAGGACAGTGAGGAAAGTTTCGAGAAGTCGCTGCGCTGCGTAGCCGAGTAGGAGACACCACAATGCAAACAGAATCGGAAGGGTGCACTCAGGTAATGAGCACCCAATCCGTTCTCTGTCTCCTGTCCGTTTGCCCCGATACGAATGGGCTTGGGAAGATTCGCACGGCGATCCCGGCGGATATGAATGCTCCCATTTTCGGTCTCTGTCCAATCGTCAGGAAGACGTTCCGGCATTTTCTCATCGCTGTCCGGCCAGGGGGACGCAAGGCTCAGGTGGAGGAAGCCCGCCTCGCCTGCCTCGTCATCGTATTGATCCGTCAGGTCGCGGAGAATATAGTCCACCCGTCCCGTTTGTGACTGGGTGCAGCGTCGCACCGAATAGTACTCCTGTCCGCATTCCCGGCAGAAGACCAGAGGGAGGAGTACCCGGCTTCGGTCTCCGGGAACATATTGCTGACGATTGATTGTCGGATACCGATCATCCTCTCCTTCCAGACTGGCATAGACGGTATCGCCTCGGGAGATGAACTGGTGAAGCCGGAATGCGAAGGCGGGGAAACCCGTCTCGGGATTGCGTTCGCATTGATACCCTCCCAAGAGTCCCTCTTGAAGAACGGTTTCGCACTGCTCTTCTGAGAGACCCGTGAGGAGTGCGAGGTCTTTGGCGGCCCCATTCACTCCGGCAAGACTCCTTGGCTCCTTACGTATCAGTCGGCTTGTGCCGGGTTCCTTGGCGATGCCGAAGGTGCTCTCGATCCAACTGGAGAGAGGATCGGCCACAAAGTCGGCATAAGTGATCGGGGGTGTTCTGTCTGGAGCCGAAACACGCGCAGTGATGTCCGTAATAAAGGCGGCGTCAGACAGCGCGCGTTCGGGAGTGGCGCGGCGAAGCGTCTCTCCAATGATGTTCTCCGGCTGGACCTCCGCTCCGAAGAGCTGTGAAGCAACACGCGCCACCTCTGCCCTTTGGGTGGCGTATGTCCCGCCACTTGCCAGCGTTGCCGAAGTTCCGACACAACGCATTGCTGTTGCGTTCAAGGCTTCACGTACACGCCGTACAAGGAGGGCAACATCCGCCCCTTGGCGTCCCCGATAAGTGTGCATTTCATCCAAGACCAAGAACCGGAGACCTTGCGCGCGGTCAATGAGTGGCTTCTCAAACGGGCGCGTCAGGATGAGTTCGAGCATGACGTAGTTGGTGAGGAGAATGTCCGGGGGATGCGCGAGGATTTCGGCACGCTCCGCATCACTTTCTTGTCCCGTATAGCGGGCGTAGGTAACCGGCTCTTTGCCTGTTGGGTAGCCGTGCTTTAGGAACTTTTCCAACTCCCCGCATTGGCTGTTCGCCAGGGCGTTCATGGGGTAGACGACAATCGCCTGAATCCCTTTGCCTGACCCGCGTCGGAGAACCGCATCAACGATAGGAACAATATAGGCAAGGCTTTTCCCGGATCCTGTTCCCGTTGTCAGCACGTAATGCTCATCCCCTGCCGCAACATGCACAGCATCCGTCTGGTGCTTATGCAAACGCATTGGTCTGCTGTCACTGCTATCATCTGACTTAATGCGGAAGATGCGGCGACATTCGTCATGGAGAATGTGATCGGTGACTAAATCATCGATCCACGCCCCCGGTTCAAAGGAAGGGTTGAGTTGAATCAGCGGGTCTGGCCAGAGCAACCCGTTTTCAAGGCTCTGTTGCACATAAGTCTGAAGACGAACATCGCGGATTCGGATGAAGCTGCTGATATAGGAAGCATAATCCTCCACTAAGCGGTGGCGAAGGTCGAAAACGTCCATGAGGATCCCCTTGACGGGCGCGATGGTGAAAGGGCAGAGGGAACAGAGGACATCCTCGCAATCCTTAACCTCGCAGGCATGTCTGGTGCAGTAGATTTAAATGACACGCCTGATGTTAATTCATCATTTAGCGGCTATTTTCCTGCCTTCAGTCATCACTTTCCTCGATCAAAGAACGGTTTGTCGTCGCGGGTCGCTGCCTATAATCAGAGCTGATAATTTATCAGCGCAATGAAGGGCTCATTTTAGGTCATCACCTTTATCCTACGTACAGTGGATTGGTGTTTGTTTTTGACGGCGATTTAGTTATCAGACCAATTGTCCAGCAGATTGTTGGACAATTACAGTCTGCCTGTGTGCTTCTTCACGTTGAGGGCTTTCCAAGCGAGATCGGGATGAGTACGAAGACGATCTGCGAGAGCGGTATCTTGGGTGATGTGTTCCGGCTCTATCTCTCCCTCGTCCAGTAGTCGGTTGAGAAAAGTCAATTCGTTTGCAGTGAGCGGAAGCACCAATCCAAGAGCGGCTTTACATTCGGCAAGTAGTGTTGTAGCCCACGCCGCTGGGTCAAAGGGCTCTGGAAGTACTGCTTTGCGGAGAAGAGGAATCAGATAGCTCTCAATATCCTTGGCAGCATTGTCAAGGTCGTTGATGTCTACGGTGCGCCAATCTTTGCGGTTCATTCCGCCATAAGCGACAAAGCCCTGTCGCAGCCGCTCGTTATCCAGTGTGCGTTTGGTCAGCAACTCATGGGCATCAAAAAGATCACGGCTTGTCTGGCGAGCAAGCAGCGCACTGAGTTTACCTGCAATGAGTTCGTATTCATCCAGCACCAGAACCTGCTTGGCTTGAAGCGTTCCCACAGGCTTTGAGTCTTGAAGGGTAGGAGACCACAACGGAATGCGGTACATATAGACCACATCCACTTTTAAGCTGTCCGTATTGCCGTAGGCACTCTTGTATCGTAGGTTCCAACTGCCTCCGGCATGTTCTTCCGGTACTTTCTGCACAGACAGTCCCTCACGCTGACACACTGCGGCAATGGCTTCTTCGACTTTCGGACGTTCGGCAAGCATCGTTGCGCGGTCAACCGCCCCGATATAGTTGAGGTCAATATCAATCGAGAGACGGGGGACATCAAAGAGAAAGAGATTTAACGCCGTTCCGCCTTTGAGAGCCAGTTTGCCCTTGAGAAACGGATGACGATTGAAGCCTTCCAAAAGTGCGAGCAAATAGGCGACCTTCTCCAAGATGTCCGGTCGAAACCCCGTGAGAGCGGATTCCGCTTCCAGTCGTTCACGCGAGAGGCTCATGCTGCTCCTCCCATGTTCTGTTGATAATCGATTCCGGCAGGATAAGATTCCACTCAGAGATTAACTGTGCTGGTTCCTTCTGGTTCCTATTTACATAGTGCGGTTGGCGTGGGCGGCGGTCGCGGAGTGTTGTCAGATATTCCTCCCCAACCATCCATCTCTCCTGTTGTAATTGGAGAAAAAAGCCGACTTTGGCAATAGTTGTCGCGTTGTCCAAGAGCAAGGCGTAGTGAACTACTACATCGAGATCGAGATAAGGAACTGCTTCATATGATCGCCACACTTCTTCCCAGCCACCTGATAAATGCAATCTGTCCAGTGCATCCACCAGCGTTCGCTCCAATCCTGTCACGCGCACTTCCTGTCCTTGCCGATCCCGCGCCTCGACACCAAAGATTACTTCTCCTGCCGTGATTAAAGCAGTGGGCGGTGTCACCGTTCGATAAGAAATGCCCTGAAATCGAACCGGGCGAACTAAAGGATGTTGAGTAATGACAATCATCTCCTCACGGCGCGAGTGTGCCACGCCGTGAAAAGTCAACGCCGTGTGATAGCCTATCACGGCATCGCGAGTAAGGCGTGTGGCAATAAGGAAGGGATCAATAAGGAACGTCTTTGAGGAGGCTCCCAGTGGAATCGAGCCATACAAGCCAGGACGTACGGAAACGATATGTCCCTGCTTCTTGTGATAACTCAGCAGACGTTTGCGATTGTGTTCGCCCGGTCTTTCTGCACCGCGTAAGAAGCACTCAAAATCCTCAGTAGCGAACACGGGATTTTGGGCAAAAAACTCCTGACTCGTCTCTTTTTTATGAGTATTTTCTTTCATAAGGCTACATAAAGTGTACCCTAAAATAAGAAAATATCAAATAGTATTCGTTTAAGGCTATTTTTGCCCAACTCCCATGAGAGTAAAATTGGTCTAACATATCCCCATTACGCTTCCGTAAATGCTAACCACGAGAGACCACTCCCCAACTTGAACCTGTCAGAATAGGGTATACCCTATTCCGACACAGGAGGGAGGCTACTCCCGAAAAAGTGACTTGGTGTTTTATCGCAGTTAAGGGAGATTTTACACTGGCGGGGGATGTGCTAAAATAGCCTTACTGCGATACATTTTTCTTATGGAACGCTTTGCCGAGTCCCGACAGAGTCGTTGGAGGGACAGCAGGAGCGGTGGAGGGTATCGGATCAACCTGCTTGTGTTCTGTATTGAAGGCAAATCCCGTTCGTTTGGTGCGAAACACGGCGCAAAAATGCAAATCTTCCGAACCTGCCCGCAGCTCGAATTTGGGCTCACGGGTCGCTGTCTCCTCCCATTGCACAAACTCCCAGCCCGGTTCTGGGACGGCGTGAATGCGAATCATTTGCCCCAAAATATAATCGCCTTCGCCTGTCACTTTGCCCGCAACCGGGGGGCGTGCCGCCGTTGTGACACGACTGCTGAGGCGGCGTGTCGTCGAACCTGTGGGCGCCTGTACGATTTCCGTCGCAATGGCACGAAAGCGGGCTTTGACGTGCATATCCTGCTCAACCCAAACATCGATGGGATTGTTCGTGCCGCTGACATCCCCTGACCATTCGACGAAAACAAAATCGCGCAGTGCCTCCGCCTGCAATTCCACCGAATGCCCCACCGGATAGAAGCCTGCCCCCTGCACGCTCCCTGCTTCTGCCGGTTCGATGTCTGCTGTCAGCAAAATGCGCGGAACCAGAATACTGTCATGGTGAGGCTTCGCGGGCGGTTCGGCAATGGCTTCGATGGCTTGAGGAGGCGTCGGAATTTCCACCATCGCATCGCTGAACTCCCGCATCCGATGATACCGCTTGCTCGCATCCGCCTCCGTTGCCCGCACAAACCACTCTGTTTCCTTCACTTGCGGCGCGAAATGGGCAAGGCAGCGTGCCAGCGCATAGATATCTGCCTCACGGCTTATGGGTTCCGACGGCATCGCGGCGGTCTCCGGTGCAGCAAACGGCGCGGTCAATTTGAGGGCTGTTGGTTCCC
>Ga0163154_10007667_pt1 | contig 12806 bp, 7 predicted proteins | sample OliLakLV19MP9P1_FD_148649 | JGI IMG/M metagenome (GOLD analysis project Ga0163154, IMG submission 148649) | Freshwater microbial mat bacterial communities from Lake Vanda, McMurdo Dry Valleys, Antarctica - Oligotrophic Lake LV.19.MP9.P1 | ecosystem: Environmental > Aquatic > Freshwater > Lake >... | reverse complement strand
GCTTTCGGCGGGGTGACGTGAGGTCCAACCGGCGGTGAGGGGGGCGAGAGAGAGGCCCCGGCTTTCGCCGGGGTGACGTGAGGTCCAACCGGCGGTGAGGGGGGCGAGAGAAAGGCCCCGGCTTTCGCCGGGGTGACGTGAGGTCCAACCGGCGGTGAGGGGGGCGAGAGAAAGGGCCCCGGCTTTCGCCGGGGTGACGTGAGGTCCAACCGGCGGTGAGGGGGGCGCGCAAGGCTACTGCACGAACGGTAGACTCTGCCCAACGATGGCGAAGGCGAAAACGAAGGCGGCCGGTGTGCGCGTGGGCGTCGTCATGGGCTCTCGTTCGGACTGGGAGACCATGATGGCAGCCTCCGAGACCCTCGATCGTCTGGGCATAGCCCACGAGGTGGAGGTCGTCTCCGCGCATCGAACTCCCGATCGCTTGTTCGAGTACGCGTCCACCGCGGCCGCCCGCGGTCTCAAGGCGATCATCGCAGGCGCGGGCGGGGCCGCTCATCTGCCCGGTATGCTCGCGGCGAAAACCGCGGTTCCGATCCTCGGCGTGCCCGTCCAGTCGAAGGCCCTCTCCGGGATGGACTCGCTCCTCTCCATCGTCCAGATGCCCGCGGGGATTCCCGTCGCCACGTTCGCGATCGGCCCGGCCGGGGCCACCAACGCAGCTTTGTTTGCGGCGGCGATGCTGGCGTCCTACGATTCGAAAATCGCCGCGGCGCTTCAAGCCTTCAGGCGCGAGCAGACCGCGGCCGTCCTCGCGAAGACCAACCCTCGAGACTAAGGAAGACCATGGCCACCACAGTAGGGATCCTTGGAGGCGGGCAACTGGCCCGCATGATGGCGATCGCCGGCGCGCCCCTCGGCCTGAGATTCAAGATCGTCGACACCGTGGCCGACGCCTGCGCCTCGCAGGTCGCCCCCCTCACCTGCGCCGACTACAACGACTTCGACGCGATCTCATCCTTCGCGGACGGCATCGACGTGGTCACCTTCGACTTTGAGAATGTTCCGGCGGACACCGCGATGTTCATCGCCTCGCGCGTGCCGGTCTTCCCGAATCCCCAGGCCCTCGCGGTGGCCCAGGATCGCCTGGAGGAGAAGCAGCTCTTCAACCGCCTCGGCATGAACACCCCCGCGTTCGCCACCGTCGACTCGCGCGAGGATCTTGATGCCGCGGTCGCAAGCGTCGGCTACCCCGCTATTCTGAAGACGCGCCGTCTTGGTTATGACGGCAAGGGCCAGATCCGCCTCCGTTCCGCCGAGGACCTCAACGCAGCGTGGGCGAAGCTCGGCGATGTCCCTCTGATCCTCGAAAGTCTCGTCGCGTTCGAACGCGAGATTTCCGTGATCGGCATCCGCGGCCGCACGGGCGAGTTCAAGACCTACCCGCTCACCCAGAATTTCCACCAGAACTCGATTCTCTCGGCGAGCCTCACGCCGGCCCCGAACACCGCGGCCTTCGCGGAGACCGCGGTGGGCTACGCGAAGAAGCTGGCGGAGGAACTCGACTACGTGGGGGTCTTCGCCCTGGAGTTGTTCGTCCATCAGGGGAAACTGCTGGCGAACGAGATGGCGCCCCGGGTCCACAACTCAGGCCATTGGAGCATCGAGGGGGCGGTAACCAGCCAGTTCGAGAACCACCTGCGCGCCGTACTCGGCCTCCCGCTCGGCTCAACCCTCGAGACTGAAACCTCCGTCCTCCTCAACTGGATCGGCGAGATCCCGGATGCCCTTCCCGTGCTGCAAGAGCCCCTCGGCCACTGGCACGACTACGGGAAAGCGTCCCGTCCCGGCCGAAAAGTCGGCCACGCGACCTTCCACGGACCGGCCGCTGAAGTCGCTCAGGCCCTCGGCCGCGTCGGAGCCTCATTGAAACGCGAAGACCAGGTCGCCCCGGTGTTGACGGCAATGGCGGCGTAGGGGCACGCTGCGCGTGCCCGGCCGTGCGCCGGCAATCTCGAGGGCACGCGTAGGGGCACGCTGCGCGTGCCGGCCGTGCGCCGGCGGTCTCGAGGGCACGCGCAGCGTGCCCCTACATTCCGGGCTGCCGCGTCCTGGCTCGCCGTCGCCGCCCCCACCCGGGCGCCCTTCGGCGACAGGATTCCCGCGAAGAAACCGACGCCGCGTCGGAGCCTCATTGAAACGCGAAGACCAGGTCGCCCCGGTGTTGACGGCAATGGCGGCGTAGGGGCACGCTGCGCGTGCCCGGCCGTGCTGCGGGCGGTCTCGAGGGCACGCGCAGCGTGCCCCTACATTCCGGGCTGCCGGTCCCCTACGCGTCCTGGCTCGCCGTCGCCGCCCCCACCCGGGCGCTCTTCGGCGACAGGATTCCCGCGAAGAAACCGACGCCGTTTTTCTGGCGCTGTTCGTTCCAGCTCACGAGGTCGTCGAACGAGCTGTAGGCGGCGGGGACGATGAAGAGGGTCATGACCGTCGACACCAGCATGCCGCCCACCAGGCCGATGGCCATCGAACGCTGGGTTTCCGCACCCGGACCGATGGCGAGGGCCGCGGGCAGAGCACCCGCGATGGTGGCGATCGACGTCATCAGGATCGGGCGCAGGCGAACCGGGCAGGCCTGAAGCAGGGCGTCATGGCGTTCGACGCCGCGTTCGCGAATCTGGTTCGTGAAGTCGACGAGCATGATCGAGTTCTTCTTCGCGATGCCCATGAGCAGGATGAGCCCCAAAACACTGTAGACGTTCAGCGACTGGCCCATGAGGTAGAGCATCAGAAGCGCGCCGCTCACGCTGAAGGGCAGAGCGAGGAGAACCACGATGGGGTGGGTGAACGAGTTGAACTGCGCGGCCAGCACCATGTAGGCGACGATGATGCCCATGAAGAACGCGAAGCCGAGCGATTCGAAGCTCTCCGCGAAGGCTTGCGAAGAACCGGCGGGCAGCGCGCGATAGCCGTCGGGCAGGATGCCGCGGGCGACCTTGAGCGCGCCATCGATGGCCTGGGCCTGCGAGTAGCCCGCGCCGATGTTGCCGGAGATCCGGATCGCGCGTTCACGGTCGAGGCGCGTGATCGCCTGGAGCGAGGGGGCCTGCTCGATGCGGACGAGGTCGCCGAGCCGGACCATGTCGCCGGTTCGCGTGCGCACCAGGAGGCGCGCGATGTCCTCGGGCTTTTCGCGCTGATTCGCGAGCAGGCGCACCCGGATGTCAAAGCGGCGGCCGCCGTCCTTGAAGCGGCCGGCCCGCACCCCGCCGATGGCCGCGTTTACGGTTTCGCCGATGGCGCTCATCGAGATGCCGAGGTCGGCCGCCTTGTTGCGGTCAGGGATCACCTGCACTTCGGGCATGCCGAGGCGGTAGTCGCTGTCGACGTCAGCCACGAGGCCCGAGGTGCGCAGTTCGTCCATGATCTCGGTGGCCTTCTGCGCGAGGGTGTCCCAGTTGCCGCCGCGGATCGAGAACTCGACGGGTGAACCACGGCCGGAGGTGAACGCCTGCTGCGAGTTCTCGGACAAGGAGATGCGGGCGCCAGGGAGCTTCGAGAGGTCCCGCCGCATCTCGTCCATCAGCTCGGTCTGAGTCAGCGGCCGTCCGTGCCTCTGATCATCGGGCCGGGCCTTCAGGTCCTGCATCGTGACCATGACGGTCCCCGAGGACACATCGCCGCCGCCGCCGCCGCCGAAGCCACCAGGGCCGCCGAAGTAGCGATGGATCTCCGGGCGTCCGGCGAGGTATTCCTCGACCTGCAGGGCCATGCGGTTCGTGACTTCGAGGCTGGTGCCGATGGGAAGGGTGTAGCCGATGCGGAAGCGCCCGGTGTCCTGACGGGGCACGAACTCCTGAGGCAGGAGGACGAGCAGGTACAAGGAAGCCACGAAGACGATGAGCGACCCGCCGATGACCCACGAACGGTGGTGCAGGGCGGGCTCGAGGACCTTGAGATAAGCCGCGGCGAGGCGATCGAAGGTGCGATCAACGGCCCGGCCCACGCGTCCGCGCTTCTCGCCTACCTGAAGGAAACGCGAGCAGCGCATGGGCGTGAGGGTGAGCGCTTCGAGCAGGGAGAGCAGGACGGCCACCGAGATCGTGACGCCGAACTGAAAGAAGAACTTGCCGATGATGCCCTTCATGAAGGCCACGGGCAGGAAGATGGCTACGATCGCCGCGGTGGTGGCCGAGGCCGCGAAAGTCACTTCGCGCGCGCCGATGCTCGCCGCCTTCACCTTGCCCTCCCCCAGCTCGCGATGCCGGTAAATGTTCTCGAGCACCATGATCGCGTCGTCGACCACGATGCCGACCACGAGCGAGAGTCCCAGCACCGTGAACGTGTTCAGGGTGAAGCCGAGGAAGTACATCGCGATGAACGTGCCGAGGATCGACGTAGGGATCGCGAGCAGGATGTTGACGGTGGAGGTCCACGAGCCGAGGAACAGCCAGCAGACGAAGCTGGTCAGAATCGCGGCCATCATGAGGGTAAAGAGGATTTCGTGGATCGACTCCTCGATGAACTTCGTCGAGTCAAAGTTGATGGCGAGCGTGATCCCCTCGGGGGCTTGTGCTTGAAGGGTCTCAATGCGCGCGCGCACGTCGTTGCCCACCTGGACCGCGTTCGAGCCGCGGATCTTGCGGATTCCGAAGCCCAGCGCGTTTTGTCCCATGGCGCGCTGGATGCGCCGCTGGTCCTCGAAACCGTCCTCGACCACGGCCACGTCGCTGAGTCGGACGGGGGTGCCGTCGCGGTAGGTGATGACGAGGTTGCGGAACGCCGCAAGGTCGATCGCTTCGCCTTCGGCGCGCACGTTCATCTCGCGGCCGACCCCCTCAATGCGGCCGGCGGGCATTTCGATGTGCTCGCGGCCGATGGCGGCGGTGACGTCCTGAACGGTGAGACCCTGGGCCTCGAGCCTCGTCGCGTCGAACCACACGCGCACGTTCCGCTCGCGATAGCCGAACTGGATCTCGCCCACGCCTTCCACGGTCTGGAAAGCGGGCTTCACCACGTTGCGCACGTAATCGGCGAGGAAGGTGGGCGTGCGGTCGCCGGAAACGCCGACCCACATGATCGGCTGGTCCTCGGGGTTGTTCTTGGAAACCGTGGGCGGATCTACGTCGCGCGGGAAGCGGCGGCCGAGCTGGGCGACCTTGGCCTGGACTTCCTGAATGGCGGCGTCAATATCGCGCGAGAGATCGAATTCGACCGAGACGCTGGCCGAGCCCTGACGGGACGTCGATGAGATTGCCTTCACGCCTTCGATCGACGTCATCGCGTCTTCGATGGCGTCGACGATGTCCGTCTCCATGACCTCGGGCGAAGCGCCCTCGTAGCTCACGGAGACGCTCACCACCGGGAAATCGACGTCGGGGTTCTGGCTGATGCCGAGGCCCTTCACCACGCCGCCCGCGCCGGTGAACGCGATGATCCCGAAGCCCATCAGGCCGGCCATCAGCATCCAGGCGAAGACGTGATTGCGGATCGAGATGTCCGCGAACGTCATGCCGGTGGCGACTTGTTTGGGATCTTCTTCTGGCTCGGGGTTCGTGCCGTGCTTGTGTTCGCTGGTCATCGGCGACCTCCGGGATTGGCGCCAGGCGTTCCCGAACCGCCGGGAGCGCTGCCGCCAGTGGTCACCGCGGTCCCGTTAGTGATGCGGTCGGAGCCCTCATACACGATGACCTCGCCGGCCTTGAGACCGGAGAGGATCTCGACGTTGCCGCCGCCGGTGCGGGGCCCAAGCTCGACCGGGCGGACCGTCACCTTGCCATCGAGGATGGCGAAAGCGATGAAGCCGCGGTCGCTCGCCTGGATGGCGGTCTCGGGAACCACCATGGCGTCCTTCTTGCTGTCGCTCGGCAGGCTCACCTCCGCGAAGAAGCCGGGCTTGAGGACGCCCGGATTCTGAACCCACGCGAGGACTTCGACCTGCCGGGAAGCGGGATCGGCAACTTCTCCCACGTGGTAGATGCGAGCGGTGAATTCCCGATTGCCGGTGGCCGCGACCTTGAACTTCGCTTCCTGGCCCTTCCTCGCGCGCAAAGACTCGGTCTCCGAAACGCGGAACCGAAGCTGAAGGCGGGCAAGGTCGACGAGCGTTGCGAGGTTCGTGCCTGCGCGAACGAACGTGCCCGTGGCGACCAGGCGCTTATCGATGACGCCGCCGCGACGGGGCTTGACCCAGGCGCGGGAGAGATTCTGCGCGGCGATATCGCGCGCGGCCTTCGCGGAGGCGACTTCAGCGGCGAGACGTTCGTTGGCGGTGCGCGTTTGGTTCAGGTCCTCGACCGAAACGAGATTCTCTTTCGCGAGGGCCTCGCGCCGGGCCAGGGTGGCTTCGGCCTGGGCCCCATCGGCCACCGCTCGGCGGTAGTTGGCATCGGCGCGATCCGCTTCGAGCTGGTATCGGTCGGGATCGATCAGGGCGATGACGGTGTTCTTCGTGACACGGTCACCTTCTCGGAACTTCACCTCGGTGAGGACGCCGTCCACTTCCGCGGTGACCTGGACGAGGTCTTCGGCCTCGAGACTGCCGACCGCCTGGATGCTGTAGGTCACCTGCTGAACCAGGACCGGCCCCGCCTTGACCGGAATCGCCGCGCTCCCGCGACCGCCGGGTCCTCCACGACCGCCTGAGCTGCCCGGGCCACCACCCTGGGCCGGCTGCGCCGCGCCACGACTGCACCCGGTAAGTGCCGTGGAAGCAATGAGAAACATCACGAAGAGACGCAACCTGCGCATGAGCCTGCCTTTTCTTTCGAGAATGGCAAGGGAGCGCCGCATCCGCACCCCGCCTCAAACCGTCAACGGTTCCAAGAACCCCGCCATTCTCTCAGAGGACCGCCATTGGACTTTGACTCTATGACGCCGAGTCTGGTTGAGCCGCTATCAGGATTTTGACGCTCAAAAGGACTTTTGAGTCGGGGGAATAGAATTCGCCGCATGTTCGATTACTTCCGCGCGCTCGATACCCTGTCGCCCGAGGACAAAGACATCCACAAGGCGGCCCGCGACTTCGTCGACAAGGAGATCATCCCTCACGTTCAGGGCTGGTGGGACAAAGACACCCTTCCCCGCGAACTGATCACGCAGATGGGGGAGATGGGTTTTCTCGGCCCCACTACGCCGCCCGAGTACGGGGGCGCGGGGGTTTCGAGCACCGCGTACGGCCTCATCTGCTACGAGCTGGAACGGGCCGATTCGGGCGTGCGGTCGAGCGGCAGCGTCCAGGGGAGCCTGGTGATGTTTCCGATTCTCGCCTACGGTTCGGAGGAGCAGAAGAAGAAGTACCTGCCCGAACTTGCCTCCGGGAAACTCGTCGGCTGCTTCGGTCTCACCGAGGCCGACGGCGGCTCCGACCCTGGAGCGATGCGAACCCGCGCCGATCGCGATGGCGATTTCTACGTCATCAACGGGTCGAAAATGTGGATCACCAGCAGCCCGCTCTCCCATATCGCGATCGTGTGGGCGAAGACGTTCGAGAACAAGCAGGACGAGAGCACGATCCGCGGCTTCATCGTCCCGATGGACACGAAGGGCGCTTCCGCACCCGAGACGAAGAACAAGATGAGCCTGCGCGCCAGCATCACCGGGGAGATCGTGCTCGAGGATGTGCGCGTTCCCGCGAGCGCGATCCTCCCGAAGTCGGGCGGTCTCAAGTCACCTCTTGGTTGCCTCACCCAGGCCCGCTACGGCATCGCCTGGGGGGCCCTCGGCGCGCTCGAAACCGTGCTGACCGCTTCGATCGAGTACACGAAGACGCGCACGACGTTTGGCAAGCCGATCGGTTCGCGCCAGCTCGTCCAGGACAAGCTGACCCGGATGGCAACCCAGCATTCGCTCGGCCTCCTGATGGCGCGCCGCCTGGGCGAGTTGAAGGACGCGGGGACGATGGCCTACACCCAGGTGAGCATGGCGAAGCGGAACAACGTGCGCGTGGCGCTTGAAGGCGCGCGTCTCGCCCGCGAGATGCACGGCGGCAACGGCATCACCACCGAGTATTCGATCATCCGCCACATGCTGAACCTCGAGACCGTCGATACCTACGAAGGCACCCACGACATCCACACCCTCATCGTGGGACGCGATCTGACCGGGCTCAACGCGCTCGAATAGGCCCGTCACGAAGGGTAGCGCTTGCGAGCCGTCTGTTCTTCCTTCCTGAGTTCGGTCCCCGGCTTACGGCTTCCCTGTTCCCGCTTTGAAGTCTTCCGCGGTTTGTCCTTCTTCTCATCGACCTTCTCATCGACATCCACCGCCGCTTCGGTGATTCGTTCTCGTCTGGGGCTTGCGTTGCCTTTCGCAGCGAGTGTCTTCTCGGTTCCGCGTGTCGTCTTTTCGGCAGGGCCTCGGCGGCTCACCTTCTCGTTGTCCACGCCTGCGCGGCCCTTGTTCTCAGGGTTCTGCTTTCCCTGGCCGGCATTGCGATCGACGCCTGACCTCTCGAAGTCGTTAGTCTTCTTGCTTCCCTTGTCCCCGCCCGTGGCCTGAACGCCCTTGCCCTGGGCCTTCGACCTGACGGCCTGCCGTTCACCGCGTCCGGAATCGGCGACCTGCGACCTTGGATGTCGGCTTGGTTTTGGACTTTCCGCTTCGATGGTCAGCCATGGTCTTGTTTCCTGCTTTCTTTTTTGTGGGTGTGTTCTTGAAACGAGCTACGTTCGTCCAAGCAGCAACCATGCCAGTCGAAAGGACCCATTTTTAACGCATTCCCGAGACAAAAAGACCTGCGCTTTCTACAAAACCAGAGCCTTGGCGGCCCCGGCGCATGCCCCCCCCTCGCGCCGCGGTGGCGCGTTCCGCCGATGCTGAAACCGATCGCGACACGCGGACGGGCGACGGCCCGTAAGACGCGGATGACGGGTAGTCGTAGTCATCGTAGTAGTTCGGCTCATACGCGTAGCTTCGTAGACGTACGCGTATCCAGTCGGACGATAGGCGCGATACCGCGGAGCGTAGTACGCAGAGGAGTAAGAGCGCGGCGCGTAGCGTCCACCGGGCGCCGCTTCCCGGACCTGATCATCGCGCCACGGTTCAGTTTCTGGTTCTAGACGCGGTTGATCGGCGGCGGCTGGGTCGCGTCTCAGCCGCCGCCGTCGACGCGCCCCGCCGCATTTCTCCGCGCATCGGCTTTGATCGCACTCACCACCGCGTCGGCGATCACGCGGTGGGCGGCGGGATTGGGATGAGTGTCCACCAGGCGGGGTGGCGACCCGCGCCCGTGGCCGAAGAGCCGGTAGTAGTCGTCTCGATTGCGCGACGGCACTTGAGCATCGAGCATCGCCTGAGCGTTGACGACGATCGCGCCCGGGCTGAGTTCCTTCAGCTTTTGCCAGTCCGCTTCCAGCGGATGGCTCAGCCGCAGGATCACCTTCCGCGCCGAGTACTGCGCGGCAAGACGCCCGATCTCTGCGTAGACCACGCGATTGAGCTGCTCGCGATTCTTTTGCGCCCGCACCTGGCCCTCCTCGGGAAACCGGCCGAGCGCGTCGCTGTCCACGACCGCGTTCGTGCTGCGTCTGGGTCCCGATTCGCAGCCCGCCGGCGTTGCGGCATGGCTTTCCCAGGAGCGCGCCCCGCGTTTCCAGGTCAAGCACTCGTGCTCCCAGTCGGCCAGGCGTTCCGCCGTACTGGACGACGCCGTCGCGGAAGATGGCGACCACGTTGGCGCCGTCCCTGCCCCACGACCGCGTCTTCATGAGCGAACGAGCCACCGTGGTGCTTTCTGCCCCGCTCGCCCAGCCACCTGGTGTTCGCGACCCTCGCAAGAATCTCCGAACGATCGGGGCCGTGCTGAGTGAAGACGAAGCCGTGGTCGCGCGCCAGCCGGCCATCGCTCAAGGGGTAACCCTGATGCGGAGCGACGGCGTGGAAGAGTCGATAGCCGGGGTCGCGACGTCGCCGAGAGCCGGCTGTATGCATCGTCGCCGAGGATCTGCAGGACGGGCTTGCCGTCGACCTTCTTGCCGACCAACGGCCCCAAGGTGATATGGGCATGCGTGTCGAACAGGCCGGGCCAGGCGAAGCGACCCGAAAAAGTCATGGCGTCGCACGGCTGGAATCGACTCGGGCGGCTTCCCGCGCCCAATCGCGAGGATCTTGTCGCCATCGACGATGATGTAGCGTTCGGGCTTGCGCGCCCTGGTCACTGGGTCAAACACTAGAAGCTGAACTTTGCCACCAGCTCGATCACCCGGGGCGACGAGATGGTGCTGGTGATCTGGCCGAACGTGTTCGGCACGGAGAGGTCGCGGGCCGGCGGGCCGAAGCTCGGATGATTGAACGCGTTGAACGCCTCCACCCGAAGCTCCAGACGGCGATTGCCTCCGAGATCGAACCCCTTCGACAGGGTCAGGTCGACGTTCTGATAACCCGGCATACGGGCCACGCCCACCGGGCAGTTGCCGAACGTACCGAGAGCCGCGGCCGAGAACGCACTGATGTCGAGCCACTTCGTGATCGATTGATCGGACGGCACGGGATTGCCCACGCAGTTGGGCCGCTCGGAGCCGCGCTCGCCCTGAAGCGAGCGGGCGCGGCCGTCGATCACCGTGATCGGGAAGCCGGTGCGGGCCTGGTAGATGCCCGCGAGCTTCCATCCGCCGAGGATCGCTTTGGCGGCGCCGGACGCGTTCGAGCCCCACTTGCGGCCCTCGCCGAAGGGAAGCTCATAGGAACCCGAGAGCACGAAGTTGTGGCGCAGGTCGTAGAACATGGGGCCCCAGTCCGCATCGGGGTTGTAGGTGTTCTGCCAATACGCGCCTTCGGTGGCGAGCGATCCGCCCGAGGAAGGACCGCCGAACTGACCGTAGAACCCGCGGTTGTTGCTCATGCCCTTCGACCAGGTGTATGAGGCCATGAACTCGAGGCCCTTCTCGAAGCGCTGTCGCAGGCTCGCCTGCAGCGAGTTGTATTCACTTCGTCCGCGCGACGCGGTGGTGGCGATGGTGGTGACCAGAGGCAGGGCGCCGAAGAGGGGCCGGCGCGTGTTCTTGGCGGCCCAGGTGGCGGGGTCGCCCACGCCGGGCAGGGCCTGATTGCCTTCCACCGGAGTCACGAGGTTCGACGCGCGATTCCCGACATACCCGATCTGAGCGGACATCGACGCGCTGAGACGGCGCTCGATGAACGCGTTCCACTGCTGCGAAAACTGCGGACGGAGGTTAGGGTCGAAGGCGCGCACGTTGCCGGAGGGCGTGGTGCCCGGGACGAGGCCCGCGAACCCCTGACCGAGCGAACCCGCTCCCGTAGTCCGGTCGTAGGTCACCGACGACTCGAAGAAGAACGGCGGATTCATGGGCAGACGCAGGTTGGCCCCCGTGCCCTCCATGAACTGGGAGATTCCGTAGCCCGCGCGGACGACGGTCTTGTCGTTCACGGTCCAGGCCACGCCGAGCCGGGGCTCGAAGCCCTTGTAGTAGGGCTTGTAGAGGGCGCGGTCGGCGTCGCTCGCGAAGATCTGCTTGCCCGTCTTCAGGTCGAAGTTCGACTGAAGATTGTTCTTCTCGACCAGGGGCGAGGTGTACGCCCAGCGCAGGCCGATGTTCAGGGTGAGGTTCGGCTTCACCTTGAAGTCGTCCTGCACGAACAGGGCGATGCGATCCTGGAGGTGGGTCCAGGGTTTGGCGGGGTCGCCGCCGCCGCGGCCCTTCGACGACACGAGGTCGAGGAGGAAGTCGGAGAAGGCGAAGCCGGTGAACGCGCCGTTGAAGTTCAGGAATCCGAGAAGGCCGTTGTTGCCGGCGTAGAAGCGCTGCTGGTCGTAGTGCAGGAACTGGCCGCCAAACTTCAAGGCGTGCCGTCCGCGCAGCCAGGTGAACTTCTCGTTCAACTGATAGGTTTTGGCGAGGGTGTCGGAGTCGGCGGCGATGGCGCCCGGAGCGGTGAGGCCGCTGCCCCAGCCGATCGAACTCAGGCCGGGAATCGGCTGGCCGCCGGTGATGGAGTAAGCGCTGTTGCCGTTGCCCACCCCGGCCCAGTCGAGGGTCTGCGCGATCACCTTGGTGGTGCTGTAGCCGACCTGCAGTTCGTTGATGGTGCTGGAGCCAAGGACGCGGGTCCAGTTGACGCCCACGTTGTGGAAGGGCTGGTCGCTTCGGCTGCCCATGAAGAGAGCGAAGGGCTGCTTCGCGCGTTCGTCGACGTAGGTCGCGAATGAGTATCGCGCCCAGACCTTGTCCTTGGCGGACGCGTTCCAGTCGAGGCGCACATCGCCCTGATGCGCGCGAATCGCGAGCAGGGTCTCGCCCACGAAGTTGCCGCTGACCCCGCCCGGCACCGTGCGATTGGGAAGCGGATATTTCGCGAGGTCGTTCAGGATCGCGCGGGCGCTTGGGCTGATCCGATTCGTGGGAATCTGATTACCGGGAAAGGGAAGACCGGTGAGGGGATCGCGGACGATCGTGCTGACGCTCGAAAGGTCGCCGCGGCGCCACGCCTCGGGAGCCACCGATGCGGTGGTGAAGCCGGGCGCATCCTGTCGCGAACCCTGGTAATCGGCGAAGAAGAAGAGCCTGTCCCTCTGGATCGGACCGCCAAGGGTGGCGCCGTAGATGTGCTGCTTGCGCTCCTGCTTGGGCGCTTTTGACCGATTGTTCTCCCAGCTGTTCGCGTCGAACTTCGAGTTTCGATAGAACTCGAAGGCGCTGCCCGAGAACTTGTTGGCGCCGGACTTGATGACGCTGCTCACGATCGCCCCGCCCACGTTCCCCACGTCCGCCGAGTAGTTGTTGGTCTCCACGCTGATCTGGGCGATGGCATCGGGGCTCGGCTGATAGGAAACCCGGTTGTCGATGGTTTCATTCGCGTCGAGCCCATCCACGGTGAAGTTGTTGGTCTGCTCGCGATTGCCGTTGACG
>Ga0163154_10007660_pt1 | contig 12813 bp, 12 predicted proteins | sample OliLakLV19MP9P1_FD_148649 | JGI IMG/M metagenome (GOLD analysis project Ga0163154, IMG submission 148649) | Freshwater microbial mat bacterial communities from Lake Vanda, McMurdo Dry Valleys, Antarctica - Oligotrophic Lake LV.19.MP9.P1 | ecosystem: Environmental > Aquatic > Freshwater > Lake >... | reverse complement strand
ATATAATCGCGCCCCATCGACTTGAACAGCCCCGAAAGCTCATCGCGCAGTAGTCCGCGCTGGGCGGCGTAGCGGTTGCCCTTCTCCAAGCGCGCCCGATCCACCTGAGGAATGTCGGAGAAGTTGGGCGGGAGGATGCCGCCCAGCATCGACATAAAATTCTCCGGCGATCCGGGCTGCGGCATCAGCATATGTGGGATGGCCAGCCGTGCCACTTCCGACGCGAGGCTCAGCCCGGCTGACTTGCGGTAATAGGTCGAGACCGCCACCACCATCAGGTATAGGTTGGGGAACACCTGCTGCCGCCACGGGGTATGTAGAGCCTGCGCCCGACGGCGATGGCCGCCAGATACAAGCCTGCGCCCAGATGGAACGCCAGCGGCGTTTCATTAGCCGCGCTGCCCGCCCACTGGATGTAGTCGGTCAGCCACTGCCCGACCCCAACCGCCTCCTGAAGCTGGGCTTCCGTCAGCTTGGTTGAGGCAGGCAGTTCTGGCACGATGTTGAGATCGGCGGCACGCTGGGGCAGCAGTGGGGAAGGTGCGTTGGGGTCTATCGCCAGCACCGCCCGCAGCAGTTCATGGGATGGTGAAAAATTATTTAATGTAACGCGTGTTACTTTCACACTCAAATTTGACATGTTATATTAAATAGCTAATAAATAGTTGACATGTAAGAAAACATGTGCTATATTCAGTATGTGAAGTGAAGTGGTATGAGGTGGTGACAACAATGCCAGACGGAGATGTTGTTCATATCAAAATGGGGTCGTTATTCACAACCTCATACGAGGCAATCTGTGAAAATGAATTGACAGCCGAAGAAAAAGCAGATTTAGTTGCGATTGATCTTAAAAAGGTTCTCAAGCTATTTGGGAATAAGCCTGTCAGCTTGCTCATGGGTAATGCAAATACGCTTCACGCATCACAAGGTTCGGTTGACCCGTTAGAACGTATTCACACGTTAGATGATCGTGCCAGAATGCTACGTGGACATCGCCGAGGAATTGCTATTGCTTTAGATGTCAGCAAAACCCTAGTTTTGGATGCGATGGATAATATATCCATTCAGGATTGGCGATATGAGAGTGCTTATCGCTACACATCCCGCATTTTGCGGTCAGAATTTATCGAACATGATCCACTGGTTGATGTACATAAGAAAGTCTCCCCATCAGAATTCAGATTCCGCGTCAATGAACTGATGTCACTGATTGAGCATCATTTGAAGTCTTTCTCTAAACAAATTGCTCGTCAAAGTAGTGTTCAAAGATTATCCGTCGAAAGATTGAGTGACCCTGAGGTGAATACCTATGCAGACTTCTCGTCAGATGCCCTTATCAAAAGCCTTGGTGAATAGTAAAACGGATATCGCTATGCCAATCTTGCCTTCAAGAAAATCCCGTAAGGGTCACGACAAGAAAAAAGGCACGCAAATGCGGTTCCAATTCACAGACATGGGTGATCGACGTCAACTTAGTGACGTATATGTCACTGATTTGAAATCTCAAACCACCTCTATTGCTAAATGTACAGTTCGGGACGCCAAAGTTTTTTACCAGCGCGAAAATGAGATGTCCGATATCGTCTACGACCTGTTAACGATTAGTTCTGCGATATTCACAGCAGATCGCTTAACTAAACTATCCTATAACCTCCCTTCAAGTATTGAAGTCGAAATCCCCGTCCTCTGTGTTGACGTGTTCTCAATGAGTCATATTCATAAATGTTTTCGAGACCTTCTCTACTGGATGACTGGGGATAATTGGGAGTTTAAGTTTGTACCTGTCAATCGGGTTCGGCAATCGGTTCGTAGTCGTTTGCTGCTACATCCAAGCAATGAGGGTATTTCCACCGAAGTTGCTCTTTTTAGTGGCGGCCTAGACTCTTTAGCTGGTTTATGCAATCGCATAAACCAAAATATGGCGCAAAAATATTTACTCTTGGGAAGTGGGGCTAATCGAACAGTCCAAGGTGTACAACAGGATGTGGAACATAATTTAAACCAACGCCTTAATGAGTTGCATAATGCTACTAATGTAAAACTCGTTCAGACCTATATTGATACAGAAGCAAAGAATGCTTCTCGTAATCCCATGATGCGTACCCGTGGCGTTGTTTTTATGCTTCAGGGATGTGCTTTAGCATTGTTAGAGGGTCAAAACCGTTTGATGATCTATGAAAATGGTGTCGGAGCTTTCAATTTAAGCTTTCGTGCTTCTGAGGTTGGTTTAGATCATGCACGCTCTGTACATCCTAAAACGCTGATGTTAGTGAGTGGCTTAGTTTCAGAGCTAACTGGTTCTGAGTTCAGAATCGAAAATCCCTTTCTGTTTTGGACAAAAGCCCAGATGTGTCAAATCTTCTCTAATCCAGACTTTGATTCGATATTTAATCATACAGTTTCATGTGATCATACACTCCGATCACATCATAAGCACTGTGGGAAATGTTCATCATGCGTTTTGCGTCGCCAGTCGTTGGCTGCCGCAAAGCTTGAGGATTCTACACTTTATGGCATTATCGAAGAACCAAGAGAAACGCAAATAATCAAGCATCATTTGCCAGCCATGTTAATGCAGGTTCAAACATTCCAACGGCATTTACTGTCTCAAAAACCATGGTCTAACTTATGCCATGAGTACCCTACGGCTTTGTATTCGGCAGGTATGGAGATTCTAGGATATATAGGGCTGTCGATGGACGAGTTTTCTGACCAGATTTTGTGTCTATATCGCACCTATGTAGATGAATGGAATCACTCACATGTTATGAATGTGTTCCAATACGATCAACAGTCAATTGATCACCATTTTGATGTAGCTCTGTAAACATAAGGCGATTAGGTATAAGGGGAAACGATATGAGCGAAAATAATCGTCTAGATAAATTTCTTGGAGGTTTAAGCCTTCAAGAACTGGGGAGTCGTTTGCGTGCAGCACGAGTCAAATATGGTTTCAGTCAAGAACAGGCTGCAAATCTTATTGGTGTTGCTCGTACTACTATCGTTGCAATCGAACAAGGTTCACGCATCATCAAACCCTATGAGTTTGTCAAATTATTGACCGGATACGGGCAAAATGTTGGTGATTTCTTACGCTCCATACGCGAAGTCGATCTTTTCGGTACAGTACAATTTCGTGGTCCAGAAGAATATGAGGATGAGAAAACTCAGGAAACCATAGAACATTGGATTGAAGTACTAAAGAGCCTTGCCTATGACTATTATGATTTGGAACAACTACTCGGCAAAACACTTTTACGTCGTGAGCCACAAGAATATAGCGTCGATGGCCTTTCAGCTAAAATAGCAGGAGAGAGCATCGCATTAGAAGAAAGACAACGTATGGGTCTAAGTGATCGCCCAATTATGGGACTGAGAGAGATTCTAGAGCGAGAGATCGGAGCTAGAATCTATTATTTGCCTATCCGACCTAGTAACAAGTATGGTGAAATTTATATATACAGTGAGAAGATTGGTTGCTGCCTTGCTGTAAACTCTGCTCAACCAGTTGATCGTCAACGTTTTTCATTAGCCCATGGCTATGGACACTTTCTGACAGCGCGCCATCAACCGATGATGGGTGAATATGATTTTGGTGAAGGCCGTTCAAAGACTGAACGTGTTGCAGACATGTTTGCCGTTAATTTTTTGATGCCCGAGTCTGGCATCAAACGAATGGTTATTGAGATGAGAAGAAATAAAAACACGTTTGATATTTATGATATGTATCGACTCTCTCTTGAGTATGGGGTGTCATTCAAGGCTATGCTTATCCGATTAGAAGATATCGGTCTTATCAAGACTGGAACAACTAGTCAGATTGAAAATGACAGGAAATTTTCAGTAAATAAGATTCGCGATACAATAGGCGTAAAATTTACTGAATTATCCGGCAATCAGCCCGTCCCTATACGCCAACTTTTACTTGCAGCACAAGCCGTGGAAGAAGGCTTAATAAGTGAAGCTTATGCTTACCAGAATTTATCGATTGACCCGATTGAACTTAGAAATCAAATAGATATGCTCCGTCAGCAGAGACACTCACACACTCTGTTGACAGATGACTTTGAATCCTGATAATGACGCAGACAGAGAGGTTTATGTGAGTAACTTGATCAACACCAACCATGAAGCACTTGTCATTGATGCCTGTTCTTTAATACATATCCGCTCTACGGAGAAGATGGTGGAAATCTTAACATGTTTAAGATGCCCGTGCATCATAACTGACATCGTACACAGTGAGGCAAAAACCTTTAAAAAATTAATCGGAGGAGTTGTTAAAGATGAACCTATGGAACTTGATTATTTCCTAGAAAATGACCTCTTATTTATGCAAGATTTGAATGATGATGCTGCTGCTATATCATTTTTAGAACTAACCTCTTTACATCGTTTAGATAATGGTGAAGCCCAATCCATCGTAATTGCAAATAAAAATAATTATGCTTTTTGTACTAATGATCGTAAAGCTCTTAGCGTAATGTCAGCTGAATATCCACATTTGCAATCACTAACCACACTCCATTTGCTGCAAAATTGGCACATGGAAGCTGGCATATCACAAGCCGACTTGCTTGATTCTATAAGAAAAATCCAAGTGGGTAGTCCGAACTTTCCTAGCCCCAAAATGCCTCTTTATTCGTGGTTCCAGACACTTTAAATATTTCCTCGACGTGGGCGGGCGCGCACGGGGCGTCACAGCAGGCGCTGGTTCAGAAGCTTGCACCCGACGTTAAACTGGTGGGGACATTTTCTAATTTATCGGCGCTTGAAGACTTGCTTGGCCAGAGCGAGGTAGATGTACTGCTGCTGGATGACATGCTGCCGCAAACGCTGTCTGTGGGCCGTCTGATCGATAATCTGCATATACTGCGCCCGGCCATGAACATCCTTGTGCTCAGCCACAAACTGAACGTCTCCTACATTCAGGACATTTTTCGGCACTGTGTAAGCGGATACATCTATAAGGAGGAGCGTTTAAACGATATTCTGGCCCATGCCTTTCAGATTGTCCGACAGGGAAATGTATATATGTCGCCTCAGGTTTCGGTGCTGCCCTATACCAACCCTCTGAACATCCCTAATGCAAAGCTGAGTACCCGCGACCTGAATGTTCTGCACCTGATGCACGATGGAAAATCCGTGCAAGAGATGTCGATCCGTCTGGATGTGAGCAACCGTGTCATTTACGACTGCTAGAAAAAACTCCGTCACGTATTGGGCGTACCCACCACCGAATTGATCGTGGCGGCTGTGAAAAAAGAGTGGCTGCCCAACATTGAGACGGCATAATGGGGTTCTATCTGTAAATTTCACCACTTAATGTAACTTTTGACCTGTGAATGTGTCGAAAATGCTCGCTTTGCGCGGGTATTTTCATGCCACGGTAAAAGGGTTGAGCCTCACGGAGCCAGCACAAAACATAATTAAGTTGAAGGAAAAGCCATGCACATCCGTCTCTTAGCTGCCGATGAAGCCGACTGATGTTGGTCGGCATCCAGACGATCCTGAAAGACAGCCCCGCTTGTGAGGTGGTGGCCACCGTGCGTAGCGCCAGCGAACTGCTGGAAATTTGCAAGCAGCTTCGCCCGGAAGTCATCATCCTCAATGAACAGCTCGATCCGCTGATGGATGTGCTGGCGCTGGTCGAGCGGCTGAAACAAATCACCCCGAAGTCGCGCTTGATGATTTTGGGCGAACTGTCCGAGGGGCTGCTGATCCGGGATCTGTTTGCCTGCGGCGTGCTGGCTTATCTTTATGCAGGCGACGACCTGAAAGAGCAACTACTTTCGGCCATCGGTGCGGTCGTGCAGAACCGCCCATATCTCTCCCCGACCGCCAACAGCGCCTACCTGATCGCCATGCAGTCGCCGCTGCGCGACTGGCAGTTGGACACGGAAGCCCGCGCCATGCTGCGACTGTTGATGCAGGGACTGCACATCGCCGACATCGCCCGCCAGCTCGACATTCCGATGCGGTGCGCGTACTTCGTGCGCTATAAGCTCAGACGGCGTTTCGGCGCGACCACCAACGAACACCTGATCAGTCGGGCAGTGGCTGAGGGATTTTCTACCACCGACGCCTGATGGTGATTTTGACCTCCTGCGCCAGAAAGTCCTTTGCTATTCCGGTTCTACATAAAGTGCGGAAGATTCAAAATTGGGAGTCTTCCTCACTTTATGTAGAATCGAAGTGAGCGAAAGGCAGCGAATGCACTTGGGCGAGACATATCCGTTGTTATCATCAGGAAAGTGGTCATCAATGCTATCCCGCTTGCGTTACCCGGTTTCATCATAACGGAGAAGCGCCAAGAAGAATCGCGTCTCATCATTGAAGCGTCCAGTACAGCAACGTCCGCCATCTGTCCGAACTGCCAGCAGGTTTCGCGGCACAGTCACGGTTGGTATCCGCGTCGTCCGCAGGATTTACCCTGCATTGGAGAAGGGGTGTCTCTGTAACTCACGGTGCGCCGCTTTCGGTGCTTGAACTCAGAATGTTCAAAAAAGACGTTTGCCGAGCGCACTTTTGCTTGGTATAACCGTCAACGACGTTTGAGTAAGGACTATGAATTATTACCCGAAACCAGTGAGGCATGGCTTTATTTATCAAGCTCACGTTTATTATGGAAACGCGCGTTGCGCTCTTAACAGCACCCTTTCCATATGGTCTGTGAGAATTATGAAACCCTGTGAGTTAAAAAATAAGTGATACACCCTGACGATAGGTGTAATCCGACTGTTTGTTACCAATATCTTCGCCAAAATCCGATTGATACCGTCAAACGTCAAGGACGCGCCATGGGGTGTCCGCTATCCCTCATAATCAAGGCGAAGGTATTGATTACGGTTTATCTAAATCATTGGGTTCGTACCGTCCACGATAATGACGACATTTCCCTTCTTGTGACCTTGCTCGACATACTTGTGCGCCTCGACCATTTGCTCCAACGGGTAGCATCTGTCGATGACTGGCTTTAACTGTCCGTTTTCAGTTAGCTCCTTAAGCAGCATAAAATCTTCCTGCTCAAAAGTTGGGGATTCGTCATCGACAGTCATGTGTTTCCCGTTCAGAGTCAGGGAGTTTTCGCACTGTAATTGTGCTTTTTTTGTTCCAACGGCATTGAGGATGAAATCATAGCGTTGACCTGTTTTTGTAAAATCTTCTTTGGTGTAATCAATGACTGTATCGGCTCCTAGAGATTTCACCAATTCCAAATTCGTCGTGCTGCATACCCCCGTAACGGTTGCCCCAAAAATTTTGGCAAGCTGTACAGCAGAAGTGCCAATCGAGCCGGAAGCGCCGTAAACAAGCACGTTTTGACCCCTCTGGATGTTGCTTTTTTTTAGGAAATACTGGGCTAACAGTCCCCCATAAGGAATAGTGGCGGCTTCCTCATAAGCCAAGTTGGATGGTTTTATTGCCATCAGACTGTCTTCTGGCAAGCAGACATATTCAGCATAAGCACCCAGCCGCAACCGAAGGCGGGACTTGACCGTCTGGGCAAAAACCGCATCCCCCACTTTGAAGCGCGTTACCTTTTTGCCTGCATATTCAATATTTCCAGCTAACACCATCCCAAGTATGGAACTTCTCGGCTTCTTAAAACCCAGCAGCAGCCCTATCATTAGACCCCTCAGTTTGAGGGGAGAAGGATTCAACTTTCGTATGATACAGTCACTGGCAGTAACGGATGTCGCTACGATTCTGATGAGCACTTCATTGTTTTTGGGTGTAGGCTTTTTTACATCCTGAAGTTGAAGAACTTCCGGCGGTCCATATTTTGTGCAAACAATTGCTTTCATAATCTTCTCCGTTATATCGTTTCGCTACAACCCTATACGAGAAAACTGTTGCAGAGTTGCAGCCAACCAGTTGGTAGCGCAAAGTGGGCGAGGCAGGTCATAAATTGAACAGCATTTATGCCACAACTGGCTGTAAAACTACACGGCTTATAAATGCCATGAATGTTGACAGTGGAAGGGCTGCCGAAAGTCTGCACAACCAAAAAGCCGTGTGCGTGATCGCCATCATTCGCGGCGATTATGGCGACAGTATTGAACAGATCGCCAAAGCCTTGATCGACGGTGGTGTCCGCGCCGTTGAGGTCACAATGAACTCACGCGGCGCTCTGGAAATGATCTCCACGCTCGCCACCCACTACGGCGACAAGATGCTCGTCGGCGCTGGCACGGTCGTCGAGGTCGAGCACGTCAGGTAGGCACACGACAGCGGCGTACGTTTCATGGTTTCGCCCGACACCTTCCCTGAGAGGCCGTTTGAATATACGGCTTTTGGGGGTATCCCAGCACTGATAGGCAATGTTGATCCCTACAAAATTTTCGATGAAGTGTGTTTAATCCACACTCATTGGGTATTCTGTTGGGGAAAGTCTGCTGTTCTGCTGCAGCGCAAAAGTGAAAAATGGGTTGCCTGTTTAATATTCAAACGGCCTCTGAGGTCATCGACGCCTCGTTGAGCTTAGGCGTCGAGCCTATCCCCGGCGCGTTCACGCCCACCGAAATCCGCATCGCGCAGCGTGCTGGCATTCAAAATATGCTTTGTCGCTTAACTGACGTCCTCATGTCGTAGACATGTCTTTATCTTCAAACCTATAATGCAGGGTGTAAGTTCCAAACCATAAAAACGAGCGAGGAAAACACGCATGAAAATCAATTTTAAGATGGTAAAGAAGTTACGCATCGCGAGGAATTGGTCGCAAGAGCAGTTGAGCGAAGCCTGTGGGCTCAGCCTACGCACCATCCAGCGGCTAGAAAATGGCGGCAATGCGTCGCTCGAATCCATCCGTGTCCTAGCTGCCATCTTCGAGATCGACTCCGATGAGCTGATCCTCCATGAAAAAGAGGAGCCCATAACCCCGCGTGACGCGGTAGAAAGAGGTCTGCGCCAGTTTGGCAACTTTTCGGGTACAGCGACGCGCTTTGAGTACGGATGGTTTTTGCTTTTTGTGATGCTGGTGCTGGCAGCTTGCAACATTATCGATGAAAGGGCAGCCCAGATCACAGGCTTAATCCTCCTAGTGCCGTTCCTCGCCGCTGGTGCGAGACGACTGAATGCGACAGGTCACAGCGGATGGTGGCAGTTGCTATGGTTCGTGCCTTTTGGGCAGATCGCGGTCTTGATCGTGATGTTTCAGGACGAAAACCGCCGCTCCATTCAGCAGTTGACTGCTGCTGTTGTGTTACTGCTGGTGTCTTCGGGGCTGATTTTCCCTGTGGGTGCTCAAGATTTTGGGATGACTCTGCCTGAACCAACCGAATCACCCGTCGGTTTTCGGCTGTATGCGGTCGTGGATGAAGCACGCGAGGAAGTCTTTACGGAAGAAGAGGGGGACGTTCGCACATTCCCGCTAGCCATCTATTACCCTGCTGTTCCTTCTATAGATGCTGTACCCGCACCTTATACCACTGCTGCCGAAAACGCTGTTTACAATAACGCTCTGATGATGCCACCGGAGATATTCAACGCCATCATAGGGCATTTGTATATCGATGCACCGCTTGCACCGCGTGAAGACGGCTATCCTGTGCTGATGTTTTCGCCGGGATTCGGCTCACCGATCCGCTTTTACAGCACACTTCTGACCGAATTGGCGAGCCGAGGGTTCGTGGTGGTGGTGGTGGATCATCCATACAGCCAGACGGTATCGCTGTTCCCCGACGATTTGGTAATCACGGCGAGTACGGCGGGATCGAACCTGTCGACTCCCCAGTCACTAAGTCTGATCCTGAATACTTGGGTCGAAGATACAATATACGCACTCGATCATCTGTCAGCATTGAACGAGGTGGATCCGGTACTCGCAGGTGCGTTTGACCTCGATCATGTCGGTGCGTTCGGTCATTCCTTCGGTGGAGCGACTGCCGCGAATGTCTCATTGGTGGATGATCGCGTACTTGCATCAATCAATATGGATGGCGAGGTGTTCGGAGATGCCGCGCAAGGGGTTACCAAGCCGTTCATGGTGATGACCAGCCCTACTGACTTCAGCGACGAGGATTTGGCGGCGGTGAGGATGACGCGCCGGGAGTTCGAGGACAGTATGGCGGAGTTCAATAACAGCATCAACGGGGCGTTGTCGGCGTCTGAAGCGGCATATCGCCTCTCGATTGCTGGAACGCTCCACAGCACCTATAGCATCGATATTGCGCTGCTTCGGAATCTGCTGCCGGAATACATCACACCGGAACTGGTCGGTACGATTGACGGCGCGCGCGCCAACCAAGTCATCGCGGACTATACGGTGGCGTTCTTCGATACATATCTGCTGGGTCAAGAGTCGCCCCTGTTAGACGGAATATCCGCGGAATATCCCGAAGTGGAATTCCTAACAGCGCCAAGCAGCGAATAGTGACCGAACTCACTGAGACTTTTCATCGGCAAAAAGATGACGAAGATGGAGAACACGCCAAAACGGGGGTTAGGCAACCTCTGAGCTAGGATCTCTTGTTCTTCAGCATCCCGAATGGTGGAAGAGCTGTAATTTTTCCGCCCGATTTGCCAAAATTGACGGGCTAAAAGTGTAATCCTACACCGGTTGGACGCGCCGCATTTGCTACGCTGAATCTCAGAGATGAGACGACGGAGGTGATGAATGCGGCGTTTTTTGTTGGTACTGACAGGGCTGTGCCTGATGACATGGGGCATGGTCTTTTATCTGGGTGTTGAACAGCACGAACAGGCGAGAGCGCCGCTGCCGACCCTGATGATACTGCCCTCTCTAACGCTATCCGATACGCCGACGCGCACATCATCGGCGACCGACACACCGACCGCGATGGCGACCATCACACCGACGTATACCCCAACGGCCACCGCCACCTTCACGCCAACGCTGACCCCGACCCTGTCGAGGCGGGTGCTGAACATCCACGCGGTCATGCCCGGTGTGTATGTACCGCCCACGGCGACCGATTTCCCCTTTGGGACGATTCTGCTGTCCACGCCGCCTCAGCCCATCGAACCGCTGCCCGACGCGACCCATCAGCCGCCGCCCTACGACGGCTGGGTCAGCTTCGAGTCGGACAATCCCGCCGTGCAGTACAGTACACCGTGGGAGTCGCGTCTCAATATAGACGCCAGTCAAGGGCAATATCACCGAGGTGAAAACCCACACAGCGATGTGAGCATGACTTTTGAGGGCGAAGGTTTACGGATTCGCTATGTTGCTGCTCGGAACATGGGTTTCTTTCAGGTCGTCGTCGATGGTGTCGTCATCGACACCTTAGATGCTTATGCGCCGGAATTGGTTTTCCCTGCGACGAAAGTTTACACACTAGAGCGCGGACAACACACACTGACGCTGCGAAGCGCACAAACTCGGAACCCACTGAGCGAGGGGTATGTGTTGTCTTTGGATGCTGTCCAAGTTTTCCGTGGTAGTGCCAATATGCTCATTATCCCGCCACCCGCCCAAACCGACACCCCAACACCATATCCGATACCCGTCGCCGGTATTGAGTTGGTCGGCGCACCGCCGACGGTACAGCCAACCACCACGCCAAATCCACCGAGTTTGATCACGGTATCTGTGGTCATTGCCTATGACGAAAACGGCAACCGCGCCGTTGATCCCGCTGAAGGGGTATCGGGTATCCCTGTGCGGGTGGTTGAGGTTGGGACAAATCGTGTGATTGCCCAGTCCTTCAGTGATGATAGTGGCTTTGCTCGCCTCCAAGTCGTTACGGGCGCTCAAGCACGGGTGGTCGCTCCGTATTTCAGCAAAGTGTGGGACATCCCTAACAGTCGGCGTGGCGGAAATGTGCGGTTCACGCTGTTACTCACCCCCGGCAACCAGCCCGGTCTCATCCCCTAAACGAGGACTCTTCCGATGATGCTTAAAACCTCTTGCATTCAGGCCTTGCGAGCTGCGGTACGTTTCTGGCTCGCCCCTGTCTTACTCATATTCGCGATCTTAGCGTGCGGCACAAGCGTCACTCAGACCCCTTACTACACCTGCCCAACGGCTATACCGCCGACACAGGCTCCTCAGCCAACCTATCTACCCGGTACGCCGATTCCATTTCCGACACTGCTCCCGCTGCCACCAACGCCCTACATCATCACACCTCCGCAGGATTTCTATAGGGGTGATGCAGTGTTTGTCGGGCAAATGAGCGCAGCATTACGCTTGCGTTTTCGGCTACGAAATGTTCAATCATCGCCTGCACAGCCCTTGAATGGCGTCCCTCGCAATCTGTATACATGGCGACTGGAAATTCTCAATCTGGGCAGCGAGATCTACGAAACTATCCCCATCGCGCTAATGCTCATCAGTCGTCTTGATACCGCCAACGGCCAGCAGAATGGCTCATGGACACCCTCAGAGTCCGCGATGCAGGCGGCGGGATTTACCAATGAAAACTATGACCCGCTAATGCCGGGTATAACGCGGATTTACCGACTGGCGGCCTACGTTCCGGCAGGAACCGTCCTTCAATTCACATACCTGCTGGATGGCGACGGCAACAACCAGATCACATGGGTAAATACCACGAATCCGTACTGTTCCGGCGATGTGGCAAATTAGAGGGAGGGCGAGACGATGCCAGATTTCGCAAGAATGATTGATGAGTTGCAATACAGCATTATCGTGCTGATTGCGGGGATTCATTGGAGTCTACAAGAAGCCCTGCTGATGGCGGGCTTCACCATCAAATTGGTGAATCAATGGCTGATTGAAAACGCCTTCATGCCCATCATCGCCCAGACCAACAACAGCCTGAGCATTGCAGTGAGCTATGTGTTCATCGTGGCGTTGTTGGTGTTGGGCATCACCTATCTGTTGGC
>Ga0163154_10007651_pt1 | contig 12821 bp, 18 predicted proteins | sample OliLakLV19MP9P1_FD_148649 | JGI IMG/M metagenome (GOLD analysis project Ga0163154, IMG submission 148649) | Freshwater microbial mat bacterial communities from Lake Vanda, McMurdo Dry Valleys, Antarctica - Oligotrophic Lake LV.19.MP9.P1 | ecosystem: Environmental > Aquatic > Freshwater > Lake >... | reverse complement strand
CGAGCAGCAGGCTGCAGCCAATGCGGCCTCCGGCCAAATATCGGCAGATCCAGACAAGCGGGAAACGGTCACCAATGCGATAAATGATCCAAAGTCGCTAGCTGCTACCAGCGCGGCGGCCGAGCCAACCGGCAAGGAAGCACTCAAAAATGACTATGCCGCTCAAAAGCCTATGCCCGCCGATCCACGGGCGGCTGGAGATTGGATGGCGGATATGCAAAACTATGTGTCTAGTACGTGGGAGGGCATGGGGCCTATGGGTCAATTAGCTTTTTCTGTCGGCGTACCATTGGCGCTTATTGGCGCACTAGGCGTGGGCGGAATAAGTGGCTTTCTGATGTCAGCCGTCGGGTTGATTGGCGCTGGCGGCGCGTTGGCCGCTGGCGGGGCATTTGGGGCAGATGCGCAGGGGGCCGTTAATAACCTTGTTGGCGGTGGGTCAGCAGCCACGCCAGAAACGCCAGAGGCGCAATCTGCGCGAATATCGGCCATGCCACCCGCCATCGCGCCGTCTGACCCCGCTATCAATGCGCACGTCGCAACGGCTACAACTCTCGCCAAGGACTTAAACGCGGGCCTTGCCGATGAGAAAGGCCGCGCGGCCGTTACGGCGTTGGCTCGCTTGCCGCCGGAGAGTCTGCGGCAGGTTGTGCTCGGCCTCGCGCCGACAGATCGCGACGCATTACTGACACAACTAAAGGCTAAACACGATTCTCTGAAGGGGTGGATGGGCATCTACGGCGGCCAAACCGTCATCGCCCACCGGCTGAAGGTGAAGGTGGGCGACCTGCCGGCCATCGTAGCGCAATTCCCAATTTTGATAGCAGCATTCGACCAGCCCCAGCCACCGCCGCCAAGCCCTCCGGCACAGTAGTATTTGACTAGTACCTTTATCCTTGGGGGGTTATATGACCAATCGCCCTGTCCGTAAAGCTAAGAAATCAGAGCAACGGGAGCAACGTAAGGAGCACCGGAGCCAAAACTCTTACACACCTGTAGAGCTAAAGCTTAGAACAAAATCGCAAGCTACGGCGATCGAGACAATCAATAATAACGATATGACCTTCTTACTTGGCGCAGCTGGATCTGGTAAAACTTTTCTAGCCATGGCTTATGCAATTAATGCCGTACTGGCCAAGCAGGTTACATACATCATATTGACGCGACCGATTGTCGAGGCCGGCGAGAAATTAGGATTCTTACCGGGGACATTCGGCGAGAAGGTCGATCCGTATATGCAGCCACTGTACGATACGATGGATATATTAATCGGCAAGCAGAGCGCGCAGAGAGAAATTATCAATAAGGCTGTGGTGTTAGCTCCACTTTGCTATATGCGGGGTAAAACATTTCATGACGCAATCTGTGTGTTTGATGAGGCGCAAAATGCCACATACCTGCAGTTGAAATTATTCCTAAGTCGATTTGGTAGTAACTCTAAAGTAATAGTGACGGGTGATCCAGACCAGAGTGATTTATGCGACCGAGGACATTCTGGATATGTCGCGCTAACTGATGTGGTCAATAAGCTGCGGGACGTTAAAAACATCGGGTTTCACGAGTTTAATCCTAATGATGTTGTGCGCCATCCGCTCGTTGCTGAAATTCTTAGGCGGTTATAACTTGCGATAGGAAATATAGCCGGTATAATTTGGGCTCACACATGGAGTCGCTTTATGCAGCTATCAGATATGGTTGACTTACTCGTAATTGATCTCAGGAATGAGTGGAAACATTTACGCTTTTATGCTTATCACGCGAGTGCCGTAACAGGCCTACACGCGCATGAATATAAGGAATTATTCAAGGAACAGGCTAGCAGCGAATTAACTCACGTCGGACAATTCTGCGATCTTATTATCGGGCTAGGCGGCGAACCAACTACCGACTCTAATGATTTTCCGAAATTGACCAAAATAGAAGACATAATTGCATATGCTATTGAGATGGAGGCCGAAGTCGTTGATAATTATTCCATGCGTATCCTGCAACTGGATGAAATACCTAACGTACTGCACCGAGGTACGAGGGCAGATAAACGCTGGATAGAGATATTTCTAGAGAAACAAATAGAAGATAGCCGGCAAGATTTAGATCATTTCAAACAACTACTAAAATAAGTGGCTAACACTCACTTCCCGAGTCTGGTCGATTTGACCCCGGCTCTTTACGCGATACGAACCTATTTAGGAGTAAACAATGGCGCTTGATTATATTTCCAGTATTACCACACTGTTTGGCGCATCTGCAGCTATTACCGGCACTGGCGGATCTGCAACATTAGAGTTCACCCCAACTGAAGTTGCTGCAGCGTTCGACGCGCCAGAGACAGCGCGGCCGGAATCATTTATTCTTGCAATACTGCAAAAAGCTTTTACAGGTCAGGGTGTAACATCGGCACGTTCGATGGAAGTGACAAAATCTACTGTCGTCGCCATCAAGGACAATCAGCAGGTCAATGGTGAGCAGTTCGTCGTGCGTATATTCTCCGGTGCGGCTATTCTGCCGATGGATCCGGATACCCTGTAGTACGGGCCCTATATGCGCAAGAAAATAGCGGATGAACTAGCTATTCGCTGGCTAGTTCATCCGCGTCCGGCTTCGTGTAGTACTAAGGATATATTCGCATTACAGGATGCGAATATCGTAGTGTATTTTGCGCACGGATTGGGTGATTTTGTGATGTTTGGTAATATTGTGCAGTTCCTAGCAAGAACGAAAAACAAATTACATATCACGCGGGTTGGTGATCACTACGTCGGCATCTACGATCGTTGCGATTTATTGCGGCCAGTTTATTCAGGTATAACCGCATCACACACACACGATGGCGCCGAATTCGGTAAACCCGATTTTAATTTAGCGCACCCGACGGATTTACGTGTGACATCTGAACTCCAGAAAAATTTGGAGGATATTAAATGCACGCATATTTGCGTTGAAAATTTTTTTGAGCATCGCGGAAGTCGACACCGGCCACCGTTCCACTCAAAGTCGCGCGATCTTATTTATCATTTCAGAGATAAGCTAACGCCACAGGAGCTCGCAAGTTTGGACCAGCCGCTACCAAATGTTATTAATACATCACCGCACCCATTCATCGATGACATGGTAGAGCGGAGACTGCGCGCGGTTACGCCATATAATAAAGACACAAGAATTGTTGTCATATCACGCTACGGCGCGACCTCATGCGAAAAAAATTGGGGGCATAAGTACCGCTGCCGCGAATTCCCGAAAGAGGGCGATGAGGCTAGGCAATTTATTAAGTTGTGCCGAGATAAGAATAAGAATACATTATTCGTGACAATGGAGGACAGCAGTGTCACTGGCATTAATTCTCTAGTAGATCATGCGCATAATGTATTCAGCTTTGGTGAAGTATTTTCGCCCGGATCCGCGGGTGTGCTAATTCCATACGCTATGCTACTTATGGCGCTATTTCGCAAAACTGACGTGCATGTGGGCTGCCCCACTGGGCCGGCTGGTGTTGCAACTCTGTTTGATAATCTACAGAACGTCATCCTATGGGTCGATATGTTCCCCAGTTGGTTCTTCGAGCCGACTGCGAATACGATCAATATCCTAGGTGGTACCAATATCACAACTAGAAAATCGCGGCCGGGCTCATTTGCTGAGTACGGAAAGATGGCGTATAACAATGTATACACAGCCGCGCCGCATATCTCGCCAAATGTTATTTTCCCACTTATAGAGCACAGACTATGATACTTCCGCCAGGTTATGCCTACGAAGGTCAGTTCATTAAACAATTAACCAGTGACCTTATAGCATATGACGAGAGTTATGTAGCGAAGGCGCGCACAACAGAGCAGATGGCATATATGCGCTTAGGTTGGTTATCCGCGCATATAAACTACAACGAATTGCGTGAGTTTAAGGTAGTAGATATAGGCAGTGGCCGCGGCACTATGGCTACGGTATTCGCGAAAACTAATGCCACTGTAGTTAATTACGACCTATCCGGGCCTAGCATCTCGCGCGAAGAGCTTTACGCTACTAACTGGGACTTAGTAATCCTAAACGATGTACTCGAACATTTTTCGGACATATCTGGCCTATTTGATATTCAATGGAAGTACGCGCTGCTATCATTCCCTGAAACGCCTAATGTTGCGACATTTGATGAGTTGCAGCAGTGGCGACATTTCCGCCCTAATGAGCATATTTATCACCTACACGAAAAAGGTATGAGAGCGTGGGCGGCGGATATGGGCGCGGACGTACTTAATGCGAATAATTTTGAGGATATATTGCGGACTCGTTGGGCTCCCGATCTGCCCAATATTACGACAATGCTACTCAAGCGACCGTAAGTAATGGCTGAACCACAAAAACTAATTCTACGTAATTTTCAAAGTCCGGGCGATCTTGTGATGATGCTGTATGCCATCACAAGTCTTCACCGCACATATCCGGGTGAATATGTGACGGATGTGCGATCAGCGGCGCCCGGTATATTCGAATACAACCCGATTATAACGCCCATAAAATCCGGAGAACTGGGCGCACAAACTATTGATATGCATTATCCACATATCAATAGTAGCAACACCCACCCGCACAGATTCTCCACGGCATTTACAGCATTCCTCGCAGAGAAGCTGGCCAGACCAATCTCGCCGACTGAATTCGCCGGGGTTATTCCAATCTCAGCCGAGGAGCAGTCGTGGTTCTCGAGTGTACGAGAGCAACTAGGCCGGGATGTGCCTTACTGGATACTCAATGCTGGGCATAAGTCAGACTTCACGGCTAAAGCCTGGGACTTTACGCGCTACCAGGAAGTAGTCACGAGATTCCCCGATATCTGGTTTGTACAGATAGGGTCACCGGAACATATCCATCCAGAACTTAAAGGCGCCAATTTAATTGATATGCGCGGTAAGACGGATACTCGTCAGCTTATTCGATTAATATACAACAGCTTTGGCGTTATCTCCGGTGTTAGTCTCCCTATGCATCTGGCCTACGCTATTCCAGCCAATCCGCGCTTCGGCCGGAGGAGTCGAGCGAATATCACCATAGCTGGCGGACGAGAGCCAGCGCACTGGGAAGCCGGGCCGGCACATCAATATATACACACATGCGGAATGCTGTCATGCTGCGATTTAGGCGGTTGCTGGAAAAGCCGAGTAGTTCCGCTAAATGACGGTGATACAAAAAAGGATAGTAGCCTATGCGTAGCTCCGATCCAGTTACCTAGTGGCCAGTGGATCGGTAAGTGTATGGATATGATTACAGTGGATGACGTGGCGGCACACATTAAGCGCTACACGACAAACCTGGAATACGAGCCAAAGAAATGACTATGCACCGTAAAGTGACTATAGCAATAGATTTCGATCGTACGTTCACGAGTGATGTAGAGTTTTGGCGTGAATTTATTCAGCGGGCAGTGGCTCGCGGGCATGTCGTGTACTGCGTCACCTGTCGCGAGGACTGCGCCCGTAATCATACCGAGGTGGCTGAATTATTCGGTAGTGATGTGTTCGCGATATTACGTGGATGCGTATTCACTAGCCACGAGCCTAAACGCGCAATATGCGTAGCTCTAGGCATACACATAGATATCTGGATTGACGATATCCCCGAGTACATCACTGCAACCGACCGAGATGCAGTTATGCGGATTCAGGCGACAACCAATGCGCATGAAACATTACCCCTATTTAACTAGAAATTAACGCAGGGAGAATGATATGTATAAATGGTATTACCTGTACGTCATAATATATCCAAGTCTATCGCACCAGCAGTACTACGGTTCCAGAATATGTACACACCACCCAGACGACGATGTTAAGTACTTCGGATCACCGAAGACACACGCGCGTTACAATAGCCCGACTAATCCTGAGTTCCAGCCAGACGCGCGTAAAGTAATACTCTGGAAAGCGCGGCAGAGAGTTGGCCGGCGGAACTCAAAACTACTGTCTGACTCAGAGGTGCACCTGATTCGATACGCCATAGCCGAGCAGAGCATAAAATACATACTGAACCGTAACCTCGCTGGCCGGCTCATAGCGACTGCAGCAGAAAAGCTAGTATGGGTGCATAAGGGCGGCGCGATCACAGCCATCAAATATGCGCGAACACACCGATTGCGGGCGCCTGATGGCGAGGTACAGACTATTGTCAATCTACGCAGATTCTGCCGAATGCATAATTTAGATAGAGGAAATATTCAGAAAGTTATACGCGGTAAAGAGCCGTCCTGTAAAGGTTGGCGTAAAGTAGATTAATTAGCGTTGTGTGGCTTATTTCGGTGTGCTCTAATTCAAGCAATATGCGCGGGTGCGTGTGTATGTTAAATTAGTACTGTTACGGGTTAGCCGTGGTGGCCGGTTGGTTAGGAGTAGTTTTTGAGCAGGGATGCGCGAAAACTACGGGATAGCCGTGGTCAGGCATTGGCCGAGTTCACGGCAGGTGGAGCAATGAATGCCGCACGAGGTGATATTATACCTTAGAAAGTCATTGCATTATCTCAGTTCGCTGGGATTCGGACCTGTGGTGGGGGATCGCAGGGGCTTGTAACATAATTTAACACGCACAACAGATCAGCCAATGTCAGACGACTACTTAACGCAAATATGCGTATTACTGAGCGCTTTTGGTGTATCCGCATTTGCCGGATTCGCCGCGCTTATGCGATTTTCCTCAAAGATATCAAAAGTAGGTATAATCAGTACCATACTAAATTCCGGATTCATGGGTTTAGCGATTGCGCTAATATGGTATCAGAATTACCGACAGGCCGAGAATATTTTTGGTTTATTGGGTATTTGCGTACTAGCCGGCCTGGGCGGGTCAACTATCACGGATCTAGTTATGTCGATAATATCTGGGGCTGGTGTACATATTACCGTGCTGCATGAGCATCACCGAAATGAGGTAAATAACGATGACGACAAAAACCCGTAAACATCTAAGCGTACTCAGCCTAGTTGGCGCATGCGTGTGTTCTATACTGTTAATTATTGCGGCGCATTCCGTTGCGACTAGTGCGCCGCAGAAAGACACTCGTCAGCGTGTGCGCCACCACCGCCCGACTTCGCAGCCCATCGTCCATATTTTGGATATGGTAGATTGACCAGTTAGTGCGCGCATTAGGCGTAACATATATGGACGACTTATCCCTCTTATTTCCGTCTACCCCGGATACTAATCCGTTGCTATATAATCGTGGCAACGCGGCGGCTTGGGTATTCCGTAGCGATAAGGTGGCCTCCGTCCCGTATTACCTGTCCGGTCGATTGTATCTGGCAAAAAGCGGCTGGCTACTCCTCTCCGTGCCAAACGCGTTTGTGCGAGGCTTATTTGACGCATTAACCGCCCCTGGTGCTGAGCTACCGACTGACGCAATTTGGGGCATTAATGACTCTACAAATACATTGAATGCGCATATCAGCGTAATGTCTGCCTCCGAAGTAAGGCAGATTGGCGCAGATAAGATCACAGAACGCGGGCACAACTTCAAATACGGCATAGGCGCGATTCGGGAGCTGGACCCTAAATCAGATAAACTAAGTCGAGTATGGTTTGTAGAGGTAACAGCTCCCGAACTATCGGCTATTCGTAAAGGCTACGGATTATCGCCGCTCCCGCACGGTGACCACCAATTTCATGTCACTATCGCAGTACGGCGTAAGTCCGTATTGCGCAATAACGCTATCAGCAAATTTGACGTGGCCGCCGGGCGCGGTGCACTTAAAACTGCGGCGGATGGGGGTATGGCGCAACTGGAAGAGCCGCCCGGCTGCAAGGCCGCCTTACAGCATATATTAGACAGTAATACACAAGCAAATGGAGTCAGTAATGGCAAAAACCAATTCGATCAAAACCAAATCCCCCAAGAAGCTTCCGAAAATAATCTGCAAGCGCAATCCGAAGTCGCCGATATGTCAGATAAAAAAGTCACCCCGCGTGCTAGACAAAAACAACCATCGATCCTGAATCAATTACTAACAGCTAAAGCGCACTCCGATGCGAGACGGTATTCGCATAAGCATGAGATATTACGCAAACTAATGCATAGAGCGCCGGAAGACTGGCTTGTAGATGACCCAGATAAATATCATATGGGAATTACACACCTGCCCACACGATTTCGATTCCACGCCGATCCGAGCGCAATTCCTGTTGGAGTTAATGTACAAAAAGCAGCAGGGGCGAGTCCGTATATGGGTCAGTTACTAAATCTCGACCTACAGCGTAACGTGCCGGCGAACGCGTCAATCGGTCAACGTATTTTCTCGCAATTTCAGCAGGCCAAGGCGAATGGTGATTGGCAGGTTAATGCGGCTAAAAATACGGAAGGTTTGCGCGCGGCGATGTCGCCAGTATATAAATACCAACGTAATATGGCATTAGCCCGTGGCCAATGGCCACAAGAAGATTTGCTAACAACGACCATACAGAATCATGGTGATGCAATTCTAGGAGCATTCAAGTAATGGCCTACATACTTACACGAATCAAAAACTGGATTACTCCGCCAGCGCCAGTACCGCCTCCTGCCGCGCCTATTACGCCGCCGCCAATCCCGACAGTTCCGGACGTGAAACCGTCAATGATAGACGCTGTGAGTTATTTGCGCGCTTTTGCGGTTTTACATAATATTGATTTCGATAAATTACGGAATGCGTGCGCTAAATTACCGGTAAAACAAATCGGTATCACAGTCGGTATTCTCGCCTGGAGTGGGCTGAGTTACTGGCTATGCTATCTGGTAATCCAATTATTCACAGTCAACTAAACGCATGAATACCCTTACGCCTACGACCGCGAACTTTGCCTTATGGCAGCAAGTACCGCAACGTGTAGCTGACTTAACGCCAAAAGCGATTAAGGCCGGGCACGCGCACAGTAAAGCGGCTGAGGTAGCTGGTTTACTCGCGACATCCGCGGCCAGTTGGGCGCCTGATACAGATACCATCACCGTACATACCGCCGAGTTGCCGACACGTAATCAGCAGGCTATGTATAGACGTAAAATGGCAAGTGATTATACGGTAGAATTTTCCTGCGAGCTGCCGACAGTTGAGACAGCTGTATTGGTAAAAAAAGCTGTATGGTTCCCGAATGTCAATTCGGGCTGGCAGTACGCGAATAACGCGCTCGGCGGACCCACTCCGTTGTCGAATGCGATTGTCACTGGTTTAGCGCTCGGCGGCCTAGGCTACGGCGCAGGAGCACTCGCCGAGCAGGTGGTACCCGAGAGATTCTTAGAGCGTGGATCATTGCGTAAACCGCTAGCAATGCTCGGTGCTTTGGGCGGATTCGGCACAGCTGCGATACAGGCATCAGCTACGAGCAAACTGTACCCTGAAAACGGCTACTGGAAAGCGTGGCTTACAGACAATAGGACCGGACCACTCACTACACCGCCGTCGGGCGAGAAGGCCGGTGAGTTCAAATCAATGACAGGCATCTATAAGCCGTATATCCCAGTTGATGCGTTCAATCGCGCGACCTGGGCAGATGCGAGCAAGAATTACGATCAGTCAAGTTACGCCAATCACACATCGCCACAAATAGCTGCCGCTACCACTGGCATAATGTCCGGAATAAAACAACAGACCGGAGACAACCTCATTAGCCCGTATACTGTGATTAGAGGCCTAGCGTCAGCCGGTATAGGACTTGCGGCCGCGACAATAGCTGGTAAAATAATCGGGGCACTGGGCGGACTAACGCCAGTTGCACAAGAGAATATTCAAAATATGGGTTTATGGGGCGGCTTGCTTCACGCTGTTATTCCGCCGCTGCTACGTTGGTAATTACACCTTAAAGGACTATAAAATGTCAAAAGAACTTGAAACCGTTGACGCACAAACAGCTATGTTACGCCAACTGGACTCGCCGATTGCCGGGCCAACCGCCGAGCCAGAAAATTGGTTTACACCGGAATTCGTATCCATGGTCGGTACAGTTGTAGTAAATTTACTTACCGCTGCGACAATAGTCGGGTGGGTCGACGCCAATAGCGCTCGAGAGATTTCTGGGGCACTTACCGGGATGATCGCCGCGGTTGGCGCGCTAACCGTGAACGGATTAGTTGTATGGAAATTCCTTGCTAGCCGATCTGGCGTTAAATCGGCCGCGGTTACTGCACGCTATCAATATATGGCGTCTGTAGAGTCTAATAGGATGATGGCCGCGATGGAGCAGCAACGGATTATGATGATGACCCGACCGCCCGTAGCACGACGCCGCGGCTAATATAAGGTATAGCGCATCATGACTGAAGCCGAGCTCGTACGTAGGATAGCATTAAGTTCTAAGTTAACACGCCTAAAAGAGGCTGTTGCGAGTGATATTAATTTTCGTTCGCCGGGCTCGTTTCAGTTTGATCCGATGTTGATCTTGATGCTTATATCAATCGGCATTCAGGCAATCGTGCATTGCCGAGAAAATAGAGAAGATGAACAGTTAGCGCTAGATTTGCGGAATGCCCGCGCAATTAAGCCAATACGCATGCGGTTATTTAAGCGGCGATTACGACTATTCTGTGCCGATACACTTTATCCGAAGTACGGCATTAAGTTCGATAAGGCTATTTACGACTCAGCCGTCGATTTAATCGAAAATGCCGAGGACACCGAAATACGTGAAATTCTACAAATAGCAAAAGAGTATACTTATTCGAACAACGAGTGAGGTGTATTATGGCCAAAAAGATAGCGACAAAACCGAAGAATGTACTATACGACGCAGAGATCGTCCAGCGGCTGTTTGCGTTCGGTTATTTTGGGGATACGCCTTGGTCTAAGATAAAGCACATACGCGGCGCTAAATTGGATCTAGCCATACACGAGTACCAGTCGTTTCACGGATTAAAATCTGACGGCATAGTCGGCGAGAAGACGGCACGCGTACTGCTTCGACATCGTTGCGGCCTGCCGGACTTTAATATCGTCGGAAGCGGTAAGCCGTGTAAATGGCCAATGCGCAAAATTACATATCACTCTAAGCTTAAGTTACCGGGCATCACTTCGGCTCAAACAGTCGCAGCGTACGATATCGCATTCGCCCAGTGGTCTGCAGTATGCAATATACAGCCGGAACGTGTACGCTCCCCGGGCCTGGCAAATATTCTAGCAAAATCTGGCGTGGGCAAGGCGAATCAACTAGATGCCCGCGGGGGCACACTCGCGTGGAGCGAATTGCCGTGCGATGTAACAGCCCATATGCAATTAGACCAGATGTTCGACGAAGATGAGGAGTGGTCGTTTAACATGGCCATAGCGGTAATTTGCCACGAACTTGGGCATGCGCTTGGTTTAGCGCATCTAGAACGTGGAAATCTTATGGCGCCATACTACGACCCTAATACGCGCACACCGCAAAGAGGTGATATTAGAGAAATGGTCGCACTATACGGGCGCAGGCCGAATAAACCTAAAGCTAAAGTCGAGCAGCTTGAGTTCCCAATTATATCGGGTACAATTACGATCAACGGCAAACCGTACACTCTTGTACCAAAAGTCTAAAGGTGAATTATGCAACTACTGTCACTAATCTCGGGTTTAGTCGTTGTCGTACTCTTATTAGGCGACAACTACGCAAAGATAGCGCAATTCTTAGCCAAGATGCGCCCGACCTCGCTGGCTAGGGCCGCTTCGCCTATGCCGCCAAAAACGGTTAATGCCTCAATCGTAAACGATATGGTACTTGTTGCAGAATTACGTGATCGCCTGGAGTACCTTAATTGTGCGCCGGGCGGGGACGCTTGCACCGCACTATTACGCGTTATGGTCGAATTCAAATACAAGCGAGGGTAATCATGAAAAAGATCGCACTATGGGTGAGCGCTGCTGTTTTTGTAGTATCGCTATTATTCCCTAATGGTTTACCAATTGATCTGCGCTTTGGCCCAAAAGTTGACGACAAGCCGGTCGTCGCAGCCCCTGTGCGCGTACTCGGTGAGGTTGATCCAGCTATTGTGTCCATATTAGCTAGCGCCACGCCTGAGGATCGCGGGCGTATTGTCAGCGTATACGATGGCCTCAGGTTTGTTATTAATCGAGATGCTGGTGCGCGTATTAACACAACAGAAAAATGGGCTGAGCTACAGGCAAATACGCTACAGCTAGCAATCACGGTAGTCGGCAAATATCCAGGCCTAGACAACGCTATCGAGTCGGTTTTTGCGGCGAAGGTTGGCTCAGATGCTGTGATTAGTTTAACACCAGAGACGGTATTGCAACTCACCAAAGCTTGCGCGGTTATTGCGGATTCGGCGCTGACACTGCCGCCAAAACCTATCGAAAATAAATGATTACAAGTATAATTACCGCAGTACAATGTATGGAAGTGTATATTGTCTGCGCCGTAATCGTGTTTGCGGTGCTTTATTTGTTATGCGTACACTGGATGTACCTAAGACGATTTACTACGAGGCCTAACCTTACTGTTTACCAAATTGGGAGAATCTATATGGCTGATTTACTTGTGTACTCGGTAGCCGCCCCGGCCCCTACCGATTTTGATGTGACCGTACGTGAATTAACTGTAACTGTGGACGGTATGCCCGACGGATCGAGCACGTTTCCCGGCGATAGCACTAATCTAGGTCAAATTCGCGCGGGTCAAGGCTCGCGTGTAGTGGTGACGCTAGTAGATATCGATGATGCCGGTAATCGCTCTGAGCCAGCGGTCTTAGAGTTCGTGGCCTTGGATACGCTCGCCCCGGCCAAGCCCGGCGATTTCTCTGTGACACTAGTCGCCGAAGTACCAGCTGAGGCTCCTGTGGTCGAAGTTCCTGTGGTGGAGGTTCCTGTGGTGGGGGTTCCTGTGGT
>Ga0163154_10007650_pt1 | contig 12823 bp, 10 predicted proteins | sample OliLakLV19MP9P1_FD_148649 | JGI IMG/M metagenome (GOLD analysis project Ga0163154, IMG submission 148649) | Freshwater microbial mat bacterial communities from Lake Vanda, McMurdo Dry Valleys, Antarctica - Oligotrophic Lake LV.19.MP9.P1 | ecosystem: Environmental > Aquatic > Freshwater > Lake >... | reverse complement strand
CATCAATTGCCGGATGCGCCACTATAAGGCGTGCACTTCGCCAATCAGCGACACAGCTGCAAATGCCATTTTCTTTTTTTCGGCGACCAGCCTACCTTCACTGCCTGGTTAGGGACGTCTGCAAGTTTGCGAGCGCCCAAAGTCCAACATCCTGCAACCGTCTAACTTTCCTCCCGTCATGCGTTTAGTCGTTTTTTACCTCTTTTTCTTTCCCACCTTTCTTTTTTCGCAGACCAAAATCAAACTCACGGATTTTGCGACCGGCATTCCCGGACCGGTAGACATCGCGCATTGCGGCGACAGCCGCCTGTTCGTGATAGAAAAAGCGGGCCGCATCTGGATAGTTGACAGCCTCGGGAAAAAATCAACTGAACCGTTTTTAGATATTGATGCGCTGGCTTCCAGCGGAGGGGAACAGGGCCTGCTGGGCCTTGCATTTCACCCCAACTATGCACAGAATGGCTTTTTTTTCGTCAATTATACCAAAAATGACGGCGATACGCGGGTAGCGCGGTATTCCGTGCGCTCTGACAATCCACAAAAAGCCGACCCGAACAGCGAAGCCATTTTATTGGAGGCAGATCAACCGTATGCCAACCACAACGGCGGCTGTATTAAATTTGGACCTGACGGTATGCTCTATATCGGCTTGGGCGACGGCGGCTCTGGCAATGACCCGCAAGCCAACGGCCAAAAAACCAATACCCTGTTGGGGAAAATGCTGCGCATTGATGTGAATGGAACACAACTGGGCAACTATTCCGTACCAGCGGACAATCCCTTCGTCGGCAACACAGCATACCGCCCCGAAATCTGGTCGCTCGGTTGGCGCAATCCGTGGCGCTTCTCCTTCGACCGCCTCACCGGCGATCTATGGGTGGGCGATGTGGGCCAAAACAAACGCGAAGAGATTGATTTTGAGCCCAAAAACACACCGGGCCGCAATTATGGCTGGCGCTGTTATGAGGGTACGTCTTTTACCAACATCGGCAACGGTGCGGGTTGTCAGCCCATCGGTACTTACCAGCCTCCCGTGTTTGAATATCCGAATCCTTCCATCGGCCAGTCCGTTACGGGTGGCTTCGTCTATCGCGGCAGCGAGTCCCCCGGATTGTCGGGGCTGTATCTTTTTGCTGACTATGTGAGCGGCCGCTGGTGGACGACGCGCCGGAATGCCGACAGCACCTTCTCTTCCCAGGAACTGAGCAAATTGACCGCTTTTCAATACACCAGTTTTGGTGAAGATGCCAAAGGAGAACTCTACGTGACCCTGTATTCAGCGAACAAGATCCAGCGGGTTACGGAGTTGTGTGGTACGTTTAAAGCGAGCGGAGTAGCCAGTGCGGCAGTGTGCGACAGTTCATTTTCTGGCACCATATTTCTCGAAGTCGTGGGAGGGACCGGTCCCTACACATATGAATGGTCAAATGGCAAGACCGAGAAAGACATCGTCTATTTGAATCCCGGTACTTACTCGTTCCTAGCCAAAGACGCTAACAGCTGCGAACAGCGCGACACGTTCACCATCGCCAACCTAACCCCCGCGGCCCCGGTGCTGTTGCAGGGTGATACAGTGGCGCTTTGCCCGAATGACACCATTTTATTGAGTACCTCCACCCCCTTGCCGTCGGAAGAGTATCGTTTTCAGTGGCGGATGGATGGCGAACTGGTAACAGGTGCAATAGATAGCATGTTGTTGATGACCCGTGGCGGCATTGTACAAGTGCGCATGATCGGTTTTTGCCAGACTGCCTGGTCTAACCCGGTTGTCATAGTACCGGAGGTGGTGGCGTTGCCCGATTTTTCCGTTTTTTCGGATTCCATGGTGGCAGAACCGGGTTGGGCAGGTTACCAGTGGTATCAGGATGGGAAGCCAATTACTGGAGCCACGGCAGCTAGTTATGTAGCGGACACGAGTGGTTTTTACGGTGTGTTGTTCACCTCGTTGAACGGCTGTACGTACTACAGCGGCGATGTGGAAATCAAAGTCAGCGCGACAGAAGCACCGGCTGCCGTGCGGCATTTTTTGCTTTCGCCCAATCCCGCCCGCAATTCGGTGACGCTTTCGCTGGAACTTCAGACACCGCAGCGCGTAGCCTTCTGGATGACCGATCTAAGCGGACGGCGGCTGTTCTTTCAGGACCATCAAGGCGCCAGTTTCAACCTATCCATTGACTTGCAATCGGTGCCAGCAGGTACTTATATTCTGACCGTTCAACTGGAAAGCGGGAGTTTTGTGCGGGAGTTGGTGAAGTTTTGATCAATGATTTTCTGATATTTGCCCAAACCAGGTCTCGAATTGAAAAACTAATGCGCTGCATTTCATTAATTGAGACAGGATGCTCTAACATTTGCTGTTATGAATCAATGGCACTGGGATCAAGGCCGTTTAGAATACTTCCTTTTTGACAATCTGCGGGCGATGGCTATTTGCCTTGTGGATTTGGATGGCATTGAGATTAATTCAGAAAATGCTGACCCTTTACGCCCTATTTTGGAACGCGATACTGGGCTTTCATTCTCTCCCGCACGTTATCGGCTATGGAGGAATTATGCACGAGTTTTTGGATGTTCCCTATTGGCAACCAAAGCGGGGAAGCATCTATTGGTATCTGATTTTTGTAAGAAAATAGCATCTGGAATGATCTCTGAACCTGATGATTATCTTACTTTGTTGATTCAGCGATTTAGATTCCCTTCGCCAGTATTTGAAAATTATGACTCGAACGAGGCAATTGTGTACCCGTTTGTAGCATTGCTATTGGCGACCAAATGCGACAAGTGCGTGAAATGTTACTGGTTATCAGCCAATTCAGTTTTTTGAAGTGGGTGGACAAAAAATTGTACTTCGATGATTCTTTTGATTTGAAAGGGTTGCTCACTACTTTTCAACTTTCTACCACCAAACCGTTTGCCGATCGTATAGAGGAGTTTATAAAACAGACCAATCTGATCGCATTGCCGTCTAGTTTGTTGCCTAGACAAGAATTCGAGATGCCCGTTGATTTACTTTTCACAGAAGGTAAACGAACGCGGGTCACACATTTGAAGATTGAACGGAGCCCATTACTTCGAAAAATATATTTTGATCAACACCCTCATATCATTTGTGATATGTGCCAAATGGAGCCTCGAAAACGATACCCATGGGTGGGCAACTTGTTGGACATCCATCATTTGTTACCTTTGGCTTCAGGGGTGGCAGTCACACTTTCAGGTACTTCTTTATCCGATATTGTGCCGCTCTGTCCGAACTGTCATCGGAGTGTTCATGCTTTTTACAAAACCTGGTTGAATGCTCTGCAAGCCCCTGATTTCAAGAATACAGCTGAAGCCAGAGCAGTTTATAACGAAGCCAAAATGAGCATATTGATATGAATTTTTTAGAAAAAATAAGTGCAACAGAACAAACTCAGTTGCTCAAAAAGTGCCTGGTTGAAGGACTTGATCTCGCCGCCGAATTGCGTAAGCGAGGACTGAACTTTGATGACCTGCGTTACCAATCAAATGTAGTCTTACCCTTACCCAAAGCCAAATTTCACCCACTTGATGAAGTAGAGCGCACAGCGAACGGTATCCCTTCCATTAGTTTCTTTGCAGGTGCTGGAGGGTTTGATATCGGATTTCATTGCGCAGGCTATGACAATTTGGCTTCTGTAGAAATCAATCAGATTTTTTGCGACACACTCCGTTATAATTTCCCTAAAAAACTAGTGGTCGGTCCACCCAATTTCAATGGCGATGTGAGAGAAAAAGAATTGATTGCCAAGGTGCTGCGTGACAAATTGAGCCTTGAGACTCCTTTTGAAGGAGTTTTTCATGGCGGTCCACCCTGCCAACCGTTCAGCGTCGCATCAAATCAACGCTTTTCCAAAAACGGCGAGAATTTCAAGCGCGTAGGTTTTGGACATCAGGAGTATGGTAATTTATTATTTGATTATTTATGGTTTATTCAAGAGTTTCGACCGAAAGTGTTCATTTTGGAAAACGTAGCGGGCTTCATGGATATGGACAAAGGAGCACAAGTACAACGTGCCATTAAGAGTTTGATTGATAACGGCTATAGCGTCACTCAGCCGCAGGTATTTGATCTAGCGGATTTCGGTATACCGCAGCACCGCAACCGCTTTGTAATGGTAGGTAGCCGTACTGACCATATTTTTTGTTTCCCTCAAAAAAGCAAACCTCATGTGCCATGCATGGAAGCTTTGCTTAGAGATATGGAAGGTTTATCTAATCATGAAACGCGCGAGCACAAGGCAGAATCAATCCTCCGATACAGAGAGTTAGAATTTGGAAAACGCGACAAACTTGGTCGAGTGGACAGGTTAAACCCTGCTAAACCGTCAAAAACTGTTATTGCGGGCGGACTAAAAGGTGGTGGCCGTTCGCATTTACATCCCTACATTCCGCGTACATTGTCCGTTCGTGAATGTGCTCGTTTACAGACTTTCCCCGATTGGTATGTATTTACGGGAGCTATTGCCAGACAGTTTACACAAGTAGGGAATGCAGTACCTCCTTTATTTGCTTATCAAATGGCTATAGAAATTCAACAACAGTTTTTCGGTCTTAAATATCCTCTCTTGTCTCGGCAGCATCAGCGATTCTCAATACCCACGCTTTTTGAACAATTCGCCTAAATATCTTATATCTACTCCCTCCTATGCGTACCCGTACCCTCTTCCTCTTCCTGCTCGCCGCTCTCCTCGGCATTTGGTACATCGCCTCCAAAACCAGTACTAAAAAAAGCGCTGCCAACCGCCCCAACGACCCCTGGGTGTTTCGCTCTGTGCTCGATAAGCAGCCGCGCATGATCACCTTTGCACTCGACGACAACTTGTGGGTGGCCTATTCAACCGACTCCTGCTCGCTTTATAAAGTCTGGCCGGGCGGTGTGGATTTTACCGGCGCCGTCTATAATATGCGGCATGGCCCTCAGCCGATGAGCATCGGCAACGCCTGGTTTGAGAACCACTATCGCCAACCCTGGACGGTGACAATCGGCGGTAAAGCCGAAAGTCCACGCACCGATTATAAAGGTCACCGATACACCTCCGACGGACACGCTGAACTGATGTACGATCTTGTTCTGGCCGACGGCCAGCGCATCCGGGTCAATGAGCGGCCAGAGTACATGGAGCAGGACCGCCAGCGGGGATTCGAACGCACCTTCACCCTGGAAAATGTTCCGGCTGGTACGCTGGTCAGTTTTCGCACCAATGTTGCCAGCATTGCCGACCCGGTGAACATCGTCACCAACGGCGCATGGAAACAGACCAAACTTGAAATCGCTCCATCGGAAGCGCTTCGAATTTCAAACGCTGGTATTCGAACCGTAACTGTGGAAGGCGAATTGACGCTGGACCCGAAGAAGCCGACGCATTTTGCCACCCTGTTTGTTGTCAGCCCTTTTGTTCCCAATCCATTCGACGCCGAGCGCATCGCGGAGGAGGAAGGAGAAACAGGCGGCGGCACCATCAGCCCCGGCGAAAAATTGATGGCGAAAAGTGACTGCCGGACCTGCCACAATCCCCAGGTACAGACTGTGGGCCCGGCGTATGTCAGCATTGCAGAACGTTATAAAAATATCCCGGAAAACGTTGAAAAACTGGCTCAGAAAGTGATGAAAGGTGGCTCTGGTGTGTGGGGCATCGCCGCTATGAGTGCCCACCCCGACCTTCAACCCGACGACGCGAAATCAATGGTCAGTTATGTGCTTTCCCTGGATGAGGAAGAAGATGACGGCGAAGGCGGCGCTGGTACTGCTAAAACGCTGGCTGACATTTCGGAGGATCAATGGCTGCGTCCCGATGTGAGCGTCGCCGATCGGGAGATTGCTTCGGGGCTGGTGGTCAAACTGTTTCAATTGAAGTCCACACCGACGACTTATCAAAGCATCAATTACGGAGCAAAACCCGATTTGACGGCTATTGCCACGAACGTAAATGCGGAAGGCGCTGACTTTGGGCCGTTCAAGGACAATTTCGCGCTGACGGCCACCGGCTACCTGTTTTTAGACAAAGACGACAATATCCTGTTCCAACTCGCCAGCGACGACGGTAGCCGCATGTGGATTGACAACAAAGAAATTATCAGCAACGACGGACCGCACGGCATGGATCCGAAAGAGGCGGAAGTTGCGCTCCGGGCCGGGTATCATCCCCTGCGCATCGAGTATTTTCAAGGCGGCGGCGGGCGCGGCATTTCGCTGAAATGGGCGCGTTTCGGCAATCCTGCCTTGACAGTTGTTCCCGAAAACAACTTTTTTCACAAGCGCTCCGACGACCTGACCGGCGTTGCGATGATAGGCTCCGGCTCTGCGGCTATCCCGGGCGACGGCGTCGCACTCAGCGAAGTACACCCTTCTTTTGATCTTTCTCAGGCCCGTCCCGATGAGTTTTTATGCAAAGTAGCCGGCATGGATTTTTTGCCGGATGGCCGCCTGCTGGTGTCCACCTGGGACGCATCGGGTGCGCTCTACGCATTGAAAAACGTTGATTCAGGAGATCCGAAAAAAATAAAAATGACCCGGATCGCACAAGGGCTGGCGGAACCGCTGGGTGTGAAAGTTGTGGGAAAAGACATTTACGTGCTTCAAAAACAGGAACTGACCAAACTGGTAGACACCGATGGAGACGGATTGATAGATGAGTACCAGTGTTTTGCCAAAGGCTGGAAAGCGTCCGCCAATTTTCACGAATTTGCTTTCGGGCTGGCGCAAAAAGGTGATTACCTGTATGCTGCATTGGCGACAGCCATCCTGCCGGGCGGCGCCAGTGCCCGGCCACAGATCGTAGACCGGGGCAAAGTGGTGCAGATCAGCCTGAAAGACGGCAGCATGGAATTCGTCGCCCGCGGTCTGCGCACGCCCGACGGCGTAGGGCTGGGTACTGATGGAGAACTTTTCATAGCAGACAACCAGGGTGACTGGCTGCCGGCTTCCAAAATTGTCCATGTCAAACCCGGCGCATTTTTCGGCTCTTTCTCCGTAGACAGTGCGACCGTGGCGCAATTGCCGATCCAGCAGCCCGTCGTGTGGCTGCCCCAGGATGAGATCGGCAACTCACCCACCCAGCCCACCGCGTTGCGCGACGGGCCTTATCAGAATCAACTGGTGTTCGGCGACGTGTGCTATGGGGGTTTGCAGCGCGTGTTCACGGAAAAAGTGAGCGGTGATTACCAGGGCTGCGTGTTCCGGTTTTCACAAGGACTGGAAGGGGGCACCCACCGCCTGGCCTGGGGGCCTGACGGCGCCCTGTATGTCGGCATGATCGGCAACCCCGGCAACTGGAGCCAGCAGGGGAAATACTGGTACGGCCTCCAGCGGCTGAAATACAACGGCCAATCGGCCTTCGAGATGCTGGCACTGCGGGCAAAAACCAATGGCCTGGAAATTGAATTCACCGAACCGCTCCGCGAAAGCGACGGCTGGGACCCGGCACATTACGCCGTGAATCAGTGGTGGTACAAACCTACCAATCAATACGGTGGTCCCAAAATGGACGAACAGGAATTGACCGTGCGATCAGCCACCGTATCGGCCGACCGCAAAAAGGTTTTTCTCGAAATTGCAGGGATACAGCCCGGTCATGTCGTACACCTGCGCCTGCGCAACCTGCCGCTCAGCGACCTCCGCCACGAGCTCTGGACGACGGAAGGTTGGTACACCATGAATGCTGTGCCGCAAGGTGCATTCGGAGAAAGTAAACCGCGTCCCACGTTTACACCTATAGCAGACAACACCTTGACAGACAGGGAAAAGTCAGAAGGCTGGCAACTGTTATTCGACGGAAAATCCCTCGCAGGCTGGCATAGTTATGGCAAAACAACCATTGGAAAATCGTGGGTGGTATCCGACAACTCGATCTATCTCGACGCGAAACCCAATCCCGCCGGCGGCTTTCAGGCACTGGATGGAGGCGACATCCTGACTGCCGGGGAGTATGGCGATTTCGAATTGGAACTGGACTGGAAGATTGCACCTTGCGGCAATTCGGGTGTTATCTGGCATGTGGTGGAAGACCCTGCCAAGTATGATTATGTCTGGAAAACAGGCCCCGAAATGCAGGTGCTCGACAATGCCTGCCACCCGGACAGCAAATTCCCCAAGCACCGCGCAGGCGATCTATACGATCTCGTAGAGGCGAAATATGTAACCGTGAAGCCGGGCGGCGAGTGGAACCACGCTCGCCTGGTATTCCATAAAGGCCGGGTGGAGCAATGGCTCAACAACCGAAAACTCGTGGAATTACAAATGTTTGAAGGCGGCAAGCCGACCAGGCGATGGCTGGAACTGATTGCGGGCAGCAAATTCGCCAAAATTCCCGCGCCGGATTTTGGGTTGGCGCAAAAGGGTCGGATATCCTTGCAGGACCATGGAGATCCGGTGTGGTACAAGAATGTAAAAATCAGAAAATTATAAATTCAATTCCCCAAATTCCTTGAAGTGCCCGTTCATGCGAATGCGCTCTTTGGTGCGTTCCATGTTTTCGACGACCGGCATCACCTGTTGCAGGTGATCGAGCAGGTATTCCTGGCGTTCCGGTTCGGTTTCCAGGGTCAGCAGCTCATATTCTCCTTCAGTGGGCAATCCTACGCCGTGTCCGATTTGATAGGAATACGGCTGCGCCAGGCTGGGGCTGGCTTTCAAATCTGTGTCGAATACCCGGTAGAGCCGCTCGACCAGGGAGACCAGTTCGGGCATTACATACAGGTGTTCTTCCGGTTGGGGATAGAGTGTCACACTTCCTCCTGCGTAGAGTTTGTGGGGAACGGGATTATCAAACCCGGTCAGTTGGAATACGCGCAAGCCCCGTGTTCGGATATCCATGCTTCCGTTCGTGTGCTGATGGGCGACCTCCAATACTTCCATCTCGGTCCCATATCCTGGCAAGGTACTGTCCATATAAGTTGGTATGCCGAACGGGAGACCTCCGGCTACGCACTCGTTGATGAGTTGGCGGTAGCGCGGCTCAAAGATGTGCAAATTGAGTTTTTCGCCTGGGAAGGCGACCAGGCTGAGCGGAAAAAGGGGTAAGTATGCCATAGTTTTGGGTTAAATATGTTGACTTCAGTATTCAAATCGTCCCATCCCCCAATTATTGGTGCCGCGTTCCTTATTGGTTCAAAAACATTTTCACATTCCACCAGCCGGTCTCGACGATCGCTTCATTTTTTCGGTAAAATTTGAGTGCCGGTTCATTCCAGTCCAGCACCTGCCATTTTACCAGGCGGCAACCGCGTTTCCGGCCCTCTTCGAGGAAAGCGTCGAACAACATTTGCCCTACTCCGAAACGACGGCAGGATTCGGTGACCACAAAATCGTCCAGGTAGAGCATTTTGCCCCGCCACGAGGAATAAGCCATAAAAAACAAGGTCATGCCGACTATTGTTCCATCCATTTCAGCGACATGGCTCTCGAAAGTCCCGTTCCGAAAATCCTCCAGATACTCTTCCGGAGTGGTTTCAACAGCCTCCGGCTCTTTTTCATACAGGGCCAGTTCGTACATGAGGCCGTGGATAGCCGGCAAGTCTGCTTCAGTAGCCGAACGAATGATGATGTGGTCTGTCATGCTGCAAATGGAATCCAAAACCACAAGTATTCGATGACATTGTCAATCGCTTTGGAAGGGGGTGTGTTGGCTTTTTCGAGGAAGGCGGCTGCGGTATAAAGCACCATCCAAAAGAGTTCGGGGCCGAAAAGGAATCGAATCATTTTTAATGAAATTTTTAGCGTTCGGCGAGCGGTTCGCCGGGGATCGGGTCGGGGGTTTCAAGCAAAACCGGGATTGACCAGCCGACGATAGAGGAACGTTTCAACTTTTAAGTTGGTGAAGTTTTTTGGTGTTGCAATCACAAAATTAGTACTTCTCCTTTTTTTTTGCCTGAAATTCTTAGCGGACTATTGTGCTGCTGCAATAAGAAAAAATGAATTTCTGAACGCCTTTGTTGGAAATTGTAAAGCGCACACTATTTTTACCGCCACTTAAACACACCCCTTCTTGCAGGATTGTTGTTTTTGAACATCGGCAAAAGTTTTTTTGATCGCCCGCACACCAGGATTTCCATTCCCTGCATCTATGCAGGTAGTCGGTTCGAGAGCGAAGAAAAAATGTCTGCTCGATGAAAAATACGCTGTTCTGCAAGGGGATTCAGTCAACTAAATCATTCATTCACTTAACTTTACACGCAGCATGACAGCAGCAAAACCCACACAAGCAACACAGCAACAAGGCGGAGGCATTGGGGCTATTTTCCCGTACATCGTGATCCCCGTTCTTTACGTGGTAGCTTTACTCATCTGGAAGTACGTGTTCGGCGCAGCCGAGAATTTTATTGACGGTGACAACTCTAAAGACCCGCTGCCCGGTAACTATGCTGGTACTATCTACAAGGGTGGCTTCATCGTGCCCATCCTTTTGTCCATGTTTTTCATTGTTCTTGTGTTTGTTATTGAGCGGTTCATCACCCTCAATCAGGCACGAGGGACCAATAATGTGGACACGTTTGTACGCGGTATCAAAGGCTTTTTGGACCGTGGCGACCTTGCCGGGGCATCTTCGGCTTGTGACAAACAGAAAGGTGCTGTTGCCAATGTGGTGAAAGCAGGCTTGAAAAAGTATGACGAGATGACAAAGGTGAGTGGTATGGAGAAGGATGAGAAGGTGATCGCCATCCAAAAAGAAGTGGAAGAAGCGACCACGCTCGAACTTCCAATGCTCGAAAAGAACCTCAACATCTTGGCGACCCTCGCCTCTGTAGCAACCCTTGTGGGTCTGTTTGGAACGGTATTGGGGATGATCCGTTCGTTCGCCGCACTTGCCAACGCAGGCGCACCGGACTCTACGGCGCTCGCAACCGGTATCTCCGAGGCACTGATTAACACGGCACTGGGTATCGGTACGTCGGCTTTGGCTATCGTATTCTACAACTTCTTCACCGCTCGTATTGATGCGCTGACGTACCGCATTGACGAAGCAGGCTACAGCCTGACCCAAACCTTTGCATCAAAAGGACACTAATTTTTGGAGTTGTGGGGCATGGAAGTGATGTGGTGTGCATTTTTAAAGTACATTACAAGTATTTGCTCTTTTCTGCCACGCCGGGCATCACGCTCGGGTATAACTCATAACCAATAACTCATAACTGAGAAAAATATGCCAAAGCACAAACCTAAAAGAGGCAATCCGACGATTGACATGACGGCCATGTGCGACGTGGCCTTTCTCTTGCTTACGTTCTTCATGCTTACCGCAAAGGCGAAGCCGCAGGAGACTGTCATCGTGGACACGCCTTCGTCCATCTCCGAGACAAAATTGCCGGATGCTGGTACCCTGACGATTCTGGTCAGCAAAGATGGCAAAGTTTACCTGGACATGGTTGGGCAACATACTCGGCTTGATCTGATCAAAACCATGAATTCCCGCTTCAGCCTTGGCCTCAATGAAGAGGAGGCCATGAAATTTGCGAATGCGGGAAGTTTCGGTATTCCACGTGCCCGCTTGAAACAATGGCTTGATGAAGCACCTGCTGAACGAGCCAAGTTTCCTACCAATGGTATTCCAATTGACACTGCCGACATCAACAAAAGCGAATTGGCCGACTGGATTCACAATGCCCGTCTGTCTCAATTCAAAATGAAGAATGAAGGCAAGGTGAAGGATGAATACGTCATGGTGGTGAAAGCGGACAAGGACACCCCCTACCCGGTGATTCAAAAGGTGATCAATACGCTGGTGGATATCAACGTGAACAAGTTTAACCTGATCACTGGTCTGGAAGCCGACCCCAACAAGGTGGATGCCGTCAAAAAAGAAGGCGGAGAGTAGTGAGCGTTTGAAGTTCGAGGTTCAATCTCGCCTCAGGCGAGAGATGTTCGGGGTTCATTGCTCATCACTGCTCATTCATCTATTTATCACTCATTAAAAAGCAACGGCACTATGGCTGAAATGCAAACCGCCGAAAGTGGTGGCAAGAAGAAAGGTGGAAAAGTACGCACCAAGAAAATGTCCACACGGGTTGATTTAACCCCTATGGTTGACTTGGGATTCCTGCTTATTACTTTTTTTATGCTGACCACGACACTGGCCAAACCGCAGATTATGGCCTTGGTGATGCCGGAAAAAGATCTCGATATAGATAAAGTCGAACCCGTAAAAGAGTCAAAAGTATTGACCCTCTTGCTCGGGGCTAACGACAAAGTCTATTGGTATGAAGGCATCACGGACGCAAAACTCGACTCGACGGACTACTCCGCCGAAGGGATGCGCAAGGTTATTCTGAATAAAATGGACAAGGTGAAAGCGCAGTGGAATTTGGAAGATTATGATGATTTCAAGACGAAGCAGCCCAAAAAAGGTTCCTTCATCAACGTCATCATCAAACCAACCAAAGAAGCCCGCTACAAGAACCTGGTGGATGCGCTCGACGAGATGAAAATCACCAACGTGCGCTACTATGTCATTCTGGATGTTTCGGAACTGGAGGAAGCGTTTATCAAAAATCCTGCCGCCGGTCTGAAATTCAGTGTTGAAGAGCAGTTTGAAGCTGCGACAGGTGGCGGCGGAAACGTACCACCCAAAAAGTAGCATTGACACTGATCCAAAACCTTCAGTTTTAAAAATTTAAACTTTCATAAAATAATGGCAGAAGAAAAAAGCACCACCTTCAGGGATATGCTGGATATCATCTTCGCCGACCGGAACAAGTCTTATGGTGCATATCAATTGCGCCGCGCGTATACCAAATATTTGGGTCGCGCTTTTGCCTACGGTTTGCTATTGATTGGGCTGTTTTTTGCCCTCCCATATATCCTGTATGC
>Ga0163154_10007647_pt1 | contig 12825 bp, 9 predicted proteins | sample OliLakLV19MP9P1_FD_148649 | JGI IMG/M metagenome (GOLD analysis project Ga0163154, IMG submission 148649) | Freshwater microbial mat bacterial communities from Lake Vanda, McMurdo Dry Valleys, Antarctica - Oligotrophic Lake LV.19.MP9.P1 | ecosystem: Environmental > Aquatic > Freshwater > Lake >... | reverse complement strand
TGACCTGGTCACCGCTGGTGGGTCCGGCGGGTAATATTGAATACCTGCTGTGGCTGCGGCTGGATGACAGCGCCCCAAGTCCCGAATTAGCCACCATTCAGCAATTGACCCAAGCAGCACAGCAGGCGCTACGCTAAGGCAAAAGCAGCAGATCAACAGATCGTGTGATAGATTCCTGGTTGACTGACAAATCTTTTACCTAGTCAATCAGGGTTTAGGCGGTCAGAATCGTTTGACAGTAAGCTCGCCAGCCGCCAAATTCAGTGATTTCGCGCTGTTCTTCACAAAGATAGGCTTCTGCCAACACTCCCAACACTTCTTCGCCCGTATGCAGCAACACTTTGCCGATCGCCAGCCCTGGTGGCTCTTGCAGCAAAATTTTGCCCAGACCCTCAAACGGCACCGCCCACACTTCAACCGCGATCGCCCGTCCGCCCTGTTTAACCCGGAGCATCGCGGGGTGGCGATCGCCAATTGACCACAGCCGATACATCGGTTCCGTCTCGGCTTCGTACAAAAACTCGGCGGCTACCGCCTGCAAATTACCGTTGAGTTCTAACCCTCGCATCAGGGTGCCGTTAACCGCTAAATTGACCAAATTCATCATCCAAATTCACTATTCACTACAAACTCGGCTACAGAGTAAGTCTACAGGGGCACATCCACAGCACCCAGCATTTTGAGGGTGGATTTTTGCGCGTTGGTTAAGCCAGTCACTTGGGCGATCGCCATCTGCTCATAGGGTCGAGGAATCCGCAGGATCTGGGTACAGTCAGCGGTCTGGCCTGGGTGCCATGGCTGGCTATCTGCGGCTTTCCAGAGACGAATGGTTTCATCTTGACTGCAACTGGCGAGCGCTGTGCCCTCGGCGTTAAAGGCTAAATGTCTGACCCAGCGCTGGTGGCCAGCTAGGGTTTGCAGACAGTCCCCCGATTCAGTTTGCCAGCATTTTATCGTGGCGTCGGTGCTGCCGCTAGCAAACGTAGTGCCGCTGGGGTGAACGTCTAGGGTGAGGACAGGGCCACGATGGGCGGCCAGGGTGCGGGTGCAGGTGCGATCGCCCGCGTGCCATTGTTTAATTACCCCGTCGGCGCTGCCGCTGAGAATGATCTGGCGATCGGGACTAAGGGCAACGCTACGAATCCAGCTATGGTGACCGTCTAAGGTAGCTAGACAAGTGCCAGTGGCCACATCCCACAGCTTGACGGTTTGGTCTTGACTGCCGCTGACCAGCAGCTGGCCATCGCGGCTAAGGGCAAGGCTCCAAATGCCGCCTGTGTGGCCGCGCAGGGTTTGCTGGCAGCGCTCGGTTTGGGCATCCCACAGTTTAATGGTGCCATCAAGACTGCCGCTAATGATCTGCTGAGCATTTGGGGTAAACAGGACGGCGAGCACGGCATCCCGATGCCCTGCCAAAACGCCAACGGGCTGGTGCGATCGCGGATCCCACAGCCGCACCGTGCGATCTTCGCTACCGCTGACCAGGCGATCGCCATGGGGGCTAAAGGCCACCGACCACACCCAGCTAGTATGGCCGTGCAAACTGCCTAGCAGTGCCCCCGTGTGGCGATGCCAAAGGCGCACCGTCCGGTCTTGGCTGCCGCTGGCCAGGGTAGGGCTATGGGGATCAAACGCGACTGACCAAACGCCGTTGCTATAGCCCTGAAGGGTTTTGAGGCAGAGGCTGGTGCGGCTATCCCACAGCCGCACCGACTGGTCTTCGCTACCGCTGGCTAACATGTCGTTGTCGGGGCTAAAGGCGATCGCCGACACCCAACTGCTGTGCCCCGAGAGCACGCGCAGGCAATCGCCGCTGTGGTAGTTCCAGAGGCGCAAGGTGCAGTCGTCACTGCCGCTGGCCAGGGTGCGGCCATCGGGGCTAAAGGCCACCGTGCGGATGGTCTGGAGATGGCCCTCTAGGGTGGTGCGGCAGTGGCCCGTCACCACATCCCACAGCCGCAGCAGGCCATCGTCTCCGGCGCTAGCTAGGGTGTGGCCATCGGGGCTAAAGGCCACCGAGCTAACCCAGTGGGCATGCCCTGTCAGCACCTGCAATGCCTCACCTGTTTTCGCGTCCCACAGCCGCACGGTGCCGTCGTAGCTGGCGCTAGCCAACAGCAAGGGGTGAGCGGTGGGCGGGACGGGGTCTGGTGAAAATGCCACCGACCGGACTTCATCGGTGTGGCCGTTGAGGGTATGCAGCAGCTCTGCGGTGCGCAAATTCCAAACCCGCACTAGGTGGTCTTCGCTGCCCGTGGCCAGGAATTGACCATCGGGTGAAAAGGCAACGGAAAAAACGCGATCGCTATAGCCCACCAGCGTCCGCAGACATTCTCCCGTTTGCACATCCCACAGCCGTACGCTGCGGTTGGCCGTACTGGCGAGGATGCGGCCATCGGGGCTAAAGGCCACCGACCACACCCAGCCCTCATCGATCTTCAAGCTCAGCAGCTGCTTGCTATCGGCCACTTGCCAGAGATGGATTTCGTGGTTCACATCACCCGTCGCCAGCAGCTTGCCGTCGGGGCTAAAGGCGATCGCCAAAATCTGACTAAAGGTTTCGCTAAACACCGACTTAGACAAGTCTGCCCCGCTGAAATTGGTTCCGTGCAAATTGACCCGCCGCAGGTAGGCATTCCATACCGCCAGTCCCGAAAAATCCCACCCAGTTAAGTCACTGTCCATCTGGCACAGCAGATTTAATATATTTCCCCCGGCATAGCCTTTAGGCGATCGGGACGACTGCCGCTGCAACGCCACTAGCAGATCGCGCAGATGGCTCTCCACCTCGGCGCGAGTGTAAGTCGCCGACAGACGGTCAACAATCGGCTGCAAAATCAACCGAGTCTGGGTCTCGCGAATATAGTCCTTCGTCTGCGCCAGCAGCAACGCATGGGAATGCAACACCCCCAACCCAGAAGATGCTGCCTTGATCCCGCCGCCGCCATCTTTCATCCGTTCCACGTCCCCGCAGACGCGCTCAATCAGCCGCTCGGTGACATATTCCATGACGGCGGGTTGGAGCGTAAACCGCGTTTGGGTCTTTTCGGTGAAGCGGGGAGTGGTTTTGTCGATGAGGCAGCGTCGTTCCAGCGAGGTCATTGCCTCCAGCAGATTTCCTAGCCCAATCGGTGGGGTAAAGTGAGCGCGCAGCTGGGAAAGGGTTACGGGTTTGCGGGCGATCGCCAGCCAGTCCATCACCTGCTGCTCTGGCTCCGACAGGCGATTTAGCTGCTGCGCCAGTAGGTCGCGAATGTCGCCAAATACCGACGTGCCATTGTGCAAACAGCCGAGAAAGTCGCCGATTTCGCCATCAAACAGGTCTTGAATTACCGGAGCCAGCATTTTTAGCGCTAGTGGATTGCCGGCATAGTGTTCGGTTAGGGTTTGCCACTCGGCGGCTGATCCGGTAAAGTCGCCTTTGAGGCTGAACAGTTCTTGCCCAACTTCGGCAGGCAGTCCCGTTAGCCGCAGGCAGCGAATCGGCAAACCCTCGCCTTCTTTGGCGGCCAAACTGCCTGGTTTCTCACGGCTGGTGAGTACCACCGTGCTTTGATGGTCGGCTTCCCCCACACACCGCAGCAATTGCCCGTAGCCTTCATAGCCCGCCAGGTAACCGCCACCGCGATCGCCCCGCCGCATCACGGTTTCGCCATTGTCCAAAATAATCAGGCAGCGGTGCCGACGCAGGTAGTGCAGCAGCCGCCGAATCCGTTCATCTAGGGTTTCCGGTAGCTCTACTTCTTGCCGATTGGAGAGAATCTGAACTAGATCGATCAGCAGTTCTTGAATTGGGGGAGCATTGCGCAGCGATCGCCAAATCACATACTGAAAGGGATGCAGGTTTCCATTGCGTTCCCCGCTATTGCGTTCCCCGCCCTGTGTCATCGCCAGTAGCTGTTTGGCCAGTCTGACCGAGAGGGAGGTTTTGCCAATACCGCCCATCCCCAAAAGGCTAATCAAGCGGCAGCGATCGCGCACAATCCAGGTCATGAGCGTGGCCAGCTCGGTAGCTCGCCCATAGAAGGCCGGGAGGTCTACAGCGTCGCCCCAGTCTGTATGAGTTGGCGGAGTCGGGGCGAGGGGAGCGGCGGATGGCAGCGGCGGCAGCGGAGACTCAATGGCGGAGATGAGGGGGGCAACGGTGAGGGTTTGGCGTCCCGTGGCGTGAGGAGAGCTGCCGACTGCGGTGAGCAAAACGGCAGGGTGCAGCGGGCTGTAGTGCGGGTTTAGCGGCTGGGAGCGGCTGGCATTGGGGGCGTTGGCTGGCCGGCGCGGAGCGAGTATCCCCGCTTGCCGTCGCAGTACAGACTGGAGGTTCGTCTTCGTTACCTTTTCATCAAATATCTGGGACAGCAGTTGCCACAGCTGAGATCCAGTTTGCTTAACATAGCCCAGCTCATAACCCGAACAACGGGCAATTTCTCCGTAAGACTGCTCGTTCCAGGCATGGCAAAACACAGCCTTTTGCAGCTTATTAAGGTGACTGTCACAGAGTGCTAGTTCGACAATGGCTAGGGCGTCTTCAGAGTTCATTTGAACCCGCTTGCTCTATTGGTTAGAGCAGTATCCTACCGATTTACCCACCCCCTCTTTGTGACCTAGACAACATTATCTATCTGACTGGATATTACTTTTGTCGAACCTTTCTCGCACTTTTGCGCCCCCCAATTCAAGTCTGCGTCTGATACGCTGTGGACTAATCGTTTGGCTGTGATTGTGTCGCAAGGGAGTTGCCAACGTGAGCAACAGAAGGTTTCTAAATCTGTCTCGTCGTCAGGTCGTTCGTGGTCTTTTAGCAACGACTGCATTTGGGTTGACCGCCAAGTTGGGAACGGGATGCAGCCCGTCTGGGTCTGGAGGGTCGGGCACAGAATCGACGGCTGAGGGTGCTAAGCCCGCAGACGGCGAACCGCTGACCATTGGGTTTATTTACGTGGGTCCTAAAGATGACTACGGCTACAACCAGGCGCACGCTGAGGGTGCGAAGGGAACGGCTGCTAAGTTTTCGTGGGTGAAGCTAGTCGAAGAGGCGAATGTGCCAGAAACGACTGCTGTGGCCGAGTCCATGCGTAGCATGATCGACATTGATGGCGCTAAGGTGCTGTTTCCCACCTCGTTTGGCTACTTCGACCCGCATATTCTCAAGCTGGCAGAAGAGTTTCCCGACGTGCAGTTCTTCCATGCCGGGGGCCTTTACGAGGAAGGCAAAACTCCCAAGAATATCGGTAGCTATTTTGGCTACATTGACGAAGCGCAGTATGTGGCAGGCGTCGTGGCCGCGTTGACCTCTAAGAGCGGCAAGCTGGGGTTTGTCGGTGCCAAGCCGATTCCTCAGGTGTTGCGCAACGTCAACAGCTACGCCCTAGGCGCTCGCAGTGTGAGACCCGATGCCACCACCCAGGTGGTATTTACAGGCAACTGGGCAGAGCCAATTAAGGAAGCGGAAGCCGCCAACAGCATGGCAGACCAAGGAATTGACGTGATCACCTGTCACGTAGACAGCCCCAAAGTGGTGATGGAAACGGCAGAGAAACGCGGCATTTACTGCACGGGCTATCATGCCAACCAGGTGGCGCTAGCTCCCAAGGGCTACCTCACCGGAGCCGAGTGGGATTGGACTAATATCTACTCCAAAATTGCTGAAGAAGTGCATTCTGGCAAGTCTTTGCAAGACGGCACGATTGAGCACATCCTGCGAGGCGGGCTGAAGGACGGATTCTGTAAGCTGTCTGACTATGGGCCTGCGGTGAGTGAAGACACCAAAAAAGCGGCGGAGGCAGCTAAAGCCGGACTGATCGATGGCAGTTTGGTGATCTACACGGGTGAAGTCAAAGACAATAAGGGCGGTGTGGTCGTCAAAACTGGCGAATCGTTGCCCCAGAAAGAACCCAAGTTAGAAGGGATGAATTACCTAGTAGAAGGCGTTCTGGGTTCCGTCGGCGGCTAGATCCGGTTCTCACGGTCGTAGAGACGCGATTCATCGCGTCTCTACACATCTATCGCGTCTCTACACATCTATCGCGTCTCTACACAGCTTTCACACCCGCAACATCAACGTTCTTAGGCAGCTTTAAAACAAGCCCTACCCATCACTGCTTATGTCTAGATCTCAAGCTTGGCGGCGATCGCTGGAATCGTTTGTGCTTCCCTTTGGTGCCATTTTGGCGGGGCTGGTGCTGTTTGGGGTGTTCTGTGCCCTGGTGGGAACCAATCCCTTCGGTGTGTACGCATCGATCTGGAAGTCGGCCTTTGGCAGTGCCAGTACATTTCAAAATACATTAATTCGAGCCGCTCCACTGATGCTATCAGCGCTCTGTACGGCGTTACCCGCTCGGCTAGGGCTGGTCATTATTGGTAATGAGGGAGCGTTGGTCGTGGGCGGGGTGGCCGCTGTTTCGGCTGGGTTGGCGATGGGTCTGGCATTCCCGCCATTTGTGGTGCAGGTAGGGATGGCGATCGCCGGGATGGTGGCAGGTGGCATCTGGATTGGGGCAGCGGGCTGGCTACGGCACTACCGCGCCGTCAATGAGACGATTAGCAGCTTGCTGTTGAACTATGTGGCGATCGCCCTGCTGAACCACTTGGTCGGTGGTCCCATGCGCGACCCCAGTTCGCTCAACAAGCCATCCACCTATCCGCTGGCCGAAATCAACATGCTGACCAGCATTCCGGGCACCCGCGTCCACTGGGGCTTGGTCTACGGATTAGTTGCCTGCGTCATCGCCTACTTCTTAATGCAGCGCACCACCTTTGGCTTCGCCGCTCGAACCGCTGGTGGCAACATCCGCGCTGCCAAAATTGCCGGACTGCCCGTCGGCAAACTGACCGTGGTTATCTGCTTTCTAGCAGGCTCCTGCGCCGGGTTAGCAGGCATGGTAGAAGTGGCTGCCGTTCAAGGCGCGGCCAATGAATCGCTCAATGTTGGCTATGGCTATGGCGGTATTTTGGTTGCGTTTGCCGCCCGCCACAACCCACTCGCCGCCGTGTTCATGTCATTGCTCGTCGGTGGCATCCTGGCTAGCGGCGGCATTCTCCAGCGGGCTCACGGCCTGCCCGACTCTACAGTATTGATTTTTCAAGGACTCGTCTTCTTGGTCGTGCTGTTCAGCGATTCCCTTTACGGCAGATTCGACTTCTTCAAAGAGAAACCCGTCGTTGTAGCCCCACCTTCCCCGCCACCTAGCCCTGGGCAGGAACCAGTTGTGTTGGGATGAAGGATGAAGGATGAAGGATGAATAGTGAAGCTGGACTCTTAGGATCATGAATTTATTAGTATGCAATCCCCTGGGTAGGGACATGGCACTGCCATGTCCTCGCAGGTGCGTCAATTTTGCAGGTTATTTTCTAAATTCTCACGGAGATTGATATGGCAGCAGAAGCGGTACAGGCAATTGGATGGTGGGGGGTGCCTCTGGCCATTATTGCGGGAACAATGCGCGGTGGCACGCCTTTTCTGTTTGTCAGTTTGGGTGAGTGTCTGACGGAAAAAAGCGGCAAAATCAACCTAGGTTTGGAAGGAACGCTGCTGACGGGGGCAATGGCGGCCTATGGTATCTCTTATTTGACAGGTTCGCCCTGGCTAGGGGTGCTGGCGGCTGGCGTGGCCGGGGCGCTGCTGGGCTGTATCCACGGCTGGCTATCGCAACAGCTGCGCGTCAATGATGTGGCGGTGGGGATCGCCATGATTATCTTTGGTAGCGGGGTGGCCTTCTTTTTTGGCAAGCCGTTCATTCAGCCCAAAGCGCCTCAGCTACCCACAATTGACCTAGGCGGCTGGAGCGATACGCCGGCGCTTCAGGCGGCGCTGCAAATCAGCCCGCTGTTTTTAATTGGGTTGGCGATCGCCCCCCTGATGGCGTGGTTCTTCAAATCGACCCGTTGGGGCTTGTTCATTCGCGCTGTCGGCGATAGTCCCGAAGCCGCTCGCGCCATGGGTGTTTCTATTTTCAAAGTGCGGATGCTCAGCGTCGTTGCTGGCAGCTTTTTGGCAGGCATCGGCGGCGCAGCCCTGTCGCTCTACTACCCCGGCCTCTGGACCGAGCGGATCTCTAGCGGCCAGGGTCTAATGGCAGTCGCCCTGGTAATTTTTGCCCGCTGGAATCCGATCGCCTGTCTCTGGGCATCTTTACTATTTGGCGGTGCCCAAGCCATCGGCCCTGCCCTGCAATCAATCGGCATCGAAGACGGCTATTACCTGTTCAACGCCGCTCCCTATGTCCTCACCCTAGTGATTATGATCCTCACCTGCTCCCCCAAACGCACGCTCAGCGGCGTCCCCGGAGCCTTGGGAACCGATACATAGTTGGCTCCTTGGATTAAATCAATTGTGGGGTGGGCATCCTGCCCGTCCGAATGGTTAATCCCAATTTAAATGGAGGATGCGACACATTCTGTAAGGGCATGGCATGGACATGCCCCTACCCAAGTAATTGACCTGTCGTGGTCATTAATTAAATTGGGATAAGATGCCCACCCCACAAGACTTGCAGTTGATCTAAATTCCCGTTCCTTAGCTTCCTAATCCTTCCCCTTATGTCTGGACTTGGTGGTCTGAATAAATCTCCCAATGGCGTGGTGTTAGGCATGGTGCAACTGCAATTGCCCAACGTGGTCACGCCTGATGATTTGGCGGCGCAAACGCAGCGGATTTGCGAGCTGGTCGGCAAAGCGCGGCGCAACCTGCCGACGATGGACTTGGTCGTGTTTCCTGAATATGCGCTGCACGGGCTGTCGATGGACACCAATCCAGAGATTATGTGTCGGCTAGATGGGCCAGAGGTCGCCGCCTTTAGTCAGGCATGCCATGACCACAAAATTTGGGGCTGTTTTTCGATCATGGAATCCAACCCCAACGGCTACCCTTACAACAGCGGCATCATTCTAGACGACCAAGGAAATCTGAAGCTGTATTACCGCAAGCTGCATCCGTGGGTGCCTGTGGAACCGTGGGAGCCGGGGAATATTGGGATTCCGGTGTGTGAAGGCCCAAACGGCAGCAAGCTGGCGCTAATCATTTGCCACGACGGCATGTTCCCTGAAATGGCGCATGAGTGTGCCTATAAGGGTGCCGAAATCATGATCCGAACCGCTGGCTATACGGCACCGATTCGGCATTCCTGGCGAATTACCAACCAGGCCAATGCCTTCTGCAATCTGATGTATACCGCGTCGGTCTGTATGTGCGGCAGCGATGGCAGTTTTGATTCGATGGGTGAGGGCATGTTCGTTAACTTTGACGGCACGCCGCTGGTGATGGGTAGCCATCGCCCCAATGAAATTATTACCGCCGAACTGCGGCCTGACCTGGTGCGCGAAGCCCGTCAGCAGTGGGGCGTTGAGAACAATATTTACCAGTTTGGCCATCGCGGCTATGTGGCCGTGCAGGGGGGTGCTCAAGACTGCCCCTACACCTACATGAAAGACCTGGTGAATCAGGGCTACCGTCTGCCCTGGGAAGATCAGGTGGTGCATACCGATGGCACCTCCTGCGGCTTCCCCGCGCCAACGCGGCTGTATCAGGGTGAAGCAAGCGGTGAAGAATTGGGTGAAGAGTTGGGTGAAGCAACAGCGACGACGTTCTCGAATGTGCATGGAGGTTGATGTATGGGGCGTTTTGTGGATGCTGATCCGTATCCCTATCCGTTTAATGGTGAGCTGCATCCTAGCAATACGGTGCTGCTGGTGATCGACATGCAGACTGATTTCTGCGGCAAGGGGGGGTATGTAGACAAGATGGGCTACGACCTGTCACTGACGCGATCGCCCATCACCCCAATTCACAACGTGCTCTGCGCCGCCCGTGCCAAGGGCTACCACATCATGCACACCCGCGAAGGCCACCGCCCTGACCTCGCAGACTTGCCGCAAAATAAGCAGTGGCGATCGCGTCAAATTGGGGCAGGCATCGGTGACCCAGGTCCCTGCGGCAAACTGCTAGTGCGCGGCGAACCGGGCTGGGAAATTATTCCCGAACTGGCCCCATTACCCGGCGAAGTGATCATCGACAAACCGGGCAAAGGCTCCTTTTACGCCACCGATTTAGACCTGGTTCTCAAACGGCAAGGCATCCAAAACATTGTCCTAGCAGGTGTCACCACCGACGTCTGCGTCCATACCACCATGCGCGACGCCAACGATCGCGGCTATGAATGTTTGCTCCTGTCGGACTGCACCGCCGCCACCGACTATGGCAACCACCTCGCCGCCCTCAAAATGGTCAAAATGCAAGGCGGCGTCTTTGGTACCGTGTCAGATTCGCGATCATTCATCGAAGCCATCAACGATTAAGTATTTCCCCTCATCCCTCATCCCTCACCCTTCCTATGACTCCTGCCACCGCCACCCAACCCACCATTCAACTCGAACGACCACCCGATCTACAGGTGAATGGCATGTCCAAACACTTCGGCAGTTTGGTTGCGCTCGACACTGTTTCGCTGCACCTCAAGCCAGGGACATTTCACGCACTGCTAGGGGAAAACGGCGCTGGGAAAAGCACCCTGGTGAAATGCATCATGGGCTTTTATGCGCCCACCACAGGCGACATTTTAATTGACGGCAACCCCGTCAAAATTGATAACCCACGGGCGGCGCAAAAGTTTGGCATCGGCATGGTGTATCAGCATTTCACCTCCGTCCCCGCCATGACCGTAGCCGAAAATTTGGTACTGTCTCGCTACGACAACAAAAACCTGATCAACTGGAAGCAAGAACTCGAAGACCTCAGAGCCTTTATGGCCACCTCCCCTTTTCAGGTGCCGCTAGACGCTACCATTGCCCAGCTTGCCGCTGGCCAAAAGCAAAAGCTAGAAATCCTCAAGCAGCTTTACCTGCATAGCCGGATTTTAATTTTGGATGAACCTACCTCGGTGCTGACACCAACGGAAGCGGATGAAGTGCTAGGGCTGCTGCGCCAACAGGTAACCGACGGCAAGCTGAGCGTGCTGATGATTTCCCACAAGTTCCGGGAGGTGATGGCCTTTACCGATGAAATTACGGTACTGCGCAAGGGCAAGTTTGCCGGTAGTGGGTTGGTTAAAGATCTGACCGTTCCCGCCATGGCAGAAATGATGATGGGGGAAAAGAAAGAGCCGACCCCTGTTAACAAAACGGCACATCTTAACCCGGTCCCTGTGCTGGATGTGAAAGATATCTACGCTAATAAAGACAACGGCGTAGAAGCGGTTTCCGGCATCAGTTTCATGGTCAACAGCGGCGAAATTGTTGGGATTGCGGGCATTTCTGGCAATGGCCAGCGCGAACTAGTGGAAGTGTTAGCGGGGCAGCGCGAACCAACTACGGGTGAAGTGTGGGTCAACGGCGAACACTACGCCGCCACTCGCGAAGAGATGTATCGACACAAGGTATTTGCCCTACCCGAAGAACCGCTGCGCAATGCCTGTGTCCCTCACATGAGTGTGGCCGAAAACATGGCGCTGCGAACGTTTGACCGCCCGCCGCAGGCCAAAGGGTTCATGCTATTGCTAAACGCGATTAGAAGTACCGCTGTTGGGCTAATTCAACAGTTCTCAGTCAAAACCCCGTCACCCGAAACCCCCGTCGGCAACCTATCAGGCGGCAACGTGCAGCGCGCTGTACTGGCACGGGAACTATCCGCCGACCACATCAAACTGCTCATTGCGGCCAACCCGTGTTTTGGTTTGGACTTCAACGCCGTAGACTTCATCCACACCGAAATTGTCGAAGCCCGCAATCGAGGCGTGGCTGTACTGCTGGTGAGCGAAGACTTAGACGAACTGCTGAAATTGAGCGATCGCATTTTTGTAATCAGCGAAGGCAAACTGGTCTACGAAAGCGCGATCGCAACCGCAGACTTTGGGGCGATCGGTCGCAGCATGGCAGGCCATTAGACCTAGCTTTGTAGTGTAGATCTTCTGTAAGTGTAGATCTGTTGTGTAGCAGGCTCAGCCTGCTACACAACGCCAAATTGTTTATTCATCCCTCATCCCTCATCCTTCCCCCTATGTCCCTCGCTGCTGCCCGACCTTACGAGTACGAACTGCCCCAGGATTTGAGTAAATTGGCACTGGTTATTATCGACATGCAGCGCGATTTTATGGAGCCGGGTGGCTTTGGCGACGCGTTGGGCAATGACGTGCTGCGGCTCCAGGCAATCGTGCCAACGCTCAAGCAACTGCTAGACACCTTTCGGGCGATGGGGCTGCCGATTGTGCATACCCTAGAATGCCACCAGGCAGATTTGTCAGACTGCCCGCCGTCCAAACTAAACCGGGGCAAGGGTGCCCTCAAAATTGGCGATCTGGGGCCAATGGGGCGGATTTTGGTGGCGGGAGAGGCAGGGAATGGGATTATTCCAGAGCTGGCACCGCTGCCCGGTGAAATTGTGATTATGAAACCAGGGAAAGGGGCATTTTATGGCACGCCACTGGGGTCAATTTTGTCAGAAAAAGGGATTACCCACTTGCTGATTACGGGCGTGACCACCGAGGTCTGCGTGCAAACCACCATGCGCGAGGCCAACGATCGCGGCTACGAATGCCTCATGGTGGAAGACTGCACTGAAAGCTATTTCCCCGAATTTAAGCAAGCCACCCTGGAAATGGTGCGCGCTCAAGGCGGAATTGTGGGGTGGACTGCCCCCGCCGCAAGTATTTTTCAGGCATTAGCAACTGCCTCAAAAAGCCAGATGTCAGGGGTGACTGCTCCGGCCTAACAGCCGCTATAGATGCGCTATTTAGCAGGAGTGTCCCCCCTGCCTACTCCGCCTCCTGCGATTCAGCCCCACAGGAGGTTTTTTCGCCTACTTTTGTCATCTCCCCAGGGACGCACGGACAGCTATCT
>Ga0163154_10007646_pt1 | contig 12827 bp, 10 predicted proteins | sample OliLakLV19MP9P1_FD_148649 | JGI IMG/M metagenome (GOLD analysis project Ga0163154, IMG submission 148649) | Freshwater microbial mat bacterial communities from Lake Vanda, McMurdo Dry Valleys, Antarctica - Oligotrophic Lake LV.19.MP9.P1 | ecosystem: Environmental > Aquatic > Freshwater > Lake >... | reverse complement strand
CAAATATACCCCTGAATTGTATTTTAATATCGGTAATGCCCGCACTTTCATCACCGCCGGCTTGCCCCAAACCGAACCCACACGCGGTTCCACTGCTATTCAAGCATACACGCTGGCGATCAAAGCCAATCCCGGTTTTGCCGACGCTTACTACAACCGAGCTTTAGCTTACCTGGAAACAGAAGACAAACCAAAAGCAATTGCCGACTTTCAGAAAGCAGCAGAACTTTACAAACAAGGCGGCAGAACAAGTGCGTATCAAGACGCGCTCAACAGAATCCAACAATTGCAGTAGAATTAGAAGTTAAGCATTAAGAATTAAAAATGAATTATCCCATTTTTAATTCTTAATTATGTTTAAAAAATCCGCAGGTTAATAATAATGAATGCTATCACATTAAACCTAAATTCTATTATCAAACTAACTTCCGAACAGTTCTATCAACTGTGCGAAGACAACCCAGATTTACAATTAGAACGCAATGCCAACGGAGAATTAATTGTCATGCCGCCAACCGGAGGAGAAACAGGGAAACGCAACTTAACAGCAGGCGCTCAACTCTGGATATGGAACGATCAAACCGAACTCGGTGAAGCCTTTGATTCCTCCACAGGATTTACTTTGCCCAATAAAGCCGATCGCTCTCCTGATGTGTCTTGGGTAGAGAAATCGCGCTGGTCAGCTTTGACACCCGAACAAAAAGACAAATTTATCCCCTTGTGTCCTGATTTTGTAATCGAGTTGCTTTCTCCGACGGACAGCCTGAAAAAGACTCAGGAAAAAATGCAAGAATATATGGATAATGGCTGCCGTTTGGGTTGGCTGATTAACCGTAAAAAACGGGAAATTGAAATTTATCGCCCCGGTCAAGATGTGGAAGTTTTACAATCTCCTCTCACCCTTTCTGGAGAAAATGTTTTGCCGGGATTTGTGCTTAATTTGCAAAAGATTTGGAATTAGTAAATTAAAATTATGGTTCAAACAATTCAAGCTAAAAATGTCACATTAGCAGAATTAAAAACACTTTTTAACCTGCAACTTGTTACAGACGACCAATTTTTTCGAGAATGGCAAGACGAGTTACCAGAAATCACAGACTTTCAGAAACGACAGCTAGATCAAATCAAAGCGGGTTACTTCAACTTACTGGAGTATCCGCCGATGCTGGAAAAAACCATCAGTTTGTCGATCGTCTCTCCGCTGTTATTTGCTGGCGAGTTTTACCTGTATCCTTTCTACATTAAACCGGAAAAATCTGTCGAAATTTCCGAAGAAGACGAAGGGGTAATCATCAAAGGTAGCATAGACACTTTAGTTTTGAAAGACCAGTTGTGGCTGATGGTAATCGAATCGAAACGAGTTTCATTTTCCATCGAAGCGGGGCTGGCGCAAATCTTAGCTTATATGCTGGCAAATCCCAATCCCGATCGCCCTAGTTACGGCATGATTGCTACAGGTGGCAGTTTCATTTTTGTCAAGTTAGTCCAAGGAGAATCACCTCGATATACCACATCTAAGGGGTATCTCACCCGCAACCCCGGTAACGAACTTTATGATGTGCTCCGCATCCTCAAACGCTTGAGTCAAATAGCAGCTAGCAATTAGTGAAATTGCTTTGTAGTGAGGACTTTAGTCTTTGTTTTTCTGATGGCTAAAGTCCTCACGATCGAACAGATTGGTTCGTAGTGAGGACTTCAGTCCTTGTTTTTCTGATGGCTAAAGTCCTTACTACGAAACGTTTTGATTGCGGGTAATTAAGGGGACATAATATTACACACCCGATCAGGCCCCTGTGCCAAGCATTGCAGGTAAATCGATTTCTTTGACGCAAGTTGCACGCGATAAGGACAACACGCAGTCGATAATACAAAGTAGGTCAGCGAGTGGAATTGCATGACCGCCCAGCATTCCTTCCGCTTCCAGATCCCCCAGTACCTCCGGCGTTCCCACATTGCCCGGATTAATTACGGTGACACCTATTTGTTGCGATCGCAATTCCTCCCGCAGCGCGTGAACCACTCCTCGCAATCCAAACTTGGATGCTGAATTTGCAACCTCGCGGGCAGGGAAATTATCGCGCCCCGACAAAGCGCCCATAAACACTATTTTCGGATTGTCCGATCGCCTGAGTGCAGGCAACAGCCCCTTAACCAGTCGAATTGGTGCAATCAAGTTCACAGCAATGACTCGTGCAATATCTTCATCCGAACAGTTTTCAAAACAATATTGGTTGGTAAAAGCATTAGTTTCCCAAGTACCTCCCACGTACAGCAAGGCGTCGAGTACATCGCTGTTAATTGCCTGCACTGCTGTCTCAACACCAGTCAAATCTGACAAGTCAGCACTTATCCATTCGCCAATTGGTGAAGGCGTGCGGGATACGGCTAGCAAACGGCGAGACTTCGGCGCGAGGTGCTGGGCAACCGCCAGCCCAATTCCGCGACTTGCTCCTGCGACAAGAATGGTGTGGAACATTTTCTAAATTTTTAGTGTATAGTTCGATCTGGTATACTAGCGAATCAAGGGATTTTTGTTTTGTGCCGCCGAACATATAGTTTTCTCGATTCTGCTCAATCTTGTCTCTGGGCGTTTAGCACTTTGAATCCAAAATAGAATATTTTTTTGAGTTGTTTTGTTGAATGCTGCAAAGTTGCTGTTTGCAGCATCGTCTGTTTCTAAAGCTGCTTTTAAGTCTGCTGGAATTACTAATGCTTCAATCAAATCTAAACTTGTCCATGAGCCATCTTGTTTGGCTGCTATAATTTTTTCTAACCCAGCTTCCGTCATCTTCCCTTCGGCGATCAATTCTTCGATATATTGCTTGTTCAATTTTGACCAGACACTTTTGGATTTTCGAGGCGTAAATATTTGTCGGTAACTCTCTGCATCTAAGGATTGGACTTTGCTGTCAATCCAACCAAAGCAAAGTGCTTCTTTGACTGCTTCGCTGTACCGCACGCTTGGTTTGCCACTTTTGACTTTGTAATAAACCAGCCAAACTCCGATCGCATTTCCATAGTTTTGCTCCAACCATTGCCGCCAGCAGGCGCGATCGCTAGTATAAACTATGTCGAGTTGGTCTTCAAATTTCGGCATAACAGGAAAGAGATTTAACCAAAACTATATTACCAAGATTACCAAGGCGAACCGATCATCGTAAAAGCAGCCCAATAATAAGGATGCGACAAATTTTGATCGCCCCTGGCGGCCAATTCCGCAGGCAAAGGCAGAGCTTGATTGTTGCCCGATCGCACCAAATAACCATCCTGCAACCGCACTTCACCCCGCAGCATCGCCAACTGCGCTTGACGCAAAGCCTCAGCCTTAATCGGCGCGGTACGCAACTGCTGGTAAAACTCAGTCATCAGCCCCAAAGTACCGACATCGCTGACATACCACAAACTCGCCAGAGCCGATTTTACCCCAGCGTGCACCGCCAACCCCGCAAACCCCAACTCAGCCTGTTCGTCACCCACCGCAGTAGTGCACGCACTCAAAACCAACAACTCCACCTGCGGGTTGGATAACTTCAACTCCTCCAACTGATTCAACCGCAACTTAGTATCCCAAAACTGAATGTAAGAATTTTCGGCCCCCCCAGGCTGAAAATCGCCGTGAGTAGCTAAATGAATAATTTTGTATTGCGGTTGATTGCGCTTACCCTTCAAATTTGCCAAAGTAAAAGCTTCATTGAGAAAAGACGAACCCGGCCAAATCTTGCCCACAATTGTCGATATTTCCAGCGGCACCGCAGGCAAAGGATTTTGATCGTATTTGGCAGGAAAATTCGACGCACCCATCGCCAAAACTTCCGAACCCCTAACATCGGCATAGCGAGTATCAGTCAAACTCAAACTCGGAATCAGCCCCAAGCTGTACTTTTCTACCAAAAACTGTTTGCCGTCAAAAAGAGCAGCCAAAGGCAAAGTTCGCAAACCGGCATCCATCGAAAACACCAAAGTGTCAATTTTGTTAGCCTCCAATTCCGGTTGCAGCGGTGCAATTAACCATTGATAAAGTTCCTGGGCTGGTGCCTTATAATCAGCAGTATTCAATCTCCTAGGAGTTCTCACAGCATTAGTGAATTCTTTAGCAACTTGCAGCACTGTCTCGCGGCTTGCAGGCACGCTTTTAAAAACACTTTTGCCGTCAGGCAATAACAACACAATTTCTAAATGTTTCTCTTTCGCCCACACGTAAAGGATAGCGGGTTTAACCCCAGTCAGCCGATTGACGCTGCTGAGAGTATCTCGAATACTTTGCTGCGTGACAGACTTTTGATCGAGATTGCCCCCAAAGTAACGTTCAAATTCCCGGCCCTGAGTTATATCCCTTTGCTGCACTGCGTCGATCGGACTTAGTTGCGCGATCGAACTCGATCGAGAAATCTCAGGAACCCTCACATTCCCGATACTTTCTGCACTCACCGCACTCGCCGGCTTCTGTGGAGTTGTTGCCACGCTGCCGTTTTCTGTCGTCGCAGGCGTACCCAAATTGTCTTTTAACACCGACGGCGACAGCAGTACCGGGCCGGCAGCAGTCTCGTTCGGCCGCGCCTCAACAGGCCCAGCAGCAGGTTCTGGCGAGACATTTGTGGTACTGCTCTTTGGCGCAGACACTGCGGGGGTCTGAGTCACAATTTGTTGAGAATTGCCTGTTGTTTTCAGTTCCACGCTGGTAGTTGGTGCCGGACTCGGCACGATCGCCAGCGGCCCGATCGCAGTTGAGGATGTGGCAGTGTTCGACTTCGAGTTTCCCGTCCCAACAGTCGCCGCCGTGCAGGTTCCCGACGAGCAAGTGCTTTGCAGCAGCGTCTGTGAACCCGATTGAGCCAGCCCGTCTGTAGAAATGCTGACCTGGGCGCGCTCTGCAGGCGTTCCTGTTCCCGCAGCCCGAAATGCTCCCCCAGCCTCGATTGCCACATCGCCGCCGGTATTGCCACGAGCTTTGATCGAAACAACTTCAATATCTTTCTGCCCGGTAATTTGGCTCGAACCGGCAGTTCCCGATTGCGAACTAGAGTTGATCACCCCTGTAACGATCCGGCCCGGCGCCGCAATCGAAATATCTCCCCCGCTTCTGGCACCAAAAGCATCGATGTTGCCGGTTTCTACCGCACCGGCGCTGCGGATATTGATAGGGCCCGCCACCCCGGAAGTTGAGCGAGATGAAACCGTACCAGCAGTCAATTTGCCTTGACTGCTAGTGATGTTAATCCCCGCAGTCGAGGTAACGTCTCCGACGGCTACAGTACCGCCCATCAGGGAGATCGTGGCGTTATCAGTGCCGACGATCGCACCCGTTCCCACGATCGCGCCGCTGCCCGACGGCGATCGAATCGTCGTCGGATCTTGAAATGTCACCGCCACTGGCGTTGAATTGAGCGTTAAATCTGGCGTTCCAGAACCAATCGAGATCACACCGCTACCGTCAGAACGGCCGATCGTGATCGAAGCAAACCCATTCCGCAGCGAGTTCAATTCCGCAGCCGTCAATTTCAAAGCTTCTGTATCGCCAGAACCTTGAATTATAATATTTTGACTGGGATCAGCCGGTTGCAGCACCAGATTGCCGTTGCTGGCGATCGAATTTTTGTCACCCGTCAAGTCAATTTCGTTGCCCGTCAGGGTAACATCTCCCCCTGTTTGGGCGCCACCAGCTTCGATCGCACCTGCTGTGACTCCATTGCGTCCCGTCAGCGTCACATTCCCCGCGCGATCGCCCCTTGTGTCGATCGCCCCGGCAGTCACCGTGCCCTGTGCGGTAACACTAACATCTCCCGCCGAATTGCCTATATCTTCGGAAGAATTGACAGAAGTGTTGATGGTGCGGGCAGTTCCAGTAAGTAGCTGACCGGTTGTGACATTGCCTGCGGTGCTGACGATGCGAATTTCCTGATTGTTGGTAGTGATATTTCCGGTTCTGATATTGCCATCAGCTTTGAGAGTAATTGAGGCATTGTCCGCCCCTGTCAAGGAATTTGTGGTAGTGATTGTTCCCAAACCCGCTGGCGATTGAATAATTAGCGGATCATAAAATGTGAAATCGTTGGCAATCAGAATTGAACCGATACCGTTGCTGCGGCCGATCGTAATTCCAGCAAACCCATTTTCCAAACTTCCGAGGTCCCTTGCCGTCAGATTCAAATAAATATTAGTACCGACATCTCCAGAACCGCCGATCGCAATATTTTGACCGGGACTCCAAGGTTGCAGTACCAAAAAGCCAGTACCGCTGACCGAATTTTTGTCGCCAGTCAAATTAATTTCATTACCAGTCAAAGTAATGTTTCCCGAACCCCCTGCGACGAAGCTAACTCCCAGAACATTCCGAGCCGTCACAGTTACATTTCCCGTCGCTTCCCGGCCGCTGGCATCAAGTTTTTGGGCCGTTACGTTCAGGCCGTCGAGCACAATATTCCCGCTGCTGCCGGTGCTGGGATTGGATGAAGAAATATTGTTTGCAACAGTCGAACCCTGACTAATCAAACTAATATTTCCGCCGTTACTCGACAAATTGCCCGCAGTAATTTGACTTCCCGAAATGGCGATCGCACCGCCAGCCGTGCTAATTGTATCTCCAGAATTCATCGAAAAAACACCCACGCCACTGCGATCGGCATCTGCTCTCAATGTTACCGAACCAGTAGTTGCTTGAAAGCTCAACTGATTGTCCGCCAAATCAGCAATTGTAATATCATTGAGCGCTTCGAGAACCACATTTGACGTAGCCGACATACTTTCCAAAGCTCTAGCCGAAATTGTCAGCGAAGGCTCAGAATTGTTTTCCTGTCCTGGTAGCGTTCCTGTTGCCAAAATATTATTGTTGGCAATTATTTCCGCATCGCCCGCACCTTCTGGGGAATCTGTAATTAAAATATTTTCAGGATCTAACAGCAAAGTCCCCAAACCGTTTGTCCCAGAGGTATCAACAGTACCGTTAAAAATCAATCTTTGCTTGCCAGAAACTTCCACAAACCCCCCAACACCTGCGGTTCCCGTTGCAGAAACGCCATTTGCGCTGATGCTTCCTAAAAATGCTGTTGTGTTGTCCGCCCAGACAAAAACATTGCCGCCGTTGCCTGTTTGAGTTGCGTTGGCAGCGATCGAACTTTTGCCATCCACGTAAGTCATCCTGGCATTCGGCACAGTTCCCTCGCCTCGGTAATCTCCCCCGATCCGCACCGTTCCGCCACCGTCCGGCCCCGAAGCCTCAATCTTCGCTCCCAACAGCCCTACCTTGTCGCCCAACACGTTGACGCTTCCTCCTGCGCCCCCCTTCGCAGACACGTCCACAGAACCCGCTAACAGCGCAGTTCCAGCACCTGTAGGCACTGTTTCGCCGCCTGTCAGTACGACTTCACCACGATCGTTCGCAGTTATACCCGTAGCGTTAGCCACGCCGGGGCCCGAAAGCAGCCGAGGTAAAGTCAGGGGAGAGAAGGGAAGAGCTTCCGAACCCGACACTCCGGCTGCTGGAGAAACTTCTAAACTCAGCAAAAGTCCGTTTTGACTCAACCGCACCAGATTTTCGCCCCGGACAGCCGCCACAGTAATTTGACCGCCTGGGGCTGAAAGTTGCCCTGTACTGATAACCGTACCGCCCAGCAAAGTCAAATTTTGCCCCGTGCCGACAGCCAAGTTACCGGCATTGACAATACTCCCTGGCTGTGCACCAAAAACAAAAGCATTCGGCGTTCCAACTAGGGCTGCGTAGTCGTTCGCCCCTGTACCGTTGAACCAACGATCGTCAAAACCGATACCGCTAGCGGTGGTAGCCAAAAAAGACCCGGACACATCGAGTCTGGCATTTGTTCCGAAGATAATGCCTGCAGGATTCATCAGCAACAAGTTAGAATTGCCACCACTAACTTGAATTAGGCCGTTAATTAAGGAAGCGTCGCCACCGACAACGCGGCCGAGGATATTTTTAACGCTTGGGTTGGAGATGAAATTGGCAGTTTCGCCCGAATTCAGACCGAACCGAGTAAAACTGTGGAACAAATTTGCTCCGTCTCTGGAGGTAGTGCCGCCTTTAATGTCGTAGCGAGGAGGCGACCCTGTATTTGGGGCGGTGACAGCGGTTCCGGTGCCGTCTGGGGCTGGAGTAATAGATTGTGCTGCAGCAATTTGAGATTGGGGATAAATTGCCACGAGTACCCATCCGCTGCTGTTTTCTTTGAGGAAAACCCGGTTGGGGAAAAAATCTACTATCAAAAATCCAGCAAGGGGAATTGCTGCCAGAATCGACCGCACAGCACGTTGAGCATTCATAAGTTTGCCTCGGTCTAGACCTTAATTCGAGTTTAAAATTGAGATTTTAGGTAAAAAAGAGTCGATCGCACCCCAATGCTGACACTTCCTAACGCGAACTCTCGATCGCAAATCTTAAATTTTAAGTCTAAATTTGATTGTGTCACCAACATAGCAAAGACTGACAGTAAGTGTCGAAACACAGGAAGTTTAAACGCCAGAAAATTATGAGCGATCGAATTGTCCGTCTGATTGGTTTAACTGGGGGCATCGCCACCGGTAAAACCGCTATATCTAATTATCTGGCAGATGCCTGTGGATTTCCGATTTTAGATGCCGATATTTACGCCCGCGAAGCTGTGAACCCCGGTTCGCCAATACTTGACTCTATTGTAAAACGATACGGCGCGGGTATTTTGCTCCCGGATGGCAATTTAAATCGGCCCGAGTTGGGAAGTATTATTTTTTGTAACGCAGACGAGCGGCAGTGGTTGGAACAACAGATTCACCCTTACGTGCGCCGCCGATTTGTTGAGGAAACTCAAAGCTGCATTGCTGCATTGACTCCGGTATCCCAGGACACACAGAATTTAGGTACAAAAACTCAAGAAACCAGGTTTTTTCACCGCGATCAAAAGCTAGAACGAAGTATTGTTGAAAAAAACTCCGGTTTCTGCGCCCCCACTGACACGTTGACTTTGGTTTTGGTAGTGCCGCTGCTGTTTGAAGCTAACATGACTGACTTGTGTACCGAAATTTGGGTGGTGTACTGTTCACCCGAAGTGCAGTTAGAACGACTAATGCAGCGAGACGGCTTGAGTTACGATCGAGCTAATGCCCGCATTAACGCCCAGTTGCCGCTAGCTCAAAAGTGTCAACAAGCTGATGTTATTTTGGACAACTCGTCAAACCTCGACTCGCTGTTATTACAGGTAGATGTGCAAGTCAGTCGATTTGAGATTTGAGATTTGAGATTGACTCCACGATTTTGTGAACGGGCTTTTTTTTCCGAACAGCTTTCGACTCGTCCTACGGAGCGGCGCGCTAGCCATCTTAACACCAAGGAAGAGAAGAAAAAAAAGAAAAAAAAGAAAAATGGTTCACAATTCATTGAAAAATACCATAGCAACCATTTATGAAGTTAATCTGAAGGATTAGACATCAGACAAAATTTCATTCATTAGATCTCAATTCCTTCAATTATCTGCGTTTATCTGTGTTTATCTCCCTTACATCTGCGGTTCATGTATCGATCTAAGACTTATGCAATCTTGTCTATTGCTTGCTGTCAGGAATCTAATGCACCAAAATCTTTATATGTAAGGTGCTGATGACGGGCCTCTATACTCTGCGGTTTTGTCTTTAATCAGAGGGTTGCATCCTCATAGCAATAAATTATGAAATTAATCTGAAGAGTAGTAAAAAAATACAATTTGCGTTTTTGTTTCTTTGTTTGAAGAGTGTTTAAAAACGATTTTAGGGGTGATACCATTTAAATTTTAGATTTTAGATGAAAAAATTGGGAATGACTTATGAGTTAAGGGTTTGGAGCACGGGCATAAAGTGGCATTCTTTTGGGAAAACTGGTGTTGAATTCTGCTGATTGCCCGCAAGCAGCAGAGAACTAGAAATTACCAGCGAACAAGCGAGCTAGATGATGGATTTCACCCGCTTTTAACCAAAAATCAAAAAGATTGCAGGTGCCCTTACTTACTAATTGATGATTTCACCGCAATTATTTTTTTATCCTGATAGCAGAGTACAGACTGCGTATCAAGAAGGGGAAAATACAAACACCAAAATTTATGATGCGCGTTTACTCTTCCATCCTGATGTCAAGCCTGTTACTGAGTGCTGGCGCAGTTAATGCTCAAAGCTTAGAAACTCGATCGACCTTTTTTACTCAAGACAACTCTGCTTCCGAAATTTTAACCGCCGTAGCCGACACTCAGACCTTTTACGCAGATAACGATAAAGATACGCCACCAGAACGAGGAACCGGGAGATAAAGCCGAAAAAATTGAGAATTGTCTGTTGGAAATTAGGGAATTAGGGGGAGAATGAGAGAATCGAAAATTGGAAGAAGAAGAGAAAACTTGAAGATTTCGATTCATTAATTCAGGACTTACGTATTGCGTACCAAAAAACCGATTTTTCAGCGGTATTTGACGATTCAAGACATAATTTTTGGCTATTCCGGTTTTTTTGCCCAATATCGTCAAAATATCCGACACCACAAACGGGCGCGAAATGTTGCACTCAAAAAATAAAGGTAAAGCGCCAGTAGGAATCTGGCGCTTTACCTTTATTTTTTAAACTTTTGCAGCTTTAATCTTCTTCCGCAGCTTCGCCACCAACAACGACATCGCGAATCCGCAAACTCGGGCCGCCGCAGCCCACGGGCAAACCGCTTTGTCCTGCCTTGCCGCAGCCGCCGGATTCATCCCAGTAGAAATCGTCGCCGATCGCCTCAATATCGGCTAAAGTGCTGAAAACATTACCCGAAAGGGTAACATCCCGCACCGGATTGTCGAGTTTTCCGTCGCGGATCATCCAAGCTTCGCCGGCACTGAAAGTAAACATTTCGCCGTTAGTCATGCCGCCTTGCCAATTGCGCGCATAAACTCCTTCTTTGATGTCCGAAAATAAGTCTGCAACCGGTGTGTCACCCCGTTCGATCCAAGTATTCGTCATGCGGACGATCGGCGGATAATGATAATTCAAACAGCGAGCATTGCCAGTAGGCGTTTCTCCCAACTTCCCCGCCGTTTCCCGCGAGTGCAGTCGCCCGACTAAAGCGCCGTCTTTAATTAACTGAGTAGTAGTCGCGGGAGTGCCTTCATCGTCGTAGAAATAGCTGCCCCGGTGTCCCTCTGGCGATGCACCGTCGAAAATTTGCAAGTTTTTGGGGCCGAACTGGCGGCCGAGGGTCATAATTTCCAAGATGTCGGGATTTTCGTAGGCCATGTCGGCTTCAGAAAGGTGTCCGAAGGCTTCGTGGACGAATAATCCGGTCAAAATTGGGTCGATGACGACGGTGTAGGTGTTGCCTTGGACGGGGGGTAAGGCTAGGGAATCTACCGCTCTCTGGGCGGCGCTGCGAACTTGAACATCGAGATCGGTTAAATCTTCGTAAGCTTTGCGGGAACCGGTGGTTTCGCGGCCGGTTTGTACGGTTTCCCCGCTGCGGGCTGTGGCGGCAAAGCGCATTTCCATGTCTGCCCAACCTTGTTCGAGCATGGTGCCTTCGGAGGTGGCGAGGATCATCCGCTGGGTGCTGTCGCCGTAGCGCACGGAGATTGTGGCGATGCGGGGGTCAATGCTGCGGAGAATGGCCGCGTAGCGATCGCACAATTGCTTTTTGTCAATTAGGGGAACCAGACGGGGGTCTGTTCCTGTCAGCGGCAGGAAGCAAATGTCTTGTACTGGGGTGACAGGCGCCAGGATCGTTTCTTCTTCACCAATCAGTTTTGCCGCGGCGATGGCTTCTTCGATTCTTTCGGCGAGGGTGGAAAGTCGGTTAAAACTGGCAAAGCCCCAGCCGCCTTTGTGACAAGCTCTGACTTGGCCGCCAATTGAGACTCCTTCGCTGAGGGTTTCAATTTTTTCGCCCCGCAGCAGGATGTCGGTGCCTTCGGCTTCTTCCAGTCGAATTGCCAGATAATCGACTTGGTGGCGGTAGCGTGCCATTAAGTCTGACAGCAGATTTTTCGAGTCGGCGATCGAGGTGGGCATGAGTTTTGCACGGTGTTAACTGCATCCATTTTGCACTTTTGCCGGGGCGATCGTGCAAAATATCGCCCCAAGCGCGGAGATTGCGACTTATTGGTACGGTTCTGCCAATATCGTTAGTTGACAAATATAGATATCCTGTGAGTTAGGAGGAAGGCGCAAGAAATTATGCGGGATTTTTTGATCGTGCTGGTGCTTGACTCCTAACTCCTGAACTTTCCTATACATAAATACTTCACCCTTCATGCCTCCGAAGGTGGGTTTATAACTGTGAATACTTACTTTTTACCGACAATAAGCGAAATTTTAGCCTCCGAAGGCCAAGAAAATGACCTGAGTCTCTTTGATCCTAAGTTGGCGGGAGAAAACAACCGCCATCGATGTCCTGGAAGCCGTGGGGCTGCTCGGCTGAAAGCTGAACAGGAATGGTACGGGGCGATCGCAACTTTGAATCAAATGCTCGATCGGCAAAAACACTGTCTCTCACCAAATCCCAATTCCTGTCAAGGATTGGTGTTGTCGGGCCCATCATCAGTTTTGACTGACCCCGCTTTGGCCAACGGCTTTGCCAATTGGATTTTTACCAGTATTCCCGACAACGATGCAGCTTTGTGGTCTTTTCGGGCTAGACAAACTTTAGCTTTAATGCCGGCGGCTGATGTGCAAACATCAGTGCCTGCGGCGGCCCCGGCTTTGGCTTTGGCAAGTGGCGATCCTTTGGCGCACGAGCAGTTTTGTTTGGTTTTAACTGCTAGTTTTAGCCTGGTGATGGTTTTGGGTGAAAATTCTGCAGGAATTCCGGCTTTTCTATTTTCTTTCGATCCGCAAGTAGTCGCCAAAGC
>Ga0163154_10007645_pt1 | contig 12829 bp, 11 predicted proteins | sample OliLakLV19MP9P1_FD_148649 | JGI IMG/M metagenome (GOLD analysis project Ga0163154, IMG submission 148649) | Freshwater microbial mat bacterial communities from Lake Vanda, McMurdo Dry Valleys, Antarctica - Oligotrophic Lake LV.19.MP9.P1 | ecosystem: Environmental > Aquatic > Freshwater > Lake >... | reverse complement strand
CCAGCCAATGGCATTTGCCACGTATCAATGCACCCTTGGCGTGGAACCAAACAATCGGAGCCAGCAATATTATTATTGCAATCCTTGATACTGGTGTTGACGGCACCCATCCAGACCTCTTTTCGAAGATCGTACCCGGATGGAATTGTTTCACATTAACATGCATTTCATATCATCAACACCGATGGGACTGTTTTTGGTAAGCAGTCACCCAAACACTTCTTCACCAGAATATGTTCAGCAAACTTGTTCCATCACCTTTACCCACGCAGAAAGGGACATCATGTTTCCTCACACAACGTCCCCTCGGAGACTGGATAGCGGCTACAATAAATGGCAGAGACGTTTTTACTCAAACAGGACGTGTCTATCAAACGTTTGGGCAAGATGGCTTCCCACCGAGTGGCAACCCTGTGCCGGAACCGGCGTTCTACCAGATGTCCGCTTTTTTGGGCATGGGGTTGATTTGTGTGTGGCGACGACGCAAAAAAGCGTAACACTCTCGCTTTGCAAGTCCAATTGCAGTTAGCTCCAAGAGGGATGATGCTCCTACCAGGAATCATCCCTCTTTTGCTGTTTCTATTAGACCTCTTGCGTAAGTCGGGTACAAGAACGTACCCGACTCAAAAACAGCCGTCCTACGGACGAAATTCTCTTGCCTTGAGAGTGCGAAGCACGGCACGGCGGAACGAGACCTGCACGAGAAATTCATTTCGCTGGACTCTTGCAAGAGGTCTATTGAAGCACTCACTCATTCTAACTGGAGACAGGAACGGGTTCGCGTGCGTCGAGGACAACGGCTTGCTCGCTCTCAGAGACGGTTGTCTCCTGCGGCACGCGGTAGGAGAGAACACTGCTGATGCCCGGCTCCTTCATGGTGATGCCGTACCAAGTGGGGGCGGCTTCCATCGTGATCGGGTTGTGGGTGATCAGCAGAAACTGGCTGCGCTCGCTGAACTCCTTGACGATGGCGGCAAACTTCTCCACATTTGCGCCATCGAGGGGCGCGTCTACCTCGTCTAACAGCACGAACGGGCTGGGCTTTACCACCATAAACGAGAACAGCAGGGCAGTGGCGGTCAGGGCGCGTTCCCCGCCGGAGAGCAGGGCGAGATTCTGCGCTTTCTTGCCGGGAGGCTGCGCGATCACTTCGATTCCCGTCTCAAGAATGTCGTCAGGATTAGTCAAAATCAGGCGCGTCGAACCGCCCCCAAACAGCCGCGTAAACAGAATATCGAACTCCCGCTTGACCGCGTTGAACGTATCCATGAACACGCCCCGCGTGCTGTCGTCAATCTCGGCAATCGTCAGCAAGAGCGACTCGCGGCTTTTGTCGAGGTCTGCCCGCTGCTCGGTGAGATGGTCGAAGCGTTCGGTTAATCTGTCATATTCGGCAACGGCTCCCGTATTGACCTGCCCCATCGTACGCAGTTCGCGGCGCAATCGGCTGACCTCGATAGACGTGTTGCGGTCTATCTCAATGTCGTCGGGGCGAACGAGAGCCTCCTCTTTGCTGATGGTATATTCGGTCTCTAAACGCTCCACCGCTTGCGACAACTGGACTTCGAGGCGGGCAAGACGCAGCTCCGTATCGTGGAGATTTTTCGTCACGTCATTTCTCTGCCCAGTAATCTCTTTGATCTTGCCGTTGGTTTCCCAGTTGAGATTGAGCAGATTTTGACGAGCGTCGCGGGCTTCGACGAATTCGATGTCGGTGCGTTCGCGGACGTGTTTCGCTTCTGCCAAAAGTGAGAGCAGGCGTTCGCGCTCTTTGTCGGCGTCCTCGCCTTGATGCGCGGCAGCGGACTGCTGGAGCAGTTTCTGTTCGCGCTGATTTTGCAGGGAGACGAGTGTTGCCTTATCTCCCGCCAATGTGCGCGTCAAGCCTTCGCGCTTCTCCCGTAATCGGCTGACATCAACCTCAAGCGCAACGGCTCGACTCCGTGCATCATCACGTTTGACAGCAAGAGCGCGAGTTTCTGCGTTGAGATTGGCGAGGGCGTCATCTGCTATGGCGTCTTCCTGCTGCCCGGAGGAGAGTTCGAGTTCGAGGCGTTCTGCCTCTGTCGCCAACGTATCGCGCTGTGCAGTTAGGCTCTGACGCTGTGAGAGGAGTTCGGCAAAGTCGCGCTCGATCCGAACCCTGTCCCGCTCTGCCGTGATCACTGCCGCGTCTATGGCGGCACGCTCGCCGCTCAACTGCGACTCCTGCCGCGCCACTTCGCCCCGTTCCGTTTCCAAAGTCTGAACTTGCCGGGTATGCGCTTCCGTCTCGGCAGCAAGGGTTTCAATAGTCGCTTTTACCTTGGGGAGTGCCGCCCGAAGATCGTCCATCTCGCCCTTGCGCCCGACGAGATGCGCCCCTTTGCCCTGTAAACTGCCGCCCGTCAAGGCTCCTCCGGGAGTGAGCAGTTCGCCCTCCAAAGTGACGATCTTGCTCCACCCATTGAGGCGGCGCGAGGCGGCGATAGCGGTATCCATATCGTCCACCACCAAAACACGCCCAAGCAGCATTCGGGCGACTTCGGCGTACTGCGGCGCGAACGTGACGAGCGTATCCCCCACTCCCGCGACGCCCGCCGAACCCGCAACATCTCGCGCATTGAGGGAATTTCCGGGACGAAGCAGCGGCATGGGGAGGAACGTGGCGCGTCCGGCGCGATTCTGCTTGAGGAACCCGATAGCGGCTTTTGCCTCCGCTTCGGTTTCGGTCACAACATCCTGCAAACTGCCGCCAAGTGCGACTTCAATCGCGACGCGATAGGGTTCCGGCACCGTGAGGAGATCGACAACCGCCCGAAAGTGTCCCGTGATTTGCCCGCGCTTGTGAGCATTGAGGACGGCACGCACGCCCTGATAAAATCCCTCGTGATTCTCTTGAAGTTCCGTGAGTGTATTCAATCGTGCTGACTGCTCGGCGAGGGTGCGGCGTTGGGAGTCGTATTCGTTACGGAGCGTGGACAGTTCGGTTTGGGTGGCACGGAGGGCGGTTTCGTTGGCGGCGCGGCGTTCTTTGGCGTCGGTGAGCTGCGCGGTGATGTCGGCTTGCTTGTGTTTTGCTTCTGTCTCTCTCGCAGTGACTTCGGTTTGTGAAGCGTCGAGAGTGACGGCGTTCTGCTCCAATCGCTCCGAGCGTAGGAGTATATCGTTGAGCCTGTCACGAGTCGCCCGCAACGCCGCTTCTCGTGAGGCTTTTTCTTGGGCAAGGCGCATTCGTTCGCCTTGCCGCGCTTCGGTTTGGCGTAGGGCGTGCGAGACTGCCGCCTCCATTTCCTGCAATACGGCTTGCTGTGCCGACCAGTTTTCGCGCTGAACCTGCTCTTCTGTCTCGGCTTCCTCGCGCTCCTTGACGGCATCCGCGATCAGCAGTGTGACTGTGGCGATTTGCTCCGTGATGATCTGCAATTCCGTGATCAGCTGCGCCTGTGTCTTGTCGGCGTTGGCGGCGCGTTCCTGCATCAAGGTAAGAGTGCTTTGGGTGCGCTCCACCATGCTGAGGGCGTTCTGCTGAGCGAGTCGCGCCCCTTCGAGCGTGCTTTCCGCCGTGGCTAACTGTTCGCCGACTTCAACGGCAGACCGCTCCAATCGTGCCAATTCCGCATCGAATTTGAGGAGCAATTCCTGATCGGCTGTTTTCTCACTTTGTCCGGCGTAAAGTTCATAATCCGCCTTTTTGACTTCTGCAACCAACAAGCCGACTTCGATTTCGTGGAGCCGTTCCTGCAATAACAGGAAGCGACGCGCCGCCATCGCCTGCCGCTCCATAGGTTCGCGCTGTCCTTCCAATTCATGTAGAATATCGCGCACGCGCAGCAGGTTGCCCTCGGCGGATTCGAGTTTACGCAACGCTTCTCGCTTCTTCACCCGATACTTTTTGATCCCTGCCGCTTCCTCGAACAGCTCGCGTCTGTCTTCGGGGCGTGCGGAAAGAACAGCGTCAATTTCGCTCTGACTAACGAACGAATACGCGCCTTTGCCCACTCCCGTATCGAGGAACAATTCGACAATATCTTTGAGGCGGCACGGAGAATTGTTGAGAAGATACTGACTTTCGCCCGATCTATAGATACGGCGAGTTATCGTCACTTCGGCGAACGAAACGGGAAGCGTGCCATCCGAGTTGTCTACCGTGAGTTTGACTTCCGCCATACCGAGCGGCTTGCGCTTATCGGTTCCGGCGAAAATCACGTCCTGCGCGGCGTTGGCACGAAGATGACGGGAGTTTTGTTCGCCGAGAACCCACAGCAGGGCATCCACGATATTGGATTTGCCGCTGCCGTTGGGTCCAACGATAGCGGTGAGTCCGTCTCCTATTTCGATCTCCGTCTTGTCGGCGAAGGTCTTAAATCCCAGCAGTTGCAGTCGTTTGAGTTTCAAGGGTGTGTTAAGGGTGAACCGTTATCTAAAGTTTCAGCGTCTTATGCAGTCGCGCATCGAGCAAAGTCTTCACTGGACGCCAGAATTGTACCCGAACAATATCCTATTCAATAGGCAATGCAGACATATCGCAGAGTATAATAAAATACAGCGGCGTTCTTTGGTTGTGCAAAGGAAAACTCTCGTGGCATTCAGCAATTTTCAGACAATTTCCGAGGTTCAGAAAATCTATGGCATAAAATACGAGGACGGAACATTTATCGTACCTACCGGACTTGCTCCGAGTGAGGCATTTCTGAACCGAATGCGTATCGCTGTAGAAAATATCGATGTCTTTTCGTCGGAAGGTTCTCGCACGGAACTCGTCATCTCGCCGGTTCTGCTGGAGATTTACCTTAACTACCTTGGAAGATTCTCGTTTTGGATTCAGAAACCGATGAGTGCCGATCCCATACTTTCAGGCGTCCCCGATTATATTTTTGGCACAAAGTCGCCTTTAGGTAAAACCGTGCTGGAGTCGCCGCTTGTGTTGATTGTCAAAGCCAAGAAGAACGATTTCGAGCAAGGCTGGGCGCAATGCCTTGCAGAACTGGTCGCCGCGCAGAAAATTAACAATACTCCTGAAAAGCCTGTTTTCGGTATTGTTACTGACGGCGAACGCTGGCAGTTTGGCAAACTCACAGAGCAAGTCTTTACCAAAAATGCAGTCGGTTATGCCACCGAAAAGATAACCGAATTATTCGGCGCAATTGATTTTGTTCTCCAATCGTCGCTTTAATCTTCACTCCCATCACTTTGCGCCCCCGTCTTGTCGGCGAAGGTCTTAAATCTCAGCAGTTGCAGTCGTTTGAGTTTCAAGGGCGTGTCGTTGTATAAAGCTTGAGCGTTTTGTGCAATTTCGCACCGAGGAGGTCTTCCCCCGATGCAAGAATTGTACCCGAATCGCCGTCCACAAGATACAAAGTGGGAATTTCCGCGATAAGATACTGATAGGCGGGGTCGGTCTGGAACATTTTGCCGTCGTAGAACTGCGCCCACTCCATCTTTTCTGCAACGAGAAAATTCTTGACTTGAGCGGACTGCTGAGGACGATCAAGACTGATTCCCAGTATCTCGACGCCTTTGGGATGGTACTGTTTGTATGCCCGCGTCAGATTGGGCAGTTCACGCTGACAGTCGCCGCACCAAGACGCAAAGAAATAGAGCAGCACTTTTTTGCCCTTGTAATCTCCCGGAAAGTTCACGTTTTTGCCCTTGAGGGTTTTCAGTGTCAGGGGCGGCGCAGGTTTGCCATTGCGGAGATCGGGCGGGGCGGGGAATTCGGGAGCGGTTTTATCCGACGCCACAATCTCGAATTTCGTCCCGGACGGGTTCATATTCTTGATTTCATAGGTTTGACCATTGATCTTAAACGGCAGAGCCGTATCGAACTGTTCGCCGCGTTGATCGAAAGTGTTGTTGCCGTTGCGATCAATGAGCAGTTCGACGTTAGAGGTTGCGCCCTCCGCGCCGCGAAAGTCGCCGCTCGACGTTGTGTCGTGGAGCGCGGCGGGATAGACCTTGCCATTGAGAGTAATTTCACCTTTGAGCAGAGTCGCCGATGTATAATACAGGGCGTCTTTGCTGCCGGCATTATCAGGGTCGCGGGGGTCGGGGCGCATAAATGTCAGGGTGTAATTGTAACTCCAATCGGGTGCAGAAATGGGAACCGTGAGCTGCGCCCACTGCCGAACATACGCCTTGCCATCGCCGCCTTTATAGGGTTGAGATTTAACAGTGGTATTGACGACATTGGCAATTGTCTGAAAGGCGAGCGGGCTGTTTTTGTCGTCGGTGACAACAGCGATTTTGATCTTTTCTTCCCGCGTGCCGATCATGACTTCCGCGAACAGGGGCGTAACGCCTTTGTCCCGTTTGATATTGAGTGGTTGCGGAGGTGTCGGCGAAACTTTGACCATCTGCGGACGCGCCCCGCGCTCGCGGACAATGATCGGCAGGGTCTGCGGCGCAAAAGTGACGGGATCAGCATGGCACACGACAGCAAATCCTATAAAAGGGGCTGCCCCCAGCGGCACACGGACACGCTTTGCCGTGTATAGTAGAGTGTGACAAAGGTTGATTGTTGTTTTCAAGGTGATATTCATGGCATTCAGCAACTTTCAGACAATTTCTGAGGTTTTGGAAACTTATGGCATACGATACGAAGAAGCACCGTTTATCGTGCCAACAGGCAGAATGCCGAGTCCGTTCCTGCCGGAGATGCTCCAATTTGTCGGGCAAAATACCGATGTCCACGTTCGGCAGGTCGCACGCAAGCCGCTCATTGTCACGCCGATACTGCTGGAAGTCTTTCGCTCCTATAGCGATAGGCTGGTGTTTTGGGTGGACAAACCGCTTCACGACGAGAGGAAATTTGCCGGTGTCCCCGATTTTGTCTTTGCGTTGAAATCTCCACTCGGTATTCCTGTGATGGGTGTGCCGCGAGTGGTGATCATCGAGGCGAAGAAGAACGATTTCGAGCAAGGCTGGGGGCAATGCCTTGCCGAACTGGTCGCCGCACAAACAATTAACAGGGAGAATCAGAAGCCCATCCATGGGATTGTGACGGACGGAGTTGGCTGGCAGTTCGGAAGACTCCAAAATACGGTGTTTACCGAAAACAAGGGCAACTATTTCGCTCTGCACTCAATGAGAATTACGCAGCGGCAAATTCTGTTTCGGCGCGGATTGTAGGAGGCTGAAATCCTAATACGATGTCCTCACGCGGGACGCCCTGCGCGATAAGTTCGGCGGCGATGCCTTCTTCTGTCCAATCCTCTTCAATCCAAATTTGACCGTCCTCTATCCGAAGATAGAGGGTTGCCCCGTGAAGCCGTTTGGTTCCGTTCCATCCCGTGTTGAGAAGCAGATACTGATCACGCTCGGTATCAAAGGCACAAAACTGCCTCGTACCGTTGGGAGTAAATGGACGGTATCGCGCTTCTTTCTCGGTCAACAATTGCTGAATGATTTCTCAATAGTGGTCTGCCTGTTTCACGCTTCCCCACCCGCACAATGTTACCTATTGCTACGCCTCAGCGCACAACATCCAGAAACGAGCCATCAGCAAGGCGATAGATATAGAAATCGCTGTCGATGGTAAACAGGCGACGGATACCGCGATTTTCCGCGACGGCGACCAACGAAGCATCGGCTAAATCCATCGGGACATTGGCGTATTGCGCCATCAATACATCCATCCGATCTGCTTCAATTTGGGTGACGTCCACCAGCATCAAACGCCCATCGCGCCTCCAACGCCATAAGCGATCATGGAAACGATAGCCGCCGATGCTTTCGACGAGATACATAGCCTCTGTAAAGCACGCCCACGTTGTCACCAAGGGGGCTTTCGGCAATGTTTGGAGGTATGCCATACATCCGGCGTGTAAGGAATCGTCTTCGTCAATGATGGCGACAAGCGGTCCTGTATCGGTCAGCATTACAGTTTGCCTTTGTTCCGCTTTTCTACCATCAATTGAGCGAATTTCTTGCCCGTATCTTGAGACAGATTTGCACCACCGGGAACAAATTCACTGCTCCTGATTGTTCCGGCATACCCCTTGAAAAAGTCCGCCATTGTTTCGCCATCCTGCGGGAGCTCTTGGGCGGGAAGTTCGGGGAGATAACGTTGGCGCAACTCGCCGAGCAGATAGAGTTCCGGGGATGTCCCCTGTTTTTCAGCGTGTTCGGATACGACCTCTTCAATATCCGGCGGCAGTGTAATTGTGAGCATCGTGAAGTCTCCTCAAAATACAAAGAATTGTTTTGAGTATACAGCGTTTACCCAGAAAAGTCGAGGCGCGGCTGAGTGCGCTCGTCATCGGCGGCGTCGGGCGAAGCGTTGAACTGCTTGCTGAGACGGAGTCGCTGGGTCTGATAGTTCGAGCCGGGAATACTGCCATACAGCATATCGGGCGGCTCGGTACAGCGCAAAAGATGGACGCGGAACAACGGCTGACGGTCTTCGATAAAGAACGGCACATCCCGACTGCGGACTTCTAAAACTACGGCAGCGGCGGTTTCGTGTGCGGGCTTGCCTTCAATATACCCGAAACCGGAATCGAAAAATCCCGCGTAGTGCGTGCGGACTTCGCCGCTGCTGGCATCGAACGCGACCATCTCGGCACAATACGCGGGCGGCAGGCGCACCACTTCGGACGAGCGGAAAATATAGAAGTCGTCGGGTTCGAGAATGATCGGCTTGCCGTCGCCATAAAGCCTGTCCCAATGGTTGCGCCGCGCCATGCCCCGCACACGGAGATCAATGGGAGCCGTATTGCGCCGCGCCTGATAGCCGATGGTTTCGTTCTTCTGCGGCAAGTGAATCGAGAGCGTCATGCCGGAGACGGTGGCAACATCGGCGGCGTTGAGCGATTGAAGCGCGTTGCTGAGCAGAATGGTTTCGGCGTCGAGCAGGGCAATCGTCTCGGACACACTAAGGCGCGGATTGCCGACTTGGAATCGCATCTGCGCGAGGGAGTCGCCGCTTCGGACACGGATCGCAAACGAGCGCGGCACGACTTCGAGATACAGTTTGCCGCTGTAACCGCTTGGCACGCGGTCAAACGACGTGCCGTATTCCGTGACAAGACGCGTGAAGACATCGAGGCGTCCGGTGCTGCTTTTGGGATTTGCCCTGCCATACACTTCGGCGGGCAACCGCAGACCTTCGCACAGGGGAAAGAGATAAATCTGATTGCGTTCGAGAACGATTCCCTCGTCGGGAATAGCGAACGAATACCATGCGAAGCGATCCAGTTTGCGTATCATGCCGTCATCGCCGGGCAGAAAACTGCATTGCACGCGGAAGCCCGTTTTATTGAGGCGTAGATCGAGGCTGTTGGGCTGAATCTGGTCGGGCGTGAGCGGCTGTTCCGCCGCGATAATGCCGTCGGCAAACGCCGCTCGTATCCATTGGGAGGGCAAAACGCCGTTTTGCTCAGACATGGTTCGGATCGGTGACGCGCTGTTCGCGCAGAGTGGTTTTGTCTTTGGACGCGGCTTGCAATTCGGCGAGAAGCGCGTCATATTCGGCACGCGGAACCGGAACCGGAACCGTTTTGCCGGTTTTCCCGGAAAGGATAATGCCGTTGATGAGTTCGACGGCGTTCAAGCCCTCTTCGCCGGGCGCGAGAAGCGGCTCATTATAAAGGATAGCGCGGGCGAAATTCTGCGTGATGACCGCATGGTCTTTGAGAACGTGATGGGAGGACACATTCACTTCGACTTTTTCGGTTTTGGGGCTTGCCCACATCTCCGTATTTTGGGCGGTGAACTCTCGGATCGGCGCGTCTATTTGAGTGAGTTCCACCCGCCCGTTTTCAAGCAGCAGTTTGCCCCTATCGCCGCAAATCTCAAGCCGCTGGACGCCGGGCGTCTCCGTCGTGCTGGCATAGAGATAACCGTGTGCGCCATTCGCATATTCTAAAAGAGCGAAGGCTTCATCTTCCACCTCAATAGCGTGCAGTCGCGTGCGAGTTTGTCCTGTTATGGTCGCGGGAAGCCCAGCAAGCCACGTAAAGAGATCGAGTGCGTGCGGAGCCTGATTGATGAGGACTCCCCCGCCCTCGCCTTTCCATGTCGCCCGCCAGCCGCCCGAATCGTAATATGCCTGACTGCGATACCAGCCCATGATCAAACTCGTGCGGTAAATTTCGCCCAAGGCTCCGCTTTGGACAATCTCGCGTGCGGCAAGACTCGCAGGTTCGGAGCGCATCTGGTACATGACGCTGAAGAGTTTGCCTGACGCTTTTGCCGCCGCAATCATCTTATCCACTGCGCCGACTGTCACACCGAGGGGCTTCTCCGACATGACGTGCAAGCCGAGTGCGAAGGCTTCTTCTGCAATCGGAGGATGATAGTAGTGCGGAGTCGCGATTATCACGGCGTCCACGAGTCCGCTTGTGAGCAGTTCACCGTGCGTGGCAAAGGCGGGAACGCCGCACTTTGCTTCCATCTCGCTGCGGGTTCGTGCGTCGGTATCACATATCGCCGTGAGTTCGGTTTCCGGGATGTTGGGAATCATCGTGCAATGTCCTGATCCCATGCCGCCCGTTCCAATTACGCCTATTCTGACTTTGTCCGCCATGCTGTGCCTCTTCGCTCAAAAATAGAAATCCGGTCTATGTTTCGACGAAGAAGGAACAATTTCCTGCCTCTCATCGAAGAGAGGGGGCGAATCAATTTTAGGGCAGCCGGGTGTTGAAAACACCCGTCAGGAAAAAACAAGCGTCTTTCAGACGCACACTCCCGAAACTCTTCGCGTCTGAAAGACGCTTGTCCTTTGGGGTTCCGGGTACTTTCAGTACCCGCACAACCTCTACTGCCCTAAATTTGATTCGCACCCTCGAAGAGAACAAACGAATATCAGAGAACATTTTTGGCGCATTCCGCACAGACGTAATTCAGTGCGCCGAGCAATTTGGGCATATCTCCCGTCGTAAACAAATTCGACTCAAAAATTTGATTGGTGTGTGTCAGTTTATAAAAAACCCAGCCTTATCCATTGCTGACGATACCATAAACCTCAATGTTGGTCTGATTCTGGTGAATAAGCCATTGGCACATCACCATTTCCGCGACACATTGAATTTGCCCTTTATCGAAGTTATCGCGTTTCGCTTTGGCAAATGCGGCAGGGAAATCAGGCGAGAAGGAAAAATCGGCGCATTATTTCCGGCAGTGGGTCAATCAAGACCGGCGTCCTGCCCCCTCGAAACTCTTTCCTCTTTCCTCACGAGGCTTGCTGCCGGAAATCCGTGCATTCTCTCGTAAAATCGCACAGGAAGAAGCTCAATCAGCGACTTCGGCGCGGGTCTTCAAGCAGATTGGGTCATTGGATTGGCGTTCCAAGCACGGCACGGCAACGCAGTTGCCCCCAGCAGAGGAATTCATTCCGCTGGGTTAAAGTAGGGCATGGGATGGATTGGTTTTTAACGACCTAACGACCCAATCGCCCAACTTCTCAGCGTTTGAGTTTTGGGGCGGATTGCGGCGTGGTAGTCGCGCCCTGCATCGTTGGTGTATTGCCGTTCCATTTCAGGCGGTCAATCCACATGGATCGCCCTATCGGATTGGAACCATAGCGCGGTTCGTTCTGGGCGTCCCACCCGTGATAGATCATCCACCACTCACCGCTTGGCAGCGTGATCAGGGTTTGGTGACCGGGACCATACGTACTGTCGGCAACGGTTTTGACCAATGGCGCGGCGTCTTTGACATATTGCCCGGTGAGGCACGACGCTACCGAATGCCAGACCGAATAGTTCGCATCGGGCTTGTTGGATTGAAACCAGCCTGTCGAATAAAAAAGATGATACTTGCCGCCGCGCTTGATCAGCGTTGGGGCTTCCGTGACGCCTTTTTCGACCTCGCGATCCGGCTTCATCAACTCCACCCGCTCCCCGACAACGGCAAGCATATCGGACGCCATTTTCCGCAGGACGATTCGGCGCGGTTCTTCTTCAGAATAAATTAGATACGGTGTTTTGTCGGAGTCTATGAAAATGGTCGCGTCGATCACGCCGACCTTGTTATCATCACCGCGCACCAAAACTGCCCGATGCACGAACCCTGACAGTGGATTATCCGAAGTGGCAACCGCAATATCATGCTTTTTTGTTACGGGATTTTCTGCCGAGTAAGTCATATAGAATGTGCCGTTACGCTCCAAAACTTCGGGCGCCCAATAATGAATCTCCGACCAATCCGGTTTGAATGCAACGCCTTTGTGCGTCCAGTTGACCAAATCCGGCGACTCCATGACCTGAAAGCCTTTGTGTCCGCCTGTTTCGGTGGCGTAGGCATAAAACTTGCCTTTGTAGGGCAATACAAACGGATCGGGGAAATCTTTGTTCCAAACCGGGTTGGTATAGGTGGTGGGTTTGGCGGTCATAGGGACGAATCCTGAGAGCGGGAACAGCAGGGTGAATAGAAGCAGATACTTCATTGTCAGTCTCCAATTTTTCTTGCTGTCCAAAATCCATCGAGGGATTATGCCTCGGCAAAAGAGGGTTTTCCAGTGTCTGTTGAGTTCGGCGATTTTGAGCAGAGCGAGAGCATGACTTCCTGTGGCATTCCAACTCATGCCTTTCTTCTTCTGCCGCATTCCCACGACTTGGTCTACTGCCTTCTCCATCCGTCCACTGCCAATGGGTCTGCCCGCTCTCTGTCGTCGCCCGTTTGCTCGCCGCAATCACGGATTGCGAAGGTCCGCGCACGCCGTTTTTAATTCCTTGTTGGGCAGGATAAAACGTCGCAAAGCCCGGCTCACTTCCTGCGTCACAGTGCAGTCGCAGAAAGAGAGCCGCGTTGTTTTTGTTGGCGACAGCGGCACGGTCTTCATTGGCGATATTGGCGTCCCGATTTGGTTTTGCCACAACAACGGTGATCCCGCTTTTTTCCAGTTCTG
>Ga0163154_10007644_pt1 | contig 12831 bp, 11 predicted proteins | sample OliLakLV19MP9P1_FD_148649 | JGI IMG/M metagenome (GOLD analysis project Ga0163154, IMG submission 148649) | Freshwater microbial mat bacterial communities from Lake Vanda, McMurdo Dry Valleys, Antarctica - Oligotrophic Lake LV.19.MP9.P1 | ecosystem: Environmental > Aquatic > Freshwater > Lake >... | reverse complement strand
CTCGCGCGGGTGATTATCATATTTGAAGCGTTGGTCATATTTATGGCGTTTTTCATCATCAGGAGAACCATCCCACCATGTTTCATCACCAAAATCGGGCGCATTCTCAAATGCACCGTATTGGGCGTATGTCACCAAGTAACGACTCATGTAAAATTCTGGCAAATATAGGGTGTGGGCAGGTTTTTCTTCATCGCTTCGTCCAGAATCATCACTGCCCATCGTGAAGTCACCGGCTGGGATAAGACACCATACCATAGCGGGCAATGGCATTTTATAGGTATGAATGACCCCAACACCCGGTCGTGGGTCGCCAATAGCGCTCAGTCTATGCCCAATGATGAGCCGTCTGGCGGGTGGCGTTTTGGGAATTTCAATTTCACGCAACAAGCGCGTTGCTTCTGGCTCGATAAAATCGTGTTCAATTTTGCTTAAGGTCGGATTTTGGCGGGCTTGCATGACATACACCAATTGCAACCGTTCATGATTCCAGCGCAAAAAGTCGGGATGACCTTTGTGATTCCATTCGTGCGCCGCATTTTTCACCTGTCGGAGCAAAATGAGGTCTTCTTGCGACTCGGCAATCCAATCTTTGAGCGTGTCCCAACTGCGGAATAAGGCTTCATGCGCCACTTCTACCTCATCATCATGCTCACCTTCACCCATGACCAACAACCGCGACTTGGCAAAGGCATCAATGAAGGTGTGTTCGGTTTCATCAAACCGCCCAAAGGGTGAGCGTTGGCGGGTAGCGGTGCCACGTTCATCTACCTCGACTAATTCTTTGAATACGCGCCCCAAAATGTGCTTTTTATCGTCATCGGCATAGGGCAATTGAGCATAAATGGCTTGTGCGCGTTTGCCAATCGCCCCAGAAACACCACCGAGTGCCTCATAATCGGCAAAGGTGATGCGGTTATCGCCGCGCTTATCGGCAATTTGATACAGTTCATCCAGTGTATAAGCCAAAAGTGCCAATGCGCCTGCTGTATCACCCGTATCGGCAAGGAGTTGTTCGGGCAAGCCATCATCGAATATCAAATTGGCGCGTTCTGCGGGGCGGGTTATCATGCGATACAACGCGCCACCCGCGGGGGCAGATAGCGGATATGACCCATTTTGAAGCAATTCCGATAGGGTATTATTGTCTACGGCACGATGATAAAAATCGGATCGCATGGTGATGACCACTCGCGCCCGCGGATGCTTGCATAAAGAATCCACCATGCCAATGAATGGGTCAACTGTAGCGGGTGTTACGCCCGTGAACAGTTCCTCAAATTGGTCTATGAAAAACAGAATTTCTGCCCATGGGGGTGATTTTTCGAGGGCGCTGTCTAAAATGGGGATGAGGGCGTGTGGCGATTGCATCATATCCTCGATGAATATCGCTTTTAGCCGATTAATTTCAAATGCCGATGGTTTGATATGTGGGAATGTTTTGATGAGCGCATTGAAAAGCGCCTCAAACGGATGTTTATCTGCGCCAGGGGTAAATTGCACCACCGCCCAATCTTTACTGCCTGTGTGTTCGGTGCTGATGGCATTGGCACGTAGACGGGGGATGAGTCCTGCGCCGACCAGCGATGATTTTCCGCTACCCGATGCGCCAATCACCCCCACAAAATGATGTGCCTCGCTCACCCGTTTGACCAAACTATCGGTTTCACGTTCCCGCCCAAAGAAAATATCTTCATCATCGGGTGTAAAGGAGCGTAATCCAGGGAAAGGTGAGCCACGCCATAACTCGGTCTTAAATTCGATGGATGTGCCATCGGCAACCTTTGGCACGGGTGGTTTTTCTGGAATGGGAGATTTTTCATGCCGTTGGAGCAACTTTAGCACAATGGCTTCCAGATGATTTTCGATTGATTCGCGGAAATGGGCAGGTGATGTATAGGCATTAACACCCCGCCGAATCGCACCTGAATGAGAATCAAAGAACACATCCCCTTTCAGAAATTTTTTGAGGGTGCGATATTGCAAATGGGCATCATCGTCATCGGGGTCAATATCGGGTTTTTCGGTGCGGTGATAAATAAGGGTGTGTGGCGGATTATCACAATTGAGCGCATCTAGCAATTCATACTGTGTCCCAGAGAGATACGGTGTGCCGTGCATGGTGAAGGATGTCCCCATGCGCGAATAAAAAATCGTAATCACAATGTCACATTCAGACGGTTTGGGCAACCCGGCATCTATCGCTTCTTGGGGCGACATGGTGGCTAACATGGGCGTATCGGCTCCCGGTTTATCCCATGCTATCACCCGAAAGGTAATTTTTTCACGGAATGAGGGGCGATTCGGCAGGCGGTCTAATGCCTCTAAGACGGCTTTACGCTCATCATTCACATCGCCTGGTGATGATAAAAAAACGCGCAACGACAATACATTTTCTGGCATAAAATACCCCTTTAACGGCTCACAGATTATGCCTGTCTATTATAACGCAACAAATTATTAATGCAAAGCTATTGCGTCCATCTGGACATGACCTCATGCCTCATTTTTCCGATACCGATAATAGGCGGCACATGCCCCTTCACTGCTGACCATCGTCGCGCCCAGTGGGTGTTCGGGGTTACAGCGCACCCCAAAGGCGGGGCATTGGTCGGGTTTGATGAGTCCCTGCAACACCGTTCCACTCATGCACTCACTCGCCACCTCACTTTTTGGCTGTGCCATGCCAAAGCGATTTTCTGCGTCATAATCGGCATATTCTGGACGCAATCCCGCGCCACTCATCGGAATTTCGCCAATGCCCCGCCAACGCCGATTGGTCGGCATAAATACGCGCTCCAATAACGACTTGGCGGGGATATTACCCGCTTGTTGCACCGCCCGCGCATACTGATTTTCCACCTCTGCCCTGCCCTCTTCCAATTGGGCGACACACATGGTAATCCCCTGCAAAATATCGAGTGGCTCAAAGCCCGTCACCACAAATGGCACACCGTATTTTTTGGCGATAGGGATATATTCGTCATAGCCCATGACCGTACACACATGCCCCGCCGCCAAAAACGCATTCACACGGCGTTCTGGTGCAGATAAAATCGCCTCGACTGCGGGCGGCACAAGCACATGCGCCACCAACAGCGAAAAATTGGTCAATCCTTCACTTTTGGCGATATGCACCGCCATCGCCGTAGCGGGGGCAGTCGTCTCGAATCCCACCGCAAAAAAAACGACTTGCTTATGGGGATTATTCCGCGCCAGCGCCACCGCATCCATCGGTGAATACACCATCCGCACATCCCCGCCAGAGGCTTTGGTCGCCAATAGGTCGGTGGATGACCCTGGTACACGCATCATATCCCCAAATGAGGTCATGATGACGGTGGGGTGCATGGCGATTTCGATGGCTTTATCAATCAATTCGATGGGTGTCACACACACAGGGCATCCGGGTCCGTGTAGGAGTGTGATTTGTTCTGGTAACAGCGTATCTATCCCAAATTTGAGGATGGCGTGTGTTTGTCCGCCACACACCTCCATAATCGTCCAGTCGCGGGTGGTGATTTTGGCGAGTAACTCGGCGTATTCATGCGCCAATTGCGGGTCACGGTATTCATCCATATAGCGCATCAGCCACCACTTTCTGGATTGAGTTCATCCAACTCGCCCATCTGACGCAAATAATCAAATACCTGATGCGCTTCGGCTTCGTCTACGATGTTAAGGGCAAATCCGACATGCACCAGCACATAATCATCTACCTTTGCCTCTGGCACATACGCCAAATTTGCCTCTTTGATAATCCCGCCAAAGCTAATTTTGCCTGTGCGGGTGAATGGGTCATCGCCCATGATACTAATGATTTTACCCGGTACGGCTAGGCACATGATGTTGCTCCTTTTTATATGATGATACACCCAAAATTTGCCCCAAACACACGCCACCATCACCCGTTGGCACTTGGCTATGCCAATAGGGAGAAAATCCCGCCTCACGCAAGCCATAAATTGCCCCTTCCAGCAGAGGTTTGTTCATAAAGCACCCGCCTGTGAGCATCACCCGCTTTTCGCCGATGTGGTGCGCCATCTGGACAATCATCTCTATTAGGGTAGCATGGCATTTTTGGCTCATCACGGTTTTGAGGATATTGGCGCGACTATCTGCCATGAGTGCTGTGAGCATGGCATGGGGATGGATGATATGCGTGCCGTTTTCGGTGATGATGTCGAAGGGATAGGGTTCTAACCCCACATGGTCAGATACCGTAGGGACACGATATATCGTATCCAAAATGGACGGGATTGGCGGGATTTCGGACGGCATATATGCCGTCCCTACAGTATATGATGCGGATGGGTGGGGCGAAATTGCCAAATTTTCTAGCATCACCGCCGCTTGTGCCTCGTGGCTCATGACATGGCACACGTCTATCACCGATGCCACCGCATCAAACAACCGTCCCATGCTACTGGTCATGGGGCAATTCACGCCTTTCATCAGCATCTGACGAAAAATAGCGCGTTGTGCGGGTGAAAATTGGCGCACAGGGGCGAAATTTTCATCGTCAAAAATCGCATCCCCCAACAGGCTATACAGCCATCCGAGCGCCGTTTTACGCGGTTCTATCACCGCACTATCCCCCCCAATCAACGGAAACGGGCGCAAATGCCCCACCCGCGCATAGCCATCGGCAGAAATTCGCAAAAATTCCCCGCCCCAAATGGTGCCATCGTCACCAAACCCTGTGCCATCCCACACCACCGCCAACGCGGGGAGCGCCACGCCGTTTTCTGCCATACACGATAGCGCATGGGCATAATGGTGTTGAATTTTGCTGATGGGCAGGCGGGTTTGCTGGGCATACGCCGTAGACGCATAATCTGGGTGGGTATCACAGATGATTTTCTGCGGATGGATGTCGAGCATGGCGGATAAATCGGTGATGGTGCGCTCAAACTGGTCACGAGCTTGCGGTGTGGATAAATCACCGATGTGCTGGCTGATGAACACCTCATCCCCACGCCCTAACGCGATGGCATTTTTTTGGTGTGCGCCAACTGCAAGAGTAATATCCGTTATTCCCCCTGTAGGGACGCAATACATCGCGCCCAATACGGACGACATATATGTCGTCCCCACAGACCCTTGTGTGGAAGGATGGTTTTTTTGTTTCCCCTCTCCACCCTGTGGGGAGGGGGTTAGGGGGTGGGGATAAATCTTTATCGGCAGTGGTGCATAGCCCCGCGCACGCCGTATCATCATCACGCGCCCCGCCATGACGCGCACCACCGAATCATCCACAGGACGCACAATGGGACGGTTATGCACGACAAACAGGTCGGCAATCCCCGCCAAACGGATGATTGCTTCGTGTTCGTCAATACAAATCGGCTCATCGTGACGGTTGCCACTGGTCGCCACAAGCGGAAATCCACAGGCGGATAATAGCAGGTGATGGAGGGGTGTATAAGGAAGCATCGCGCCGAGTGTGGGGTTGTAGGGGGATAGAAAATCTGCCCCTGCGAATGGTCGTTTGTAGGGACGCAGGCAACCATGCCGTCCGCGTCTGTGGACACGCTGTATCGTGTCCCTACGGCTGGTGATATATGAGGGGTGGGGATATTTTTTCTCCAACAACACAATTGGCGCTTCTACGCTCATCAACGCGCCCCGCGCCACCTCATCCACCACACACCACGCCTCAATATGCGCCAGTGTGGGGAACATCACCGCCAACGGCTTATGGGGGCGGTGCTTGCGAATCCGCACATGGTGGATTGCCTCATGATTGGTCGCATCTGCCAGCAGATGAAACCCGCCAAGCCCCTTGAGCGCAATAATTTTGCCCATCCGCAAGGCATCGGCACACGCAAGTATCGCGTCATGCTGTGTGGCAAGCACACGCCCATCGGCATCCCATAAGGCAATATGCGGTCCGCACACAGGACAGGCAATCGGTTGGGCATGAAAGCGCCTGTCTGACGGGTTATCATATTCTTTTTGGCAATCGGCACACATCACAAAATCACTCATGGTCGTATTGGGGCGGTCATAGGGCAAATCGGTCATCATGCTATAACGCGGTCCGCAATGGGTACAATTAATGAATGGATACCCATATCGCCGATTATTGGGGTCAGTCATCTCGCGCAGACAATCGTCACAGACGGCTAAATCGGGTGGGATATGCGCGGTTTTTGCGCCATCCTGCTGGCTAGGGCGGATGATAAAATCGGTATCGCCTTGTATGGGGATTGGGTGCATTTCGTGATGAGAAATATGTGCGTGCGGGGGCAATTCGGTGATGAGGCGGTGATAAAACAGGTCAATAGCGGTATTTTCTCCCTCAATTTCGACGATGACCCCCTGCGCCGTATTACACACCCACCCCGTTAATCCACCGTCATGCGCCAGCCGATACACAAATGGGCGAAAACCCACCCCCTGCACAATGCCTTGTGTGATGATATGGGCGCGGATGGTCATGAAGCACACATCCCGCGCAAAAATGCCACCAATAAATCTACTTTTGCCATGACTGCATCGGATAATCTTTCCCCCACGCCAAAATCTTCCCCCGTGATGGTAATGACGACGGTGAATGGCAACATATTGTATAACCAGTTGGTCATGCCCAATAATCCTTGTGGCGATAAGTGATGGGTCATGGTGGGCGCATCGGCACAGGCGACAATCGGCGTGATACGCACATCACCCACATCACCGTCTACGCTGGCATCCACCAAAATGACCGTATCTGCCAACGACATGGCTTCGCTCAATTCGGGTGTGAGCTGATGCACTGCCATGCACGTCACATCGGGCAAATTGAGCGATTGCACCGCATCCACCACCGCCCATCCCACCCTGTCATCACGCCGTAGCGGATTGCCATAGCCGATGATGAGTTTCATGGTTTAGCCCCTATCCCCTCTGCCCCATTATATGGCGTGTGGGGATAAAAATGGGCAAATTTCTGTGCTACGGCAGGCGGTGAACCACCTGCCTGTGTCACCAAAACCCCATAAATGGGGTTGGTCTGCCGATTTTGTGGGTCAGATTGGCACACGGTAGTGGCATGATATATCATGCCACTACGCCATACCGATTTTTGGTGATGAAAACAGGCTAAACAACCCCGTTCACGGGGATTTAGGGGTGAGGTCAACTGTTTCATCCGCGCTTGACCGCGCGCACAACCTCACCGGTGGGTGCGACCATCTCGATATGCAACGGCATTTGACCAATGGCGTGTGTGGAGCAACTCAAACACGGGTCAAAGGCGCGAATCACCGCCTCGACACGGTTGAGTACCCCCTCAGAAATATCATCCCCATGAATATAATGGCGTGCCACCTGCAAAACACCCCTGTTCATGGCAAGGTTATTGTTGCCTGTGGCGATAATCAGGTTTACATTGCGGATGAGTCCATTTTCATCAATGGTATAGTGATGCAACAACGTCCCACGCGGGGCTTCACTGATGCCAACGCCTTCATAGGCATTGGGCGATGCCAGCGCGTGAACGTGTGGCGATAAAATATCGGGTGACTGGAGCAACTGCTCAATCCGTTCCACGCCATACAACATTTCTATCAGGCGGGCATAATGATAATGGAAGGAACTTTGTCGTTCTGCGGACGACATCGCCTTAAATTGGGATAATTCTTGGTCTGCCAAAAGTGTCCCCGCATGACTGACGATATTCAGGCGCGAGAGCGGTCCCACCCGATAAATGCCATTGGGATAGCCTCTGGGTTTGTAGTATGGCGATTTGAGATACGAATACGGCTCAACCGCCTCACCGATGGTCTCTTGATAATGATATTTATCCACCGCAGGGGCGAGTATCGCGCCGTCTTGGTCTATGATTCGCAGATTGCCCTCATAAAATTCCAGCGCATCGCTATTGGTTACAAGCCCCATGTGCAGGGTAGGGAAATTGGCAAAAACCCGAATTTCATCCTCAAATTGGGGCAATTTGGCTTTGAAGGCGGTCAATGCCGTGAGAACGAATTGCTTTGCCTCTGGTATCATCGCCAAAATTTGGTCACGGCGTTCTGCGGTGAGAGGGTCTGTGACACCCCCTGGGACAATCCACGCGGGATGAATCCGTTTGCCACCCAAAATTTCGATGACCTGTTGCCCAAATTGACGCAGACGCACCCCACCCCGCGCCAATTCGGGATGGGCTTGTGCCACGCCAAAAATATGACGGGCATCGGGGGCGCTATCCATCCCCAGTAGCAAATCGGGTGACGATAGATAGAAAAAACTGAGCGCGTGCGACTGTACCATCTGCGCCAAATTCACTATCTGGCGCAATTTCACCGCCGTCTCTGGAATCCGCACTGCCAATAATTCATCACACGCTTTGGCAGAGGCAATCAGATGGCTAATGGGGCAAATGCCACAAATCCGCGCCATGAGCGAGGGCATTTCACGGAAGGGTCGCCCTTCTGCGAGGGTCTCGAATCCGCGAAATTGTGTCACATGAAATTGAGCATCGCTCACTTCACCCGCATCATCAAGATATAGCGTGATTTTGGAGTGTCCCTCAATGCGGGTTACAGGGTCTATGGTGATGGTTTTGGTCATGAAAGACTCCTATCATTAAAATATTTTTAAGGCAAAGCGCCCCACCCCTATTAAATGGATGGACTGTAGGGGCTTGCCATGGCAAGCCCCATATACGGATGCAAAGCGCCCCACCCCCCTCCCCACTACGTTGAGAGAGGGCTTGTACGGACGTGATTAAAGGTTTGTCCGTAGTTCATTTCGATAAGTTGCCCCGCCTATGGCTCAAAGCCCTGGGCTAGTCGCCTTTGAAGCCCACTGAAGGGGCTTATTTTTACCCAATTTTGAGGGTAAAAGCCCATTTTAGGGCGGGTTTTAGCGCCTTTAGTGCGCTTGATGCGACTAGCTAGAGGCTTTGAGCCTCTAGCGATGCCAAAATGTACGAGAAAAACTGGCAAAAGACTAAAAATATAACTACGGACACGCCTTATATGCCGTCCACTGGCTGGGGGGATAGGGGATATTTTTCCGTATCACCCAAATTTCGCATTGATAATGGGGATATTCCCCGCCAGCAACGATAAAATCACCTCGGCTATCAGACCCGCTGGTGGCGGACACCCTGGGATATGCACATCTACCATCACCACCTGATGCACAGGGCGCACTTTTGCCAGCAACGGCGGAATATTAAAGGTCGGCGTACCTGCATTTTCACTCACCAAATCGGTATAGGCACGGTTATAAATTTGGGCGATGGGGAACATATTTCGCATGGCAGGCACATTGCCCGTCACTGCACAATCGCCCAACGCCACTAACACCTTTGTATGAGCGCGTACATGACGAATTTTATGCAGGTCGTCCTCATTGCTCACCGCCCCTTCGACAAGGGTAACGTCCACCATAGCGGGGAAAATTTTGTTGTCTACCAACGGGCTATACACCAATTCGATTTTATCCGCCAAATCCAGCAATAATTCGTCTATATCCAAAAAAGACATGTGGCAACCCGAACAGCCATCTAGCCAAACGGTCGCAATTTTCGCTTTGGTCATCGCTCATTCTCCCGTATGGTGGAGAAATACCGCAAAAAGTGGGTATCTTTTTCCATTTCGGCAACCGCTTTACTCTTTTTGAATAGCGCCCCTGTGGGACACACATTAATGCACTTGCCACAACTGGTACAATTCACCGATTCGCCCCACGGCTGGTTTAATTCGGTGATGACCTTACTGTTAATCCCGCGTCCACTCACATCCCAAATATGCGCCCCTTCAATTTCATCACAGACGCGCACACATCGCGTACATAAAATGCACCGATTATGGTCTATGGCATACCGATAATGCGAGGCATCCACTTTTTTTGGTGGATTAAGTGCCTCTAGCGTGTTGTAGGTCATGCCCAATTTTTGCGCCAACCACTGTAACTCGCAATGCCCATTGACCACGCACACCGCGCAGACATGATTGCCCTCTGCAAATAACATCTCTAAAATCAGCCGCCGATAGCCCTGTAGTCGCTCAGAATCGGTGCGAATTTCCATGCCTTCTTGGGGGACAGTGGCGCACGCCGCCATTGGGTTGGGGTTGCCCTCAATTTCGACCACGCACAATCGGCACGCGCCCACAAACGAGAGTCCCTCTAGGGCGCATAGCGTGGGGATAAAAATATTACGCTCACGGGCGACCTCTAAAATCGTCTGTTCATCGGATGCGCTCACATCTATACCGTTTATTTTGAATGTCTTAGCCATGTGTGCCTTCCATTTCGCTCATGGTGTCGCTCATACGGGCTTCGTATTCATCCCGAAAAAATCGGAGTGTGCTGACCACCGCATTGGGCGCAGATTGTCCAAGCCCGCATAGGCTGGTGTATTTCACCATATCACACAGGCGCTCTAGCAGGTCTAAATCGGCTTGTGCGCCATGATATTCGCTAAATTTAGTGAGGATATGGTGCATTTGCACCGTCCCCACCCGACACGGAATACACTTTCCGCACGATTCTGACATGCAAAATTCCATGAAGAAACGGGCGACATCCACCATAGACGAGGTATCGTCCATAACAATCATCCCGCCAGACCCCATCACGCTGGATAGTGCCTTGAGCGATTCGTAATCCACAGGCACATCGAGATGTTCGCTGGGGATACATCCGCCAGAGGGTCCGCCCGTCTGCACCGCCTTAAATGTCCTGCCGTCTGGGATGCCACCGCCAATTTCATAAATAATGTCGTGTAGGCTGATGCCCATCGGCACTTCGATTAAGCCGATATTATTGATTTTTCCTGATAATGCAAAGACCTTCGTGCCTCTGCTCCGTCCCACGCCGATACCCGCAAACCAATCACCACCCTTGCGGATAATGGGCGCGATATTGGCGAATGTCTCCACATTGTTGATGAGAGTCGGGTAGCCCCATAACCCACTTTCGGCGGGATATGGCGGACGCGGGTGCGGTGTGCCACGCTTGCCTTCGATAGATGCCATGAGCGCAGTTTCTTCGCCACAGACAAATGCCCCCGCCCCTAGCCGTACCTCGACATCAAAACTAAACGGTGTGCCAAAAATATTTTTGCCTAGCAATTTATTTTTTTCGGCTTGGCGGATAGCTTTATTGATGCGTTCCACCGCCAAAGGATATTCTGCCCGCACATATACATAGCCATACGATGCACCAACGGCATACGCGCCAATCGCCATGCCTTCTAACACACGATGCGGGTCGCTTTCCATGACATTTCTATCCATAAATGCGCCTGGGTCGCCTTCATCGCCATTGCATACGACATATTTGGTGGCGTTGGGCGTTTTTGCGACCGTACTCCATTTGAGTCCAGTCGGATACCCCGCCCCGCCTCGTCCGCGTAAACCACTGGTGGTTATTTCGTGGATGAGGTCGTTGGGCGATAATTCCGTGAGCGCCTTTGCCAGCGCGGAATAACCATCGTGGGCAATATAACTTTCGATGTGTTCGGGGTCAATAATGCCCGAATTTTCATTCACAATTTTGAGCTGGCGGGTAAAAAATGGCGCGGATGTGTCACAACGGAGGCGCTCTATCGGCTCATCGCCCAAACTATCAATAATGGCGGTGGCATCGTCTGCGGTGACTTGTTGATATAACACATTGGCGGGGTCTATGCTCACCAACGGTCCCGCACCACATAATCCCATACAACCGACCCCCATCACCAAACAATGTTGTTTGCCTTTGGCGGTGGCATGTTGTTCGAGCGCCTCTTTAACCGCCTCGCTACCAATCGAAAGACAGCCTGTGGCAGTGCAAACACGGGCGCGGTGGACATATTGCGCCTCTTTTGCTTGTTCTTGTTGGGCAATATTAGTAAGTTCATCCATGTCCATCGGTTATTATCTCCTCAACTTTGGCGATCACGCCATCTTCGGTGAGGCGTGGCGCGACCACGTTATCTATCACGCCTGCGGGTGCTAACCCACATGAGCCGATGCACCGCGCCGTCATCAACGACAAGGCATTATCGGCAGTGGTCTGCCCCACCGCCACATCAAAATGCTCGCTGAGGGCGCGTAAGATTTGGTCACTGCCTTTGATATAGCACGCTGTCCCCAAACACACCACACACGTATGCTTGCCACTCGGTTTGAGAGTGTAAAAATGATAAAAAGTCGCTACGCCATACGTTTTACTGAGGGGGACATGCAACGCCGATGAGACGTAGCGCAATGACGCTTCATCCAAATAACCAAAAGCCTGTTGCACACTGTTGAGCGTTTCGATGAGGGCGCGGGGCGCGTATCCGTGTCGGCGCATCGCGGCATTGATAATCCGCCACCGCTTATCATCACTTGGGGGGTCTATGGGGGGAGCTTGTGTTCTCATTATCACCTCGCAGAATAGAGATGTTACCTACTGTTAATTATGCAACATTTCACATATAAATAACGGTGATAAATGTCAGGAAATAGCAATGTGACGTGTCATGATTGTGCAGGGGGTGGGGGATATTATAGAGTAACGATTTTAAATTCAAATGATTTCAATCAAAGGCAACAAACCTGCGGACGCGATATAAGGCTTGTCCGTAGTTAAAAAGACAAAATATGATAAAAATAGCGTGTATGTTGCCTGCCGACAGGCGGTGAACCACCCGTCTGACCCTCTGAAACCCCGTGAATGGGGTTGTTTTGCCTATTTTCATCACAAAAATGGGTATGGCGTAGGGGCTTGCCATGGCAAGCCCGATTTTTACGGTTGGTTGCGGGGGGTTTGCCATGGCAAACCCCCCTTAATGGAGAACCGAAAACAAATTCATAGGATTATGTCAATAACGCATCATTAAACGTGTTTTCACCCCACCCCCAACCC
>Ga0163154_10007639_pt1 | contig 12834 bp, 10 predicted proteins | sample OliLakLV19MP9P1_FD_148649 | JGI IMG/M metagenome (GOLD analysis project Ga0163154, IMG submission 148649) | Freshwater microbial mat bacterial communities from Lake Vanda, McMurdo Dry Valleys, Antarctica - Oligotrophic Lake LV.19.MP9.P1 | ecosystem: Environmental > Aquatic > Freshwater > Lake >... | reverse complement strand
CATCAGAATTATTGAAAAAGGCGAGTGAGCATCACGAATGGGAAGAATTTTCGCGCATCCGCCTGGCCGAAGGTGGCGATCTGCGCAAATACTATCCGCTCACGGAAGAGGCCCGTGCCGAATACGAGGAATGGAAAAAAGCCCAAGGGAAATAGCTGGAGGGCCAGAGCCTAAGTTTGGCCAAACTTAGGCTCTGGCCCTTTATAAATTTCAATTCTATTCTTAATGGGTCAAGCGCCCTACAAATGATTCTCCGGATCAGCCCAGAAATAGGTTTCGGTGTTGAGCAAATGCTCATCGCCAGTGGTATCATCAAGAGGCATCTCTTCTAGATAGTTATGGATGCCTTGCTTGACAATGACTAACGCGGGAATTTCACCTAGAATACCAATCATAGGCAGTTCCGTGGCCCAAATGTCAAGAATCTGCTTAAAAAGTTCGTTGCGATTATCTTCATCCGACTCGACTGCAATCTGCTCCCAAATCTTCCAGATGTTACGAATCCAGTGATCAGCAGGCGGTTCTTCGGCGTTGGCATCGTCCGGCGTATCGCGCCACTTGCCCCATGCTACTGCCCACGGGCGGTCAATTACAGTCCCCAAGAAGATTCCGGGCGAGACCAGCGGCAAGACAGTGCGATCACCACCCCACCATGCCGCTTCGATCGCGTTGGCTTTCACGTGCTCTTCATAAAGCGAGCGCTCGACGCCTTTGTAAACCGCTTTGACACCTACATCCGCAAAGTATTTGATCACCTGTAGTACTGCGTCTTCGTCTGGTGTGCTAGGTTCTACCGTACCCTCAATAATGAAGCTCAATACCTCACCACTGTTGTCTTTCCACCTACGGAAGCCATCGCTAGAGCGCTCTATATAGCCGGCAGCATCCAGCAAGGCATTGGCGTTTACCGGGTCATACGCAATGTGTGCATTGGAGAGTTTCGGGTAATATTGCGGCGATAGGCTGAGTGGACTGTATTGACGTGGGGTAGTTAGACCGTCGTAGATCAGTTCATTGATAGTTTTGCGATCAACAGCCAACGAGAGACCCACGCGCACATCACGGTTGTTAAAGAACTCGCGTAGCCGCTTATTTTTAGTCGTGTGATTAGGCTGCATTGCCAGATGATTGGCACTAGGGCTTACGTAGACCTTATAAGCACCTTCCGCTTCGTGCTCCTTAAAAAGGGTAAAATTAGCAACGTTTACATGGCGCGCCTGAAAGTCAATTTTACCCCTAATGATCCATAGGTTGAAGAGATCGACATTCCCTAACCAGTGATGATTCACCCGATCCACATACGGCAGTTGATTGCCCGCGTTATCCACAGCAAAAAAATAGGGGTTGCGCGCCATGATGAATAACTCTTCAGATAGCACATTTTGGGCGATCCAGGGGCCAACACTGGGTTTTTCGGGGTTAAGATGCCACCAACCGCGGTTGGTATAGTATTGATCCCAAGTTTCTACCCCGGCCTCCTTGACCTTTACGGCCAACGCCGCCTTGTCGTCAGTCAAATCGATGTGGAATTGCTTCATGTAGTGGCCGGGTGAATAAGTGGGCGTGGCAGGGCGGCTCACCTTATAGATAAAGAGTGGGCTGGGGGCGGCAAACTTAAACTTGAACGTATAGTCGTCAATGATCTCTACCTCCACAGAGCGCCTTTCAGGGCCAGTTGCCCACAAATTGCCTTTGTAGGCTATCAAGTCTGGATGCTTTAGCTCGTGGTTATACCAATATTTGACATTTTCGGTAGTAAACGACACGCCGTCTGACCACTTCATACCTTTACGTAGATGGAAAGTCCACTCGGTAGCGTCTGCATTGGTCTCCCAGGATTCGGCAATGTGCGGGCGAAGGTTCAAATCTTTGTCATACCAGACCAAACTATGGTCCTGGAGTTTGGTCGGTCCTACGCGATCGGATGGGCCTTTGAAGCCACGACGAATTGTACCGCCATAATTGCCAATTTGCTCGGCAACTGGCATGACCATTGGTCGGTTGGGCAAACGCTGTTCTACCGGCGGCAATTTGCCCGCTTTCACTAATTCAGCCAATATCGGCGCTTCTTGGTAGGCTAACCCTGGCGTGAGCGGCATCACTTGTTCGGCAAGGCGAGCCGTTGGCGCGATCGGTTCTGTCACCTGCATTTCTAATGGGGTGCCAACACAGGCTGTGGCGAGGATACTGGTTGTTGCTGTAGTTGCTAAACGGATAAATGTACGGCGTGAAATTACCTTTTGTCGCTTGTTAGCGTTCATGTCGATCCCTTTCTATCTAAAATAGTGAAAAATGAAACAGATTCGGGCTGCAACCGTTTCCATAAGCCGGCCTTGGCAACAGCAAAACTCACTATGTACTCAGATAGGGATCAACGATGGATGAGCAATCTCCGGGTCTACAATGGCAGGGCAACGTTTCGAAGGGTAAAATCCTAGCTGATGACAGGGGTGAATCAAAATCTTTGCCGAGTTCGCCGGTCTGCATAGCCAAGTAGTATAAAGACGGCTCGATCGAGAAAAGTGTGCTGGGCAAAGTTTATCATACATTTTCATACGATAATGTAATTTAGATTAAAATCTGTCGTAACTTTTGTAAGACTTATTCGTCATAGAAGGAAAGATAACCTCATACCGATTTACTTTCTGCATAAAAATTTCTAAAGAACGAGGTAGTGCCTAACATGCAGTTTTCAAGTGAATTACTGATTGTCGGACGAGACACAGAAAAAGCGCGCTGGCAGCAATTGCTGCAAAAGGGCGATGGCCTATTGGCATTTTACGGCATCGGTGGCAGCGGTAAGACCACTCTGCTCAGGCTTTTGTATCAGGAAACGCCAAAAGAACACACACGTTGTATGATCCCGGCTGTCGGTGAAGATATACTCATGTTGGTTGATAACATTCTTGATGGATGGCAGGATTCGTGCATCGATCAACCTGAATTTGCCGGTATCGTGCAGCGAACTCGAACTAATTTGGATTCCGAAAAGTCGAAATTATATCCCCAAATCTACCAAAGTATTTCTGCAACCAGGGGTAGTGTCGTCCAAAACGTAACGCAAACAGTAAATATTCCGACCTCAATTTCAAAAGCTTTGTATGACCAAGTATCCAATCGAGTGCAACAGCTTTTCCTTTTAGGGTTGCGTGACCTAAGTGCACATACACAGGTCTGTCTGTTTTTCGACGCCCTGGATAAACCTGGTACAGAGATCGAGCAATTTTTGGAAAGTCTCGTCGGGCACGCTTACCCTAATGTCGTCATCGCCATCACAGGGCGACATCAATGTCGTCTGCTTAGGAATCCACTACTGCCGCTTGGTAATGAAGAAGTTATCCGTTTACTTCAAGCAATCAATGTCCCCGAATCGTTTCATGCCCGAATTATGCAACTTGCGCGAGGACATGGCCTTTGTGTGCGGTTGCTCATCAACTACGTTACAGAAATACCAACTGCCAATTTAGAGGCACTGTATAACTACGATCTAACTGTTGATCCCGCTTCTTTAATTCAAATCTTTTGGGAAGACCTAATCCTACAGCCGATTGAAGGCTTATATCGCGAATATAGCGACAGTAAAGATTCCAAAGCAGAAAGATTCGGCAGAATTGCCATCCTGTTACGGTATGGTCCGTCACTTTATGATTTTGCACCAGAGGTTATTTATGCAGTTTTCCGCAACATGGCCGCCTTAAAGCAGCATTTTCCTAAGCTAGCCACCGTACAGGAATCCCTACTTGATCCGATTGTCGCCACCTATTTCCAATTGAGAAAACGACGCCAATACCACGACTTGATCCGCGAAGTTGGTGACATCAGTTTGGCAAGCCGTTTCCCCCAAACTTATCGTGCATTGCACCGGGTTGCTGCTCAGTTCCATAAGCAGCAATTGGTGAAGGTGGATAAACGAGAAAAAATTGATCCGCCAACAGCAGAAGCGCACAAGGCGCTTCTTGATCCTGAATATCCCCTTGTTCTATTGAGCTTAGACTGGCGAAAAAACCCTCAGAAACAGGTACTGCTGCAAACGGCGTGGCCTTCATTAAGCGCGCGCCAACTTTATGCACCTGAATTTGAGGAGTGGCGATTCACACTGGAAGCCCTTTGTTATCATCTCTTTCGTTATTCAGAGCGCGCTGGTGCCCAAATTTTAGATCGAACATTAGAACAGACTTTTGCGCGGACGCACACGCCCCTCTGTCAAAGTCTAATAAAAACGACGCGCTACCTACCCAAAGTATCACCAAACATTGCTGCCTGGCTGTTATATCTTCAGGCCACAATCGACAAATATGACAGAATACCAACACTAGAGAGACTTTTCAATAATCCCAAAGCCACCATGCCTGTACAAATTAAGGTCGCGTTTGAGCTAGCCAAACATTATGCGTCACTGGATGCCAGTCAAGCGGAAAGATATTTGTTGTTTCTCCAAGAGCACAGTGATGAAATCTCTGTCGATGAACAAGCGACCTTCTGGCGTGAACTGGCGAGTATCGCGCTTCGCCGCGATACGAAGGTGCTATTCTTACAACAGGCAGTTGCCGCTAGCGGCACAAGCTGGGACAAAGCCGATTCATTGCAGAAGTTGGGCATTGAATATAGAAAACAAGACGACTATGTCAGAGGCCAGGAAGCACTTGAACAGAGCCTCAACCTGTGGCTTGAAACAAAAGCCGGAGAAAAAATTGGTGAAACATACATTGCCCTTGGCGATTTATGCCGGTTAAAGGGCGAAATACAACAGGCGCGTGAATGGTATGAACAGTCTGGCGTAACGCTACGTCAGGCAGAAGCAGAATATCGTCTGAATGCACGCCAAACCGATTATATTAACTCGCTCATTGGGATGAGCATGGCGGCGGTGGCCAGGTGTAGGATTGCTACCGGTGAGCGCACGGTTGCGATCAAAGAGCTTGAGCGAGCGATTAAGTTACACCAAGATTATTTAACTGCTTCGCGGCATCCGCTTGGCTGGGAGTTAAGGTTACTGGGACAACTTTATGACGCGGGAGGCGAACCAGAACGGGCTAAATCCTACTTTATGGAAGCAGCCACGGTAACCCCTAGCCTGGAACATAGGGCGCAGGCAAAATGTTGCCTCGCCGATTTACTTTATCGGCAAGGACAAATTGACGAAGGCAACCTGGTCCGTCAAGAGGTTGAGCAATTGATCCAGCAACTTGACTACAAAACCTTTGAAAGTTTACTTAAACGAGTAAGGAGCGAGCTTGATGTCGCATGATATTTTAACTTTAGCTACGCAAATCGTAACCCAATTGGCCCCCTATACACCGCAACTGATCAGAGTTGCGCAGTTCAGTGGGAACGCGCTGGCCGAAATGGCGGTGCAAAATAGCGCGCAAGCCTTGTGGAATAAGCTCTGGGGCAAGCTAAACGCACGTTTTGGTCAGGATCGCGCCGTGACCGGCGCGGCGACGATGCTTTCCGCCGAACCGGACAACCAGGAATTTCAACAAGCTTTGATCAAAATTCTGGCCAACCGTCTGCAACAAAATCCCGACTTGGTAGCCGAACTGTGGCAATTGCTTGGTGACCAGGACTCCGTGCAAAAAGTCGCCGCCGACCAGGGTAGTTTGATTGAAGATGTTGAGCAGGAAATCGTGGGGCCGGGTACACAGGTTGTGCAAGCAGGTAATGACAGTGCGATAAGCGGCGTGAAACAAAGAAAGATGTGAGTTTTTCCACTGCATCTAACCTGTCACCAACAGCGTCCCTGACGATACTATAGATGCTTACATGATAACGTCCCATAGTTCAAGATTCGGCCGCAAGTCACATCTTTTTAACGAGTAAACAGGTTTTGCTCAGTAAGCGAAAGGTGCTATGTTATGAAAGCTATGCGCAAGGAGTACATGATTAATAGACGAGTGTTGATCAGTTTTGTTTTGGCAGTAGTTTTTGTACTGCTATGTATTACAACCCTAGCCTCATTTCCCGTCTTTGCTGAGGAGAAAGATTGTAAATCGTCTGAAGATTGGCAAAGTTGCTATCATGGTTTTGCGGCAAAATATCATGATCATTCATCAGATAACGTCACGGATTCATATAAAAGTTTAAAAGTATTGGCAGTACTTACACCTGACCAAGCTATAGCTAAACTAAAACAACTATATGGAACTGAGGATGTTAACGTCAGTGATTGTGCTACATTAGAACATGATGATTATATCTTTCTGTTTGAGAAGGGGGAGTGGACTGATGCTGATGTAAAAAAGGATGGCGTCGAATACTACGCAGACGATATTACGAGTGGCTATCTCGAAAAAGGTATTTGGGGGATACTAAAGGGGAGTAAAGGAATCGGAGGTGGGTACAATCTTTTCGGTAAAAACCAATATCACATATGTATAAGTCAATTGTTAATTGACTGTCCATATAACATATGTTATATAGATCCAATTATTGATCTGCACTACAAACCCCTAGACGAGATACAGGCTAAACTCAGACTCTGGTTCCAATTGAAAGCAGGTGTAAATCCTCCTGTTGCGCCTCCTCCCCCAATCTCTGATCCCCCGAAAGATTCTGGAGCAGATATACCTGATGGCACCTGTACGGGTGGTAACGATCCTGACTGCAAGGATTCTCATAACCAAATCAATGGCAATGGCTCATGCAATGAAGTTAGAAGCGATGAAATTTGGGCTTTTGGAAAAACCAACTTCAACGGAGTAGGCTATAAATTTAAGTTAAATCAAAAAATTGATAATTTTGATGCTTATCCAGCCCTAAAAGAGGACGTTTTGTCGGTTTGTGTTGGTGAAACTGTAAAAGCAAGACTCTGCTTTAAAGCTGGTTGTAACGGTAAAGCGGCTAGCGGCCAAGAAGGTCAAAGTTATAAGTCGCCTAAGGCAGACACAACGGTTAATCGTGAAGGCAATGAACCCTTTGATGCACTGCAAGTGCTGCCGCGTGAAGATACAATTGAAGATCCACCGACCGCTACATCAACACCGACTGCTACACCAGATCCTGGCGGCACGCCACCGATCTTGCCAGCAGTAAGCCTGGAAGAACAAATTATCGATCGGGCGAAGGAGGAATTAGCCACCGCGCTAGGAATTCAGATTGCCGAGATCAAGTTGTTGTCCATTGAAGCAGTGAATTGGCCTGACAGTAGCCTTGGGTGTCCTGCATCGGGAATGGCCTACATGCAGTTGATTACCTCTGGTTTTATTGTCATTTTACAGACCTATGGCAGTCTCTACGAATATCATACCGACAGCGATCCAAATGGCATTATCGTTACTTGCGCAGGTGAATCAGGCCAGCAAACGGAACCGCAGCTGCCAACCGCCGTCCCCGATGAGCAATCCGCGCAACCACAAGGGGAACAGTGTCAAGAATGTTTCGTGATCTTGTGGCAGAACCATGTGGCCCATCAAATCCATCCGGGCATAATTCAAGACCTCGATGCGGCGTTGGGGACTAATCAATTCAACTTCAACGGGCTAGAGACGAACACTTGTTACGTTGAGGCTAATGATGCGGGTGGCCATCAGACCTTTTTACCAGGCTACAGCAATGGCGAGGCGCTTTATGGGAAGGTGAGTAATTTTACCGTCAGTTGCCCGCAACAAGATTTATTGCAACAACCTGCCGATCAACCCACGTCGTCAGCGGAACCGCCAGTTCTCCCTGCATCCCCAGCCAGCGAAGATTGCCCAGGTGCACACGCTCCCCTTGTTCGCGTTGGCGGCATGGCAGTTGTGAGTACAAGAGTCGAACAACTGCGTGTCCGTTCAGGCCCAGGATATAGCAATTCGGTAGTGGCCATGCTTGATGCTGGCGAAACTATTGCGCTGATTGGTGGCCCCGTTTGTGCCGATCAACGCTGGTGGTGGGAAACTCAGACCGCGACGGGGCAGATTGGCTGGGTGGTTGAGGGTTGGGATAACACAGATCCATATTACATTTTACCTGCGGATGAAGGGGCTGATCCGCAAACTCCAACACCGACTGCTGATCAACCTGCTGTAGACGGGGGTTGCTGTTCACACGATGCGAACCATACCTATTGGAATAGTGGGGACGTAACGCCCAGTGGATGGGCTTGCCTGCCGGGCAACCAATGGGAAAAAGACGGAGTCATTCGTCCAGGTGCATGAGCAAATTCAGAATTTTGTGTTGGTAGATTGCAAATACTGTCTTTGCCTAAGGTGGTCCATGCCAGACAACGGTTTCAAAACAGTAAGCACAATGAAGTGAGATTCTAAACTCTGTATACTCTCCTCGCATAGATTTCCATACCGCGCGCTGTCGCTCTCTCCTTATTGAGCGGTATGGAAACTACACCTACCTAGCCAACACACCAAACCCATCCCCATCAAGCTTGCCTTCGCCCTACCCTTCTGTGGTAAGATATAGCTAGTTTTTTGCATCCCTTTCCCGGCGTCCAAATGTATAGCCATCATTTATACGAAATGGAAAAAATGAACATTACAAAACAGCCTTTCGGCCAAACCAGCGATGGCGGTGCCGTAGACCTTTTCATCCTGACCAACGACCACGATATTACGGTAAAAATTACCAATTACGGGGGCATTATCACCCAAATCGTAACGCCCGACCGCGCTGGCAACCCTGGCGACATTGTGCTAGGGTTTGACACGCTGGCCGAATATATCGACCATAACCCGTTCTTTGGTGCGCTTTGCGGTCGCTATGCGAATCGGATTGCGTACGGAACTTTTACGCTTGATGGCAAAGTTTACCACCTGGTGCAAAACAATGGCCTCAACCATTTGCACGGTGGGCTGCGCGGCTTTGATAAAGTTGTCTGGCAGGCAACCACCTTCCAGGGTGACACAGCGGTCGGCGTCAAGTTGACCTATGTCAGCCCGGCCGGTGAAGAAGGCTATCCGGGCAATTTGACCAGTGAAGTCACGTATACGCTAAACAATCAAAATGAGCTACGCCTCGACTATGCCGCCACCACCGATCAGACAACCGTGCTCAATTTGACCAACCACACTTACTTCAACCTGGCCGGCGCCGGCCCTGTGCTAGCACATGTTGTGCAACTGAATGCCGACCACTTCACGCCGATTGATGCGGAATTCATGGTCACTGGTGAGTTGCGCCCTGTTCAGGGTACGCCAATGGATTTTACGCAGCCAACGTCGATTGGGGCTAGAATCGATCAGCCCGACGAACAGTTGCAACTTGGCCTGGGCTACGATCACAACTGGGTGCTCAACGATCCGGCTGGCGTACTCGGCCTGGCCGCCATCGTTGACGAACCAAGCAGCGGGCGCCGCCTAACGGTTCATACCACCCAACCGGGCGTGCAATTCTACACCGGCAACTTTCTAGAACATGGGATTGGCAAAGGTGGCGTGGCCTACAACAAGCGCTTCGCCTTCTGTCTGGAAACGCAACATTTTCCCGACTCGCCCAACCAGCCCCATTTCCCATCCACCGTGCTGGAACTAGGCGAACAATTTGCGCAAACGACGATCTTTACATTTTCTGCGGTAGCATAAATAGACGGATGACAAGATGACAAGATGACAAGATGACAAGATGACAAGATGACAAGATGACAAGATGACAAGATGACAAAGGGACACCACAGTGTCATCGTCCGACCACAGGTCGGCGTCATCCTGTCATCCCTTCATCCTGTCATCCCTTCATCCCTTCATCTTGTCATCCTATCAAAGCCCAATCATTCGAGGACGAATCATGGTTTACAAAGTAATTCTGGTTGGCACCGGTGGCCAGGGTCGCGCCTGGTGCGAACGTTTTCTACCCCCTAACATACAAGATGGCTTGCTGGAAGTGGTGGCGGCGGTCGATATCAAGCCCGAATTTCTAAAGAACGCGCAAGATCATCTGGGTGTACCCGCTGAAAAGTGCTACACAGACATGGTGCGCGCCTTCGACGAAAATCCGGCCGACTTTTGTGTGATTGTCACGCCCCCCGCCTATCACGAAGCCGTGGTCGATATGGCATTAGCGCACGATATGCACATTCTTTCCGAAAAGCCGATCGCTGACACGCTAGAAGGGGCGGTGCGCATTGCGGAAAAAGTGCAACGCGCGGGCAAGAAGATGGGTGTGACGATGAGCCACCGCTTTGATCAAGACAAAACTACGTTGCGTCAGGAGTTACGCTCTGGTCGTAACGGCGCGCTTGACTATCTAGTTTGTCGCTTCACCTGCAATATGCGCAATTTTGGCGACTGGGGCGCGGCCTTTCGGCATACGATGAAGGACGCGCTGATGATCGAAGGCTCGGTCCATCACCTCGACATTCTGGCCGACCTGGCCGGGGCGAAGTGTGACACGATCTATGCGCAAACCTGGAATCCACCCTGGGGCGAGTATGGTGGTGATTCACAGGGGTTGGTGACAATGCACTTCGCCAACGGTGTGCGCGCCACCTATGAAGGTGCCAAAACCAATGCCGTTGGGCTGAACGGGTGGGCACAGGAATATGTGCGCGCCGAGTGCGAAAATGCGACATTGATCATGGATCGGCGGCGGGTTGAGCGCCACGCCTATACGGGTGGACGCATCTATAAACGCGAGGGGGAGGGCGAAACGATTACGCCGCTCGAACAACGCAAGTGGATGAACACCTGGCTGGTCGAACAATTTGTGCTCTGGCTGGACGGTGGACCGGCGATGGAGACGAACATCGAAGCCAACTTGCAGTCGATGGCGCTGATCTTTGCCGCAATCAAGAGCAGCCAGACTGGCCAACCCGTCCAGGTGCAGCAATTGTTAGAAGAAACCCGCTCTCAGGAGCGAGCCAATTTATGAGCACGATAATGCGCATTCGTTTCACCATCCCAGAAAATGCCGAATACCACTACGGTTTTGCGCTCTACGGCGAAACGTTAGGTGGCTATCCGGTCGGGCCAACGGTGATTTTGGAATAGGGGTGGGATCCAGGAACCGACGCGTTCCTGGATCCCACTTCCTGTTTCCTGTTCTAGGTTCCCCCAACCACCATGAAACTAACCGCTTCGCTCCTGCTCAGTGCTTACAGTCAAGGCGTTTTTCCAATGGGCGACACAAGCGGCGAAATCGCTTGGTACGACCCAGATCCGCGCACAATCCTGCCGCTGGATACCTTTCACGCGCCGCGTTCGCTCGTGCAGCGCATTGGACGGGGCGGCTTTGAGGTGCGATTTAACTCAGCCTTTCGCGCCGTGATGACCGCCTGTGCCGAACCCGGCCCAAAGCGCGAACAGACTTGGATCACAGCCGACATTATTGATGCCTACACCGAACTACACGAATTGGGCTTTGCCCACAGCGTCGAAACCTGGATCGATAATCAACTCGTCGGTGGCCTCTATGGTGTGGCGATTGGTGGCTTATTTGCCGGCGAGAGCATGTTCAGTCGCACCTCCGATGCTAGTAAGATCGCGTTGGTTTATCTCGTAGAACAGTTACGAAAAGGTGGTTTTTTGCTGCATGATGTACAATTTATGACCGAACATCTGCGCCGCTTTGGGGCCGTGCAAATCCCGCGCCAGCAGTATAAAGCATTGTTAAAAAAGGCAATGATGGTGTGGGGAACCTTTGAACCAGAGAATTCAAACAGGCATGGTTGACAAATCATTACCTGTTCGGGTATACTTAGCAATTGGCTGTACAAGTAATGCGTATTTGTGGAGTAGAATGATGAATATTATTCAAACTGAGTCTGTCTCTGGACTGCGCAATAACTATGACAAAGTATTGAAACAATTAACAAGTGGCCCAGTATTGCTCTTGCAGCGTAGTAAAGTGGCAGCGGTGCTCATGACGCCAGATGCCTGGAATGCCGTTATGCGCGAGTTGGATGATCTGCGTGATCGGGTCGACGTACTCGAAGCGAAAGTAGAACTGGGCCAAAATGAACTTGAACAAGTTGACATTGTCGAACTAGAAGCGATGGTCGGCGATGCTATATCAACTTAAGCAATATCCACAAGTAAAAAGACAATTACGTCAGGTACCACAACGCATCCAAAAAGATATTGCGCAGGTAATTTTGGAGTTAAGATTTGACGCTTATCCCCCAACTTCTGAGCCACTGCGCGACCAATACGCCCATATCTACAAAATCAAAATTGATGGCTGGCGCATTTTTTACGACGTTGACGAGCAAGACAAGATAGTTACAATTATTGCCGTTAAGCGAAGAACGCCAGACCCTTACAGGAGTATGAGTTAGGCGCGGTTCGTGAACAGTGATTGCAAGTTTTTGCCGGCTAAGGAATTTTTATTATGGAACTAAAACGAGTCGTGATCACCGGCTTGGGCGCGCTGACGCCGATCGGCAATACGGCGCCGACCTATTGGGCTAACGCGCTACAAGGAGTCAGCGGAGCGGCGCCGATCACGCGGTTCGATGCCGCCCGCTTTAAGACGCAATTTGCCTGCGAAGTCAAAGGCTTTGACGCAGCGGACTTTCTGGATCGCAAAGAGCTACGTCGGATCGATCCCTTTTGCCAGTATGCCCTGGTTGCCGTAGACGAAGCGCTGCGTGATGGCGAAGTCGATTTGTCCAGGCTCAATCGCGACAACATTGGCGTGATCTGGGCCTCGGCGATGGGTGGCATGACCACGATTGAAGAACAGATCGAAGAGTACGTCACCAATGGCCACGATCCACGCTTCAGCCCTTTCTACATCCCCAAAATGTTGCTCGACGCCAGTTCAGGTCTGATCGCCCTGCGCCATGGGCTGCGCGGTGTTAATTACAATACCGTGTCGGCCTGTGCATCGTCCAATGCCGCGCTGATCGACGCCTTTTATCAGATTCGCCTGGGTAAAGCCGACATCATCATCTCCGGTGGCTCGGAA
>Ga0163154_10007635_pt1 | contig 12843 bp, 9 predicted proteins | sample OliLakLV19MP9P1_FD_148649 | JGI IMG/M metagenome (GOLD analysis project Ga0163154, IMG submission 148649) | Freshwater microbial mat bacterial communities from Lake Vanda, McMurdo Dry Valleys, Antarctica - Oligotrophic Lake LV.19.MP9.P1 | ecosystem: Environmental > Aquatic > Freshwater > Lake >... | reverse complement strand
GCGGGGGCCCGTGCGTCGCTCGGATTCCCAGGTTGTAGGCCGCGGAACCTGCGCCGGTTTGCCACAGTTTCCACCACCGGCCCGCACGGGGTTGGCGGAGGACCTGGCCATGCAACAGCGACCCAACCTCATCGTGGGCCTCGGACTGGCCCCTGGTGGGCCGGGCGTCGATCAACCGACCGCCTGGCTCGTGCCCGCGCGACCGTACGCGGGCTTCGGCCCCGGGACCCGCGCGGCCCTCGCGGCGGCGGCCCAGATCGCCCGGCGCGCCCGAGGCGCCCACGTGACGCTCCTGCACGCGACTGGGCGCGAGGGCGTGGCTTGGCCACCCCGGAGCGGCGCGGACGTCTCCGGTCCACACTCGGCCTTCGCGCTCGACGTCGAGTCGGCGCTCGCCGAACTGCGCAGTGCAGGCGCGACGGCGGAGTTCGTCGTGACTTCGGGCGCAGCGGTGCCCGCGCTGGCGCGGCGCGCGCTCGGTTCGCACGCGCACGCGCTCCTCGTCGGGCGCACGGAGGGTGTCGCTGGCCTCGCGGGCCTCGGCCCGACGGCCGCGGCCCTGGTGCGCACGTCGCCCGTACCCGTCTGGATCGTCGCTCCGCAACCGACGCTGGCCAACCTGCGCCTCGTCGCGTCGGCGCGCGACCGTGCGGGCCTCGCGCTCGCCGGTGACCTCGCGCGGACGTTGCGCGTGCCGCTGCACGTCGGCGCGGCCTCCAACGTGCCGTTGGCGAACGCGCCGGCGTGCGGTGCGCGCGCCCGACGCGAGCACTTCGACACCGCGCGGCGGCGGCTTTATTCCGAGGCCCTCGCAGCGTTCCGCAGCGCCTCTGACGCGCCGATCGAGCCCGAGGTGCACGTCGGCTTCGACGACCCAGAGACCTTCGTGCTCGCGACCGCGGCGCGCCTGCGCCCGAGCGTCCTCGTGCTCGATCCTGCGCACGTGGCGCGCGCTGAGACATGGCCCGATTGCGTGGCGAACGCCGCGACGTCGGTCGTCGTCGCGCGCGGCCCCGCGTACTTGTCACCCTACGCGACCTCTGCTTTGTACGAATGCAACTGAAAGTGTGAGCAACAATCAGTCGATTGTCGTTGCGGCAGCGGAGTGGCGTGAAAGCCCGAAATGGGGCGCGTTTCGACGTTCGGACGACGCCCCCCTCCGGCTCTCTCACAGATCCGTCGCGCCATGCTTGCGCGGGGGATGTGCATCGATTGGCCCCAGACGAGCCGTGGGCTCGAAGGAATGAAACGACGGATGGACTTCACTACGAGAACGCAAGGCGTGCGCATGGATCAGCCAATGCGCGCTTACCTCGACGAGCGCCTCGAGCGTGCGCTCGGCCGATTCCGCCATCTGGTGGGCGGCGTCGATGTCCACATCAGTGACGAGAACGGGCCGCGGGGCGGTGAAGCTCTGCGCTGTCGCGTGGTCGTCGACATGCGCAGCGAGGGCGCGCTCGTCGTCGAAGAGACCCGCGCCGACCTCTTCACGGCCATCGCCCACGCCATGGATCGCATTCGTACGACGATGCGGAAACGCGCCAACCGGCGCACGCACCGCTTCCACGGCCGCGAATGACGGGGCAGGCGTCCGGCAACCAGTGTCCGGCGCCCGGCGTCCAACGTGTAGCGGCCCCGCGCGCCCTCCGACGCTGGCGGGGTCGCTGCACATGAGGGCAGGCTGTGGCCGTCCCAGGGGCCCAACTGCCACGCACCGAAACGCTGCGGTACCCTCTTGCAGAGGCTGACGGTCGCGTCCTGCGCCCGCCTGTCCTACATTGCAATCATGAAGCACACGTTCCTGACGCTCGCGGCGAGCGCGCTCCTGCTCGCGGTCCCGGCGACCGCGCAGGTCGGCCAGCCGCTCCCGAAGGTCGACCTCGAGGTCGTCCACCCCGCCGCCAAGACGTTCGAGGCGTTCAAGGGGCGGCTCGTCCTCGTCGAGTTCTTCGCGCACTGGTGAGGCCAGTGCCGAGTTGCAGTTCCGCACCTCAACAGCTTGCACGAAGAGTTCGAATCCCAAGGCCTGACGGTGCTCGGCGTGACGAGCACCACGGAGGACCGGGGGAAGACGGAGGCCTGGATCAAGGACCTCGGCGTCGAATACCCGTATGCCTACTTCAAGGACGGCGCCCTCTCGAGTGCGACGGCCCACACCGCCTACCCGCACGCCGCATTGATCGACCCGAAGGGTGTCCTGGTGTGGGCAGGTCGCCCATCCGACCTCACGAAGGGCTTGATCGAGGAGCACATCAAGGGCGCCAGCAAGTTCATCAGCTACGGCTGGAGCGAGGAGTTCATGCCCGTCGCCAAAGCCGTCGGCAAGCGCGAGTTCGCGAAGGCCGTCGCCGAGGTCGACAAGCTGGCTGCGAAGGGCGTGGCCGCGTCCGCGGACGTCAAGACGTCCGTCCTCGGCATGCTCGACGCTGATGTCGCCGACATGAACAAGGCACTCGAGGGCGGCGACTTTTATGCGGCGAACCTGATCGCGAATGCGCTCGACGGCAAGCTGAAAGGCCTCGCCCAGGAGACCGCGGTGACGGCGGTCTTCACACGCCTCACGACCGACAAGGCCGCGAAGGAGGTCCTCGAAGGTCAGACCAAGCTGCAGAAGATCGCGCAGGGCGAGCTGCGCAAGGACAAGCAGATCCAGGACGCGATCCAGCGCGCCGAGCAGCTCGCGGGCAAGTACAAGGGCACGCTCGTGGAGACGCAGGCGAAGGAATTCGTCACGAAGCTCAAGGCCCGCCTCGCGGGGGCCTGACGGCTCCAGCAGTTGATCCAAGCGCAGCCCAGTCGGGCGTGCGCGCGCGCACGCGCGCCCTGGTGTCATACCGCGAGGACGACACCAGGGCGCGGTGCTAACCTCGGGGGATGCTGGACATCGACCGCGTCAGGAGCTGCTTCCCGGCCCTCGCGACCCCGTGGGCGTTGTTCGACAACGCGGGGGGCAGCGTCCCCGTACAAGGGGTCGTCGAGCGCGTGGCGCGCTACATGGGCACACTGCAGGTGCAGCTCGGTGCGACGTATGCACAGTCCCGGGATGCGGCGGCCGCCGTCGCAGCGGGCCGTCGCGCCGTCGAGCGCCTCGTCGGCGCCGACGAAGGTGAGGTCGTGCTCGGGCCGTCGACCACCGTCCTCGCGCAGCACCTCGCCGCCGCCCTGCGCCCGACGTGGCGCGAGGGCGACGAGGTCATCGTCACGAACCTGGACCACGAGGCCAACAGCGGGCCGTGGCGCGCGCTCGCCGCGAGCGGCGTCGTCGTGCGCGAGTGGCGCTTCCGGCCGGAGACGCTGACCCTCGAGCTCGCGGACCTCGAGGCGCTCCTGTCCCCGCGCACGCGCCTCGTCGCGTTCACGCACGTGTCGAACGTCGTCGGCACCATCCACGATGTCGCGGCGATCACGCAGCGCGTGCGCGCCGCGGGCGCGTTGTCGTGTGTCGACGGCGTGGCGCTCGCGCCGCACCGTCACGTGGATGTACACGCGCTCGGCGCGGACTTCTACTTCGTCAGCCTCTACAAGGTGTTCGGGCCGCACGTGGGCCTCATGTACGGGCGGCGCGAGGCGCTGCTCACCGGTCGCAGCCGCAATCACTTCTTCCTCGGCGAGGACACGCTCCCCTACAAGTACGAGCCGGGCGGCGTGTGCCATGAGCTCGTCGCGTCGCTCGTCGGGATCATCGATTACCTCGACGCCATGGACGCGCAGCACCACGCACAACCGGCGAGCCCGCAAGCGCGCCTCGCGCGGACGTTCGAGCTGTTCGCGGCGCACGAGCAGTCGTTGGTCGCGCCGTTGCTGACGTTCCTCGCAGAGCGCCACGGTGTACGCGTGCTGGGCGAGCTCAGCGCGGACCGCACACGCCGAGTGCCGACGGTGTCCTTCACGGTCGACGGCGTCGACTCGGCGACGATTCCGACGGCGCTGGACGAGCGCCACGTCGCAGTCCGCTACGGCCACTTCTACGCGTACCGCGCGATCGACGCGCTCGGGCTCCTACCGCGGAACGGCGTCGTGCGCGTCAGCATGCTGCACACGAACACCCACGCGGAGGTCACGCGCTTGATCGAGGCGCTGGACGAGGTCCTGCCACTCCGCCGCGCCTGAGCCTTTCGCGGCGCTCGCCGCCCTGCCATACTCCATCGGCCGTTGGCCCCTTACTGCGTCGCGCGTCTAGCCTGGCAGAAAAATCGAGATGAACGACGCCACCGAACAGCCTGCCCCAGGGGGCCAGTCCGCGGAGACGTCGGTCGTGTTCGTCGTGCCTGTGCTCGACGACTGGGTCTCGTTCGCGCGCCTGGTCGACAAGCTGGACAAGATCGCGGCGAGCCTGCCCGAGTGGAGGTTCGACATCCTGGCCGTCGATGACGGTTCGGAGTCCGACTTTCGCTCCTCCGCGCTGGTCGACAGGCGGTTCACCGCCCTCGCTTCGTTGCAGGTGGCGGAGCTCGTCTGCAACGTGGGCCATCAACGCGCGATCGCTGTCGGACTCACGGCGGCCTTGCTGAACAGAGAGTACGAGGCCGTGATCGTCATGGATGGCGATGGTGAGGACGACCCGGACTACGTGCCCGCTCTGCTCGCCATGCACCGAAGCCACCCAGGATGTGTCATCACTGCGAACCGGAGCGAGCGCTCCGAGGGCCTCGCCTTCCGCGTCTTCTATCAGATCTACAAGGTACTCTTCCGCGGCATGACCGGGCAGACGATCGCGTTCGGCAACTACAGCCTCATCCCGCGCCGGATCGCAGAGCGCCTCGTCTGGCGCCCCGAGATCTGGAACAACCTGGCAGCAGCGATCATCCGCTCGAGGGCGCCGAAGCAGAGCATCTGGGCACGGCGCGCCGTCCGCTACGACGGCCAGTCGAAGATGAGCTTCGTCGCGCTGATCCTCCACGGGCTCAGCGCCATGTCGGTCTACAGTGATGTGCTCTTCGTGCGCCTGCTGCTCACCTCGAGCGTGTTCATGCTGCTCTCGACCATCGGCATCATCGCTGTCCTGGGTATCCGGATCGGGACGGACCTGGCCATACCGGGCTGGGCCAGCACGATGGTCGCCGCGCTCGGGCTGATGCTGGTCCAATCGATCGCGATTTCGCTCGGTGGCGTGTTGATCGTCCTGCAGGGTCGGGTGACGCCGACGGTCATCCCCACAATCGTCGCCCCGCGCTACCTCAGGTCGATCCACACGCTCCACTCGCGATGAGCTCGAACGATTTCGCCTACGTCGGTACGGAACTCGACCTCTTCGCCCAGGCCGAGAACTGGAAGGAATACTTCGGCAAGTTCCTGCGCCGCCGTATCTCGGGGCGCGTGTTGGAGGTCGGCGCAGGGATCGGCGGCACGACGCGTGTCCTGTGGAACGAGAAGGTCGAGCGTTGGGTCTGCCTCGAGCCCGACGCACAGCTCCATGGTCAACTCCAGGCACAGGCCGAGCGCGGCGAGCTCCCCGCCGAGTGCGAGGTCCGGCTGGGTACGCTCGCGGACCTGTCCGAGGCGGAGGAGTTCCAGACGATCCTCTACATCGATGTCCTCGAGCACATCGAGGACGACCAAGGCGAGGTCGAGCGCGCTGCGCGGCACCTGGCAGCTGGGGGACATCTGATCGTGCTCGCGCCGGCCCACAACTGGCTGTTCAGCCCGTTCGATGGCGCCGTGGGGCACTTTCGCCGTTACAACCGTCCAAGCTTGTCGAGGCTCGGCGTCGCAGGCCTCGTGCCGGTGGCGGCACGCTACTTCGATTCGGTCGGCATGCTCGCGTCCTTGGCGAACAAAGCGCTCCTGCGCTCCGCGAGCCCGACCTTGGCGCAGATCCGACTCTGGGACCGTGTGCTGGTCCCGTGCTCACGGGTGCTCGACCCGGTGCTCGGTCACTCCTTGGGCAAGACCGTGGTCGTGATATGGCAACGCCAGTCAGGCGCGAGCACCTCGGGATGACCTGACCGATCGCCCGCGACTGCCTCGACTGCCGCGACGGGCCCGACGGCCCGGACGCGCCCCGGTGGCCACCCGGGAGACCTCTGCGGCGAGCCCGCGGCGTCCAATCCGGTCCGGGCTGCAGGGTCGAGAGGCCCCGTGTCGAAGAAGCTCGCTGTGGCCACGCCTCGCCTCCAAGACCACTCGCCTTGCGGAGCCCGCGCCCAGTGCGGTCGGGGCCTGCTCGCTAAGGGCCTGCTCGCTGCCGTCGAACAAGCTGCAGAAGTACCAGCTCTGGGAGCCTTCCTCGGGCGGCGCGAGCACCTAAGATCAGCGCATTCCCCATGAAGTGGACCACGACCACGGCTCTGATCCTCGCAGCGAGCGCCGGCGCGCTCTGGGTGAACGGATTGCTCACGCCGGAGCCAGAGGAGCCGCGCGCCTTGCTGGCGCTGCTCGAAGCCCAGGGGGGCGCGAGCAGCGTCGACCACCGCGACATGTTGCGCCGGCTCTCGAAGGCGATCGAAACGCGGGGGGCGCTCGACGACCCGGTCCAGGCGAAGGCGCTGTTCCGGGCACGCGCTCGTGTGTACCAAACCCTCGGCGCGCTGGGCTCTGCGCGCGACGACCTCGAGAGAGTCCTCGCGAACTGGGCCCCCGGTGACCCCGAGCTCGAGCTCGAGGTGTCGGAGGTGATGTCGCTCAACGGCCAGACCGAGGCCGCGCTCGACCGCGTCCGGCAGCTCGTCTCCGGCGACGGGCCCGAGGCGGAACTGTCCCAGCGCGCGTTCGAGCTGCTCGGGCGCCTCGAGTCCAGCATCGCCTCGAAGCACCGGGACCGTGCCACGGAGCTCGGTCGGGAGTCGCTCGACGAGCGGGGCAGCGCGCGCGCGAGCGAGATCGTGTCCGAAGTCAGCGCGCGCGGAACGAGCGACCCGCGGTCAGCAGAGCTCCTCTCGGAGCTGCGCGGGATCTTTCGCCCCCACGAACTAGCACCGATCACGGCGGTCCTCGACCTCATCCGCCTGGCGAGCGAAGCATCGGGCGCGTCGGTCGTTGCGTTCGCGCGCTCCGCAGCCCTCGCCCCGACCGGACCGCCCATCGCCGAGGTGGCGCGCGCACTTGCGATGGTCGGCCGCTTGGAGGAGGCCACGGGTCTGATGCTCGCCGCGCGCGCCGTCCCGTCGATCAAGCGCTCCGCGCCAGCGATGGCACAGACGCTGCATCTGGTCGACCGCACCGGGTGTATCGAGCGCACGCGTGTGGCGTGGGAGAACTGGGATTGGCGCTGGGGCGGTGACCTCGAGTTCTACCGGTCGTCTGCCGAGGTGCTCCTGCGCTCGGGCCTCCTCTCAGCCAGTTTCGTCGCGACGCACGGCATGGCCGAGGTCGGCGGCTTGATCGGCGGCTATTGGACAACCTTCTTCTACCCGGCCGCGGCCCTGCGCTCGATCGAGGGCGCGCTGAAGGCCGTCCCGACGCTCGAGGTCCCGCGTAAGGACATCGAGCACAACGTCCGCGTGTTGACCGCCTTCGCCCGCAACCAGGTCGAGCGCGAGCCGTTCCCTGGCGCGCGCAGCGATGCCTGGTTCTTGATCGCGGCCGCGGCGCGCCTGCTCGGGAACGACGACGACGAGCGCGTCGCTCTCGTGTCCGGGATGTTGGAGCGCCCCGCCCCTGGCGCGGACCACTTGGTGCGCCTCGCGGAGCTCGAATCGCGCGGCCCAGTCCCCGCGTGGGAGCGCGTCGAGCAGCGCCTGACCGCGGCGCTCGACCAAGAGCCGGCGCGCACCTCCGAGTTCCTGGCCCGCTGGACCGAAGCCGGCGACCGCGCCCTTGCCAGCGATGGGTTCTCCCTCGAGGGGATGGTCGCGGAGGCGCGCCTCTCCCCGGATGGTCAGCCCCTGCGGCGGCTCGGGCCGTCGGTGCGTTCGCGCATCGCCGCAGCCCACCTCCGTGAGGGCCGCCCCCAGGAAGCGCGCACGGTCGCCGAGAAGCTCTTGCAGGAGTACCCGAGGCTCGTGCCGGCGCTCGACGTGCTGATCGAAGCCCAGCTGGGATACTCGATGCCCGGCACGGTCACCGAGCTGATCCTGCGGCGCATCGAACTGTGCGGCGTGGACGCTAGTACGGAGACGTTTTTGGACCGCCTGCCCACGGCCCTGCGCGCCAAGGACCTCCTACGCGCGATGCGCGCCGCGCCTCTGCACTTCGGGCGCCCCGCCGCAGCGCAGTTGGCGCTCCAGAACGGGGACACGGCGCTCGCGGCCGACCTGCTCGAAACACTCGACGCCGCCTCGACCTCGCCCAAGCTCCGCCTCCTGCGCGGTGAGGTCCGCTTGCGGGCGGGTCGGCTCGGGCCGGCAGGCGAGGACTTCGATGCGCTGATGAACCTGGGCGCCGAGCTCGGTGAGGCGCTCCAGGGCGCGCTCGAAGTGCGCCTGCGCCAAGGCGACCGCGCGGCGACCGAGGCCCTACTCGAGCGCGCGACGGACATCGTCATGCCCTCACCTCGGCGCCTCGCGCTGGTCGATGCGCTGCTGCGTCATAACCAGCTCGACCTCGCGCAGCGCGTATTGGGCCAGCTCGATCAGTCGGTCGAATCGCGCACGCCGGAGTTCTACCGGACGCTCGTGCGCTACGCCACGCTGACACGGGACACCGCCACGATCGAAGAGGCGGTCGCGCGAGCCGAACCCTACGTGCAGGATGGAACGACGGAGATCGCCGAGCTCTTGCTGCACGTACGTGCGCGCAACTGGCTCGCGCTGCCGGAAGTGGCGCAGCGCTTGCGCGCCACAGGCACCACGCTCTCGGCCCTCGAGGACACGTGCATCACGCTCCTCGAGGAGCGGATCGCGCAAGGGCGCCGACTTGTCGAGCGCAACACTGCGTCCCAGCCGAGGTCCGCGGAGTGGGCGCTCGCGCGCGCCGTCGTGCTCGCGCTCTCGGGGGAGCCGATCGAGCTCCCCGTCAGCTTCGGAGCGCGGGCCACGGCCGAGACCACCCAGGCGTTGGTCGGCACTCGCAGTGGGCGGCGCGACCCGCGCGAGCTCCTCGTCGTGTTGCTCTTGCTCGAGCGCAGCGATTGGTGGCCGTGGATCGAACAAGAGCTGCGGCTGCTCGAAGAGCAGCGCACGGGCCACCTCTGGACGAGCTGGCTCTGGGCCGAGCTCCTGAGGCGCCAGGGCGAGGACACGCTCGCGCGGGCGCGCATCGACGTGATGCTGAAGCAATACGCCGACTTCGAGCCCGCTTGGGACCGAAGGCTCGAAGCCCTCTCCGCGGAACATGCCACGGACCCGCTGGCCCGGCCGCTCCTCGCGGCGCGGGTCGCGCGCCTTGCGGCGCTCGGGGAGAGCACGCTCGATGACGCGATCGAGATCGCGCTCGCGCGCGCGTCCCAGGAGGCCCTGGCCGGCTCCGACCAGAAGGCCATCTTCGAGCTGGGCAAGACCGTGACCCGCGAACGGCGGGGGGACTTCGCTGCACGCTTCACGCTCGGCGCACTGCTCGCGCGCGCCGGCCAGTACGGCCTCGCCGTCGAGCACTTGCGCGAGGCCGCTGCGAGCGCGCCGCCCGAGGCCGCTGGCGCGCTCGCCGACGCGTTGGTCAACGCCCTCGTGAACGCCGCGAACCCGGACCTCGAGCAGCGGGCGCCGATCGCGCCCGCTGACCTGCCGGCCCGCCTCGAGGAGGTCGTGCGGCTCTTCCCCACCGACCCGATCGTGTCGAGCGCGTGGGTGCGCCACGGCGTCGACGCCACGCTCGGCGCCTCGCAGCGCGCCACGCGCGCGCGGCTCGAACTCGCACGCCTGCGGCGCGAGTCCCGTCAGCAGTCGCTCGAAGTGATGCGGAGCGGCAGCACCAAGGCTTGGGTCGACCTCACTCTCGAAGTCGCACCCGAGCTCGCGCGAGAGCTCGTCGACCTCGAGCTGGTGCGACGGCCGGGCGACGTGGCTCTCTGGGAGCTCGCTGCATCGATCGCCGACCAGTTCGGTGACCACGCCGCGGCCGAGTCGCTCTATCGCACGGTGCTCGCGATCGAAGCGCGCATCTCCGCTTGTTACGCCCTGACGGAGCGCCTCCTGCGGCGCGGCGCCCCGGCGAGCGAGGTCCAGCAGCTCCTCACGACCGCCCACCGCCTCCTCAAGGGTCAAGAGACGGCGCGCTACCGCGTCCTCGTTGTGGACCTGCGCATGCGGAACGTGTACCCGGACTTCCGGGTCGTCACCGGTGAGCTGGAAGCCATCTGGAACCAGCGGGCGACCCCGGATGGGACGGTTTCGCTCACACGCATCGGCTTTGCGCTCGTGGCCGCCCACCTGCAATGGGCCGAGGACCTCGCCCGCCAACGTGCGCTCCTCGCGGCCCAGCCGCTGATCGAGAACGCGCCGCCGGTCGTCCCGCCGACCGAGGCCGAGCTCGCTGGCAAGGCCCTCGCCACGCTGGTCGAGCTCGAGCTCGCGGTGCGCGGGGACTTGCATCTCACGTCGTTGGTCGAGTGCTATCGCGGCATCGCGCAGAGCCTGGTCGAGACTTACGAACGCTGATCTTCTGCCGCCTGATCCTGCGCGTGGCGCGCAGAAACTCGCGCGGGTCGCCCCGTCGTGGTGATCAAGCAGCGCGGTCTCTGGACGCCGGACGCTTCGAGCTCGGGCGGCCGCCCTTCGGCTTGCGCGCCTCGAGGGCCACGCTGAAGCTCGCCCACTCGCTCGCCGAGAAGAGCCGCACCTCACTGCCGCAATCGACGCAGTAGCTGAGCTCGATGCTCGCGAGGTAGCGCACGTTCTTGGCGCAGCAGGGGCAGTACTTGGTCGTGTTGTAGAAGTCGCTGCTGGAGGTGCTGGTCGTCATGGCGGTCTCGCGTCGTCTGGACGAGGGACCTGGGGCCACACCTGTGCCAAGCCCGGCAACCGAGCGCGACGCTCGACGTAATCCTCTCTCCTCGCTGAACTTACGTCACCGTACCGCCACGCAGCCTCTCCTGGAGCCGCGCACGACGTCGCGGCGCTGCGACGCGCCGCGTCGCGTGCGCGCGACATGTCGCGGCAGCACGACACGCGGGCCGCTGCAGCGCGGAGTGCGCATATAACGAAGAACGGGGCCGCGCTGGCGCGGCCCCGTCCCTCGAGTCCTGACGGCGTCGGCCGCCGACGCCCAGGACCCTCAATAATAAGCGGACGCCTGATCGACCCTGTAACCCCAGTCGACGACCGAGTAGTCGGTGATCAACTCGACCGTGATCGTGCTGCCAGCGATGTACACCCAGCCGTCGGTGCGACCAAAGGCCGAGCCTACGCCATTCGTGATCGGGTTGTTCGACACCGTGTACAGCACCGTACCCGCGCCGTTCTTGATGCGCAGGAAGTCGTAGTTGAACTCGGTGTCGATACGGTTGAAGTGCAAGCCGACCTGCGTCGCGCCGGGGTACGTGTAGGTGTAGGAGTACGTCCTGTTGTTCGAGTAGTTGTGCGGCGTCTCACGGATCCAGGAGATCGGGTGCCATGTGGCGCCGCCGCCGCCGACCGTCCACGTCGCTCGGATCGTGCCCGAGGCCGCCGCGTAGCCGTGCAGGAGCACGTTCCACGTCGCCGCCGCAGGCGTCGGGAAGTTGACGCTCTCGGCGCTGCCGCCGATGTACGGTGCCTTGAACTCGGCCTCGTTGTGCACGCCTTGTTCACCCGGCCAGCTGATCGACGTACGCTTGACGTAGAGGTCCGCGTCGCCGCTGCCCGTGATCGTGACCGTCAGGTTTGTCGCGTTCGTCGGGACGACGATCTGGTACTGCACGATCGCGCCCAGGCCGACGGAGTAATTGTAGGTCGTGCCGTTCGCGAGCTGCGACGGCGGCGGCGTGCCACCGCCCGAGCCCGCGATCGCGGCGGTCAGGTTGACCCGGCGTTTCGAAGTGTCACCGATGACCTGAACACCCGTCGACTGGTAGAGGCTGACGAGTCCCGCGCGGTTGCCGGCATAGGTCGACCTCGCGTGGAGGAACTGCGCTGTGAGGCCAGCCGCGGCCGGGCACGCCGAGGACGTCCCGCCGAGGGCAAACGTGCCGCCGCCGCACTGCGCGCAGATGACCTGCTCGGAGGGCATGTAGATGTCGAGGAACGACGCCGTGTCCGAGTAACACGTGCGCTCGTCGACGGTGCGGCTCGTGTCGCTGCAGTTCGCCGGCGGGAACGGCGAGTACGGCGCCCCGTTCGCGTCCCACGTCGATCCGACCGAGATGCAGTTCGTCGATGCCGCCGGTGAGCCCATCGAGTCGGACCAACCGTCGTTGCCCGACGCAGCGAAGCAGATGATGCCGTTCGACACCGCGTTGCCACACGCTGTGTGCATCGTGCCCGAGGTCTGCGCAGCGTAGTGGCGCCCGCCGCCGAGCGACATCGAGATAACCCTGATCGGCGAGCCGCCGCCGACGCCGTTCCGGTTCGTGACGCACCAGTTGATCGCGTTCGCGATCACCGAGTCGTAGGCGTTCGGGAACACGACGAGCGTGTACAGGTGGCACCCCGGCGCGTAGCGGCGCACGATCGAGGCCGTACCCGTGCCGTGGTAGCAGCTGTTGAACGACTGCGAGTGGATCGCCGCGCCGGGAGTGCTGTAATTGTAGCCACCCTTGACGATCGAGTTCGGCAGCGTCGTCGACCCGCCGAGCTCCGGGTGCAAAAGGTCATAGTTCGTATCGATCACCGCGACCCCGACGCCGGCGCCGGTGTAACCCGCGGCCGCTTGCGTCGCAGAGCCCGTGACGGCGCGGCCTTCGTTCGTCAGCAGCTTGTTGAGGTTGTCTTTCCAGACGAACTTGACGCCAGGCACTGCCGCGACGAGGCGCAACGTCTGGATGTCCGGCACCTCGGCCGCCCACATGTACTGGAGGTCCAGCGGGAAGAGCAGCGCGACGTTCGCGAAGTC